>Ga0180007_10001346_pt1 | contig 34272 bp, 33 predicted proteins | sample MM_PC_MetaG_FD_121122 | JGI IMG/M metagenome (GOLD analysis project Ga0180007, IMG submission 121122) | Groundwater microbial communities from the Aspo Hard Rock Laboratory (HRL) deep subsurface site, Sweden - MM_PC_MetaG | ecosystem: Environmental > Aquatic > Deep subsurface > Groundwater... | reverse complement strand
TGGATGGTGCTGTATTGGATATAAAAAATTTCATATCACCCCAAAAATTTTGAGTGGATTGTTATGTTACGTAAAATGATCGCGGTTTTACTTTTACTTTTTTCCACCAGTGCTTGTGCCCAGAAAACCGTTTTTTATTCCAACCCTCCTGGAGCCCAAGTTTTTGTGGACGGGGAAGCAATCGGCCGGACTCCTTGCGAATATCGTTACAAAAGCAGCACTTCTAAGACTTACCTCGTTGAAGTGCAGGAACATGGCTATGATTCAGTCAATCAAACATTGGCAACCGATGAAATTGATCTCAAATCCCGCGCCAAATGGCGGGCAGCCGGCCTGATTTGGAGCCCCCTTCTAATAGGCTCCTTTTTTACCAAGAAGATGAAGTCCGCCTACCATTTTTTCCTCTCTAAAACCGATGATGAGCAGGATTATCCTGATCTGCACGCTCATCTTGAGCTCCCCAAGGAAGTTGCAAAGCCTTAATGCCCTTCTTCCCAGATATCTTTTTCAAGGGCAGCCAGCTCAATCCTTTTTTAAGATTGCGAATCTTTCGCTGCCTGGCTGTTCTCTGAAATACACATTACTGTCTCCCTAAACACCTGTAACAAGTCCCCCAGCTCCCTTTGCAGACAGAGAATCATAAAAAAACGATACATCATGCCGGGTCACATCAGCCCTCTACGAATACAATAGCAGGCGGACACGCTTGACAATACTGTTGAAAACCTGCAGGGTCTTGAACTGAATCGGTATTAACGTTGACGGCAGGAGAAAGCCTTCGGCCGGGACATCCTGGGGCTGCAATAACGGGAAGACAAGTTCCTCCGGCCTGGCCCCGGCAAGCTTCTGCCTGGCTGTTTCCCGCCAGATCATGCTTTGATCCGGCGCAATACCGAGCATCAGCAACAGGGCGGTATCAAGGGCCACAGGATTGACGGAACCTGCTACAATCCCCAGCGGAAACATTTCACCGTTCATCGGACCTCTTCTGTGCATGGCCTGCACACCATCCATGAAACTTATCCCGGAAGGCAAAACAGCAAGCAGATCCACCAGCATGCGGCAGAAAGATTCTTCCTTTTCCCCCAGTTTCTGATGGAGAAGGGCCTTGCCGAATCCTTTCACCGCGCCGAAATAATTTTTCACCGCAAGTGTGATGAGCGTCTGGGAGTGGGCTTTGAATTTAGGAAGATTGATGAGAAAATCGCAATCCAGCGGCTCGGCGGCAAGGGTAATCCTCTCGCCGCAGGCCAGCCTGACCTGCCGGGCTGTGCCAAAATGAATCAGCTCAACCGGCAGCCCCTTCAGACTTTTGGCAATGCCGCAGGCCCGCATCACAGCGGGGGCACGGCCAAAGGCGGGCGAATCACCTATCATTACCCTGGCCCCGCAATCCAGACACCACTCGGCAACAGCGGCAACGAATTCCGGGTGGGTACAGGCAAGACCATTGTGGCCGCGACCGGCTACCAGGTTCGGTTTCAGCAGCGCCCTGCTGCCGGGCGTGATGCGAAAACCGAGAGCCTCGGCAAGCGTGGCCACCTGCTTATTAATCGCCTGTCTGTCATAGGTGGGGCAGCGCAGGATGCCTACTTTTTGCGATGAAATTTCCATGGGTTGTCAGCAGAAAAAACAAGGGGATGTGAAGACAATTGCCGCTACAAAACGAAAAAGGCCGATCCTGGGGGGACAGGACCAGCCTTTTTCTGGAGAAAGGAGATAAGAGTTGTTATCTTGATTTGTGGTAAAAGCAACAGGCGTGCCAAACAGCTTAGAAAAAAACATTTCCGCTTAATCCCTTATGCCATAAGGAAAAAACATTTTCCAGTGAAACTGAACCCGCGCTCAAAAAATACAAATTTTTATACCATCGCCCTCTTTCCCGAGATAAAACAAAATTATATCAATAAATCAACATGTTACAAAGAGGCCAATTTTTTGTACCGCTCTCCTACCCCGCTCCTGCAGCAAAAAGCAGCTGCAAGAGATTGTTTCTCCACATTTCGTTAAGACAAAAGTACAATTTTTTTAATTCCCTTTTGCCCAATTGAGTAATCCGCCGGCAAGCAGAATCTCACGGTGGCGATCAGACACATCAAGAACAGCCCTGACAGCCTGTCCATCTATCTCGACCGTAATGGTTTCGGCCCGATTCTCAAGGGACTTGCGTAAACCGGGGATAACCACCTTGGCGCCCTGCCCGATCCGATCATAATCGCCGGGATCGGCAAAAGTAAGGGGGAGGATGCCGAAGTTGATCAGATTGGCTTTATGGATGCGGGCAAAACTTTTCACTAATTTCACCTCGACACCAAGATACCGGGGAGCCAGCGCCGCGTGTTCGCGGGAAGACCCCTGCCCGTAATTTTCACCGCCGACAATCATGCCGCTGCCCGCTTCCTTGGCATGGCTGCTGAAATTCTCATCCAGCGACTTGAAGACAAATTCACTGATCGCCGGAATATTGCTGCGCAAGGGCAGAATCTGGGCGCCGGCAGGCATGATATGATCAGTTGTTATGTTATCGCCGGCCTTGAGCAGAACCGTTCCCTGCCAGGTTTCCGGCATGGGCGCAAAAGTCGGGAACGGGGCGATATTCGGGCCGCGGATGATCTGTACCGCGCTTCCATCGGCAAGCGGCGGCTCGATCCGGGAGTCACCGGGCAGATATTTATCCGGCAGGGTGAAGGCAGGATAGTCCCCCAGATCGCGGGGATCCGTGATTTTTCCGGTAATTGCTGCGGCAACGGCCACCTCAGGACTGCAGAGATAGACCTGATCGTTGACAGTACCGCTGCGGCCTGGGAAATTGCGTGGGAAAGTGCGCAGAGAGATCGTGCCGGTTGCCGGGGCCTGCCCCATACCGATACAGCCAAGACAACCGGCCTGATGCACCCTGGCCCCGGCGTGAATCAAGGGCAGCATTTCGCCCATGGCGGTCAGATTCTCCAGAACCTGACGGCTGCCCGGGTTAATCTCAAAACTCACCTCGTTGCTCACCTGTTTGCCTGCCAAGGTCTTGGCGACCACCATCAGATCACGTAGCGACGAGTTGGAACAGGAGCCGACCAGCACCTGAGAAACGGGCCGGCCGGCCACCTCACATATTTTCACCACATTATCAGGCGATGTGGGACAGGCGATCAGCGGCTCCAGTGCAGACAGATTCACTTCAATGACCTCATCATAATGGGCATCCGCATCAGCAACAATTTCAACCCAGCAATCTTCCCGGCCCTGACTTCTGAGGAATTTCAGCGTATTGTCATCCGAAGGAAAAACAGAGGTCGTTGCCCCGAGTTCCGCCCCGAAATTTGTGATCGATGCCCGGTCCGTGGCAGAAAGCTCTTTCACCCCCGGACCGAAATATTCGATAATGTAGCCTACCCCGCCTTTGACGGAAAGCTGCCGGAGCAACTCCAGCAGCACATCGCGGGCCGACACCCAGGGAGAAAGTTTTCCGGTCAGCTTCACGCCGTAAATCTTCGGCATAATCAAATAAAAAGGCTTGCCGGCCATGGCCATGGCCACATCAAGTCCGCCTGCGCCGATGGCCAACATGCCGAGTCCGCCGCCTGTGGGGGTATGGCTGTCTGAGCCAAGCAGGGTCTTGCCCGGCTTGCCGAACCTTTCGAGATTTATCTGGTGGGAAATGCCGTTACCCGGAGGGGAAAAATACAAGCCATATTTTCTGGCAATGGATTGCAGAAAGCGATGGTCATCGGCATTCTTAAAATCCGACTGCAGCAGATTGTGGTCAACGTAACAGACGGAACACTCGGTCTGCACCCGCGGGATGTCGATGGATTCAAATTCCAGATAGGCCATTGTCCCTGTCGCATCCTGGGTCAAGGTCTGATCAATGCGAATGCCGATTTCGTTGCCTTTAATCATCTCACCTTCAACAAGATGAGCTTCAAGTATTTTTTCCGTGACGGTTTTACCCATTTCCTCCACTCCTGTTATTTTGCTGATCCTCTTCATCGCCTAAGATCAGAACTCCTGATGTCGTAACGTCATTTCAGGTTATGCCTACATCTCAGGTTCTGTTTCGATACCGGCAAAAGTGCCTAATATACTTAAAGTGCGCTTAAGTACTTAAAGTTATGGTGCTTTCTGATCAGATAACTCCTTTCACTTAAGGCACTTGAAGTACTTGAAGTACTTAGGGACTCGGAAAATGCTAAAATACCATAACGCATCCCGTCTTCAGGCCATCTTTGGCCGCGCCTCAATCGCAGGTAAGCGAGCCCAGCGAGACTCCGAAATCCTCGCCGGAGCACTGCTACGCCTGCGGTTTTGCTCAATCGGTGCAACCAAATCTGACCCAAATCCAGGCGCGATCCAGGTATATTAACATTTTCCGAGTCCCTTAAGGCACTTCAACGAGTTGTCTGAAGACAGTGTTTCATAAAATATCGTTGCCCTTTACCATAAAAGGTCATCTTTGTCATCGCCCCTACCTTTTATTCATGGCCATAAACAACTTCATTTTTTTGACTTTTCACCATGCCGGGAGTCAGAAAAATGACCATTGCCGACCGCAACTGCCCGCTCAAAAAAAACAACCGGCTAGGATCACCATAGACTAGTTGAATAAAAACAAATTGTTATCCGCAGATTTACTATTCACGGCAAGTGTGGCATAATACTCGCAGAAGGTACGTTCAGATAACTATAACACCTGATTTTTTTCTTTTGGGAGATAATACAATGGCAGAAGAGCAAGCCAAAGCCGGAGAAGGGACGGAAGAGCCCAAAAAGAAGTCAAAGAAAATTCTCTTTATTATTCTGGGGGCTGCCATCCTCCTTTTAGGCGCCGGCGGCTTTTTCGCCTACACTCAATTTCTGGCCCCGAAACCCCATCCGGCCCAGCAGGTTGCCGTCAACCCGGCAGATATGCCTGAAACGGTGGGCGAAATTGTCACCCTCGAGCCTTTTGTGGTCAATCTGGCCGACCCGAAAGGAAACCGCTACCTGAAAATGAAAATCAGCCTGGAGCTTGAAACATTGGAGGCGGCGGACAGAGTGCAGAAAGTAACACCAAAGCTCAGAGATATCGTTATTATGATGCTGACCAGCCTCTCCTTTGAAGAGGTGATGACTCCGGAGGGAAAAGTGGGGATCAGAGATGAACTTCTTGAACGATTCAACCGGGTAACACGCCCTGACAAAGTCAAAAATATCTACTTTTCCGAATTCGTTGTGCAGTAATGCATACGGAACAGAACCGGCATTTTGCCACTAACCGAAAACTTATAAGATCTCCATGGAACAAATCCTCAGCCAAGATGAAGTTGACGCCCTATTAAAGGGAATTGCAGGGGGCGACATTGAAGAACCGGAAGAGCATATTGACGAGGAAGCCCTCGAATACTCTTCCTATGATTTCAGCCGGCAGGAACGTATCGTCCAAGTCAAAATGCCGGCCATGGAGGCAATCAACGATGTGTTTCTACGTTCCATCAGGACATCAATCTCCACCTCGTTACGGCGCATCATTGATATTACCTCGGTCCCCATGGAACTGGAACGCTTCGGGGCCTTTGTCCGGACACTGCCGGTACCCAGTAGTCTGCAGATTTTTAAAATGGAGCCGTTTCGCGGTCACGCCCTTTTCGTCATTGAGCCGAAACTGGTCTTCGCCTTTGTTGAAAGCTTCCTGGGCGGCAGCGGCACCAGAAACGTCAGGATTGAGGGGCGGGATTTCACCGGCATTGAACAGAGATTGATCCAGCGGATTGTCAACCTCATCCTCAGTGATCTGGAAAAGGCCTGGCACTCGCTGCAGCCCATCAAGGTCCAGTACATTCGCAGCGAAATCAACCCGCAATTCGCCAAAATCTGCCAACCTGAAGATGTGGTCATCATCAACCGCTACGAAGTGGATATGGACCGGGCGGTGGGCAGCATTACCTCCTGTATCCCGGTCAGCAACCTGGAATCCGTCAAACAGAGGCTGATGACCACTTACCAGCGGGAGCAGAGTGACGAGGACATCAGTCTCAAACGGATTCTCACCGAAAATATCAAAAATGTTTCCGTTGAGTTCAAGACCGAATTAGGCAGGACAATCCTCCCTGCCGGCGACATTCTCAGCCTGGTGGTAGGGGATATCATCCAGCTTGATAAAAGAAAAGATGAAATGCTGCCGGCCTTTGCCGCCGGAGTCAGAAAATATATGGGGTCACCTGGAATTCACCGTGGCAACAAGGCCTTTTTAATTAAACGCAAGGTCTTTGACCGGGAAAAAGATTAACGGAGAAACAAAAATGGCTGATGAATCTTTGGATGATGCATGGGCAAGCGCTTTGGAAGAGGCGAAGCCGAAAAACGGGGCTGATAATGCCGCTGGAGGAGACGACTGGGATTCCCTGGCCAAAAACAATGGCGGAGGATCCCGACCTGCCAGCTTCGATGAACTTGACGACAGCGGCACAACCCAGACATCCAGCCAAAATCTTGATTTCCTGCTGGACATCCCGCTGGATGTATCGGTGGAGCTGGGACGCACCAGCATGATCATCGACAAGATGCTGCAGTTGACCCAGGGCTCTGTGGTCGAACTGGGAAAGGAGGCTGGTGAACCGGTGGAAATATATGTCAACAGAAAGCTGCTGGGAAAAGGAGAGGTCATTGTCGTCAATGACCGATTCGGCGTACGGATCACGGAAATCATCAGCCAGGCAGACCGCATTAAAAACATGGGATAAGAACCTGATCAACTTTACGTTCCACTTAAAAGTATTTATTGAGTATAGACTTATGAGAGGCTCCTTTCTGCACAGATCAGCACAAACAGCCGGACGGCTGCTAGGGGCATCGCTTGTGATCCTGCCGTTTTCCGCCATACTTGCCTGGGCGGCCGAAGAGCCAGCACGGAATTCGGTAACCGACCCTGTGCTGGATCTTGCCCAGACAACCTCGCTTGCCGTTACCCTCATGAAAGTTTTCGGCGCCTTGATACTTACGGTGGGCATCATGCTGCTGCTTGCTATCTGGCTCAGAAAACTCGGTCTGAGCCGGACAGGGCTGCGGCAGGGAACGCTTATCAGTATAATCGACACAAAGATGATCGCCCCTAAAAAGTATGTCGCCGTGGTGCGGGTGGCAGATGAAACCCTGGCCCTTGGCATTACCGACCAGCAGATCACCATGCTGACCCGTCTGGAGATGAGCGCAGCCCAAGTCCAGGAAAGCCTGGAAGATAGGCCTCAGCAGACATCTTTCGCAACCCTGCTCGGCAAGGTGGTCAAGAGGCACGGCAAATGAAAAAATTTCTTCTGCTGCTCTCTCCTTTCCTTTTTCTGCTCATGGCAACGGCGGACTGCCAGGCGGTCACGCTGCCGACGGTGCAGATCGGTCTTGCGGATACCAACGACCCCAAACAGGTTTCCGTACTCATCGAGATGCTGCTCATTTTCACCGTTCTTTCCATTGCTCCGGCCATCATATTAATGACCACCTGTTTCACCAGGCTTGTCGTTGCCTTTTCCTTTCTGAGAAATGCCCTGGGCACTCAGCAGATGCCGCCCGCCCAGCTGCTCATAGGGCTTTCCCTGTTTTTGACCGTTTTCATCATGACCCCGGTCCTGAAAGAAATGAACGAGACCGCCGTCAAGCCTTACATGAATCAACAGATTGGTTTTCAGCAGGCCTTTACCGAAGGCATTAAACCCCTGCGCGCCTTCATGTTCAAACAAACAAGGGAAAAGGATCTCGCCCTTTTTCTCGGCATCGCCAAATTGCAGAAACCGGCCAACAAGGACGAGGTCCCCACCACAATACTTGTGCCCGCCTTTGTCATCAGTGAGCTGAAAACCGCCTTCCAGATAGGCTTCATTCTCTTTCTGCCCTTTCTGATCATCGACATGGTTGTGGCCAGCGTCCTGCTCTCCATGGGCATGATGATGCTGCCGCCGGTCATGGTTTCTCTGCCCTTTAAACTTCTTCTTTTTGTTCTCGTTGACGGGTGGTATCTCATTGTAGGTTCACTGGTTAAAAGCTTTGGAGTATAGTTATGGTTCCCTTGGAAGCTGTCACCTTAGGTCAGAATGCCATCACCTTAACCCTGCTGCTCTCCGCCCCGCTTCTGCTGATCGGCATGGCGGTTGGCCTGCTGGTCGCCATTTTTCAGGCCACGACCCAGATTCAGGAAATGACCCTGACCTTTGTGCCCAAGATCGTTGCCGTCATGCTTGCCCTGCTCTTTTTTTCCTCCTGGATGCTGATCAAAATAACCGATTACACCAACGATCTCTTTCTCAGCATCCCGTATCTCATCAGATGACAGAGAGACAACATGGTTGACGCCAATTTGCTGAACTGGACACTGAATCAATTTCTGGCACTGGTCATTATCATGATCAGAGTGGGGCCTTTGCTCTTTTTCATGCCGATTACCGGCTCGCGCAATGTCCCTTCCCAGGTCAAGATTCTCCTGACGGTCGCCACCGCCCTGGTCCTTCTTCCAGTTGTCCCGGTCCATGCCGGACAACTGCCGGCAACGGTCCTAGGTTTTCTCATCTTCATCATCAACGAGGTATGCTTTGCCGGCATTCTCGCTGTTTTTGCCCGTCTGATTTTTGACGCTGTGCAGATTGCCGGCCAGATGGTAGGCATTCAGATGGGTATGGGCATGGCCGGGGTCATGGACCCCCAGTACGGCATCCAGGTCTCACTGATCGGCCAGTTCTGGAACCTCATTGCCATTCTTATCTTTTTAGGTATTGACGGACATCATCTCTATTTCAGAACCCTGCACCAAAGTTTCACCTGGGTTGAACCGGGGACCCTGCATGTCGGTCAAGCCACCTTTGAGGGGCTGATGCAGGCTACGGGACGGATGTTCTTGATGTCGGTCAAGATTATGGCCCCTGCCTCGGCGGCTATTTTCTTTACCCACGTCGCCATGGGCATCATCGCCAAAACCGTGCCGCAGATTCCTATTCTCATTGTGGGCATGCCGTTAAATATCGGTGTGGGTTTTATTTTTGTCGGATTGTCACTTGCCTATTTTCTCCCTCTCATGATCAGCCAGTTCGACATGCTGGGGAGAATTCTGCCCAAACTTGCTCAGGGATTGGGAGGATAAGAGATGGCTGAAGAACAGAGCGGTCAGGAAAAAACCGAAGAACCAACCGCCAGAAGACTCCAGGACGCCAGAAAAAAAGGGGATGTGGCAAAAAGCATGGAGATCCCTTCAGCCGCGGTACTGCTGCTGGGGCTGCTGACCATCTATTTTCTCAGCGGCTTTATGCTGGAAAATTTACTCAACCTGCTGCGCCATTATCTCACCCATCTGCATACGATTAATATTATCCCGGGCAATATGGTGGTGATCACCCAGGAGTCCATGCAGTATGTTGCCATTCTCACCGGCCCGCTCATGCTCATCCTCTTCATCACCGCCCTGGCTTCAAATTATGCGCAGGTCGGCTTTCTCTTCACCACGGAAAAAATGGAGCCAAAGCTTGAGAAAATTGATCCGATCAAAGGGTTCGGCCGCATCTTTTCCATGCAGACCATGGCAAACACCATCAAGTCGATCGCCAAGCTGACCATCGTTGGTTTTGTGGCCTATAAAGAAATCATGAAAAACCTTAACGGCATCCTGCCCCTTATGGACCAGGAGCCCTATGCCATCCTTGCTTTTTATGCAAAAGTTTCATTCTGGATTTTCCTGAAAGCGGCTCTCATTATCGCTATCCTGGCCGCTTTAGACTATGCCTTTCAACGCTGGCAATTCATGAATAAAATGAAGATGACCAAGCAGGAAGTGAAAGAAGAGGCAAAAATGACAGAGGGTGATCCCCATGTCAAGGGCCGTATCCGCTCCATTCAGATGCAGATGGCCCGTAAACGCATGATGACGGAAGTGCCGAAGGCCGATGTCATCATCACCAACCCGACGCACCTGGCCCTCGCACTGGCCTATGACAATGAAACCATGAGCGCCCCGACGGTGATTGCCAAGGGTGCGGGCGTCATTGCCGGAAAAATCAAGGAAGTGGCCCGGGAACATAACATCCCTATTATTGAAGATAAACCTTTAGCCCAGGCCCTTTATAAAGCAGTTGAAATAAATGAACAGATTCCGGATAATCTCTTCCAGGCAGTGGCTGAGATCCTTGCCTATGTTTACGGACTTAAAAAGAAAAGCGCGTAAGACAAATCGTGAACAGTTACCACCCGGCAAACTTTCAACCCGCAACTTCAACCTTAAACCTTGAACCTTGAACCTTGAGCTTGATGTAAACCATGGCGGAAAAAACTGACAGACTTGGACTAGCAGCTATCAACATCGAACCGTCAAGCCTCATGGTCGCGGTAGGCCTCGTGGGCATTCTGGTGGTCATGATCCTCCCGCTGCCCACCCTGATGCTTGACCTGCTGCTCACCCTCGGCATCACCATGAGTCTGGTTATCCTGCTGATGTCCATGTACAACACAGACCCCTTGGAGTTTTCCGCCTTTCCCTCCCTGCTGCTGCTGACCACCCTCTACCGGTTGTCGCTCAATATCGCTTCAACCCGGCTTATCCTGCTCCACGGCCATGAAGGACCCGGTTCCGTGGGCAAGGTCATCCAGTCATTCGGCAACTTTGTTGTGGGCGGAAACTTTGCGGTGGGACTTATTATCTTTCTCATCATGGTGCTCATCAACTTCATCGTTATCACCAAAGGCTCCGGCCGTATCGCTGAAGTCGCAGCAAGATTCACTTTGGATGCCATGCCGGGCAAGCAGATGGCCATTGATGCCGATCTCAACGCCGGCCTCATCAATGAGGAAATGGCCAAAAAGAGAAGGGCGGAGATCAGCCAGCAATCCGAGTTTTACGGAGCCATGGATGGCGCCAGCGAATTTGTCCGCGGTGAGGCGATTGCCAGTATTGTCATCATGGCCATCAATATCATGGGCGGACTTTTCATCGGCATCTTTCTGCAGAATATGGCAATTGCCCAGGCCGCTGAAACATATACCCTGCTGACCATCGGTGATGGACTTGTTTCACAGATACCATCCCTGATCATTTCCACCTCAGCGGGTATCATCGTCAGCCGCGCCGCTTCGGAGGACAGCTTGGGCAAAGAGCTGATCAAACAGTTCGGCAGACAGCCCCAGGCCCTGGCCGTGTCTTCCGGCATCATCATGATTTTCGGCCTGATCCCCGGCCTGCCCCACATCCCGTTTCTCATGCTTGGCGCCGGCATGGGATGGCTGGCCTGGATTGCCTTCCAGTCCCTGGCCGCCGAACAAACCGAAGAGGAGATTGCCGAGGAAAGAAGAAGGAAAACAGCACCTTCCCTGGGCTCTCCTGAAACAGTGGAAGCACTGCTTCCCCTTGATACCCTTGAACTTGAGGTGGGTTATGGGCTGATTCCCCTGGTGGATGAAGCCCAGGAGGGTGATCTGCTGGAACGTATCCGTGGAATCCGGCGCCAGTTTGCCATTGACATGGGTCTTATCATTCCTCCCTTGCATGTGCGGGACAATCTGCAGATTAAACCCGATGAATATGTACTGCTCCTCAAAGGGGTTGAAATTGCCCGGGGCGAGCTGATGATGGGCTACTTTCTGGCCATGGACTCCGGTGCCGCCAAAAGAGTGATTGAAGGAATTCCCACGATGGAACCCGCCTTTAAGTTGCCCGCCCTGTGGATTGCCGCCGACAAAAAGGATGAGGCCCAACTGGCCGGCTATACGGTTGTTGACCCCGCTACCGTGGTTGCCACCCATCTGACCGAGGTTCTTCGCACCCATGCTGACGAGCTCATGGGACGCCAGGATACCCAGAAGCTTCTCGACAATCTGGCGAAAAGTCATCCGAAAGTTGTGGAAGAGCTGGTGCCCGGCCTTCTCCCCCTGGGAAAAGTCCAGAAAATTCTGCAGAATCTGCTGCGGGAACGGGTATCCATCAGAAATCTGCTGACCATCTGCGAGACCCTGGCTGACTATGCTCCCATGGGAAAAGATCCGGAAATTCTCACCGAGTATGTGCGGCAGAAACTGTCCCGCTCCATCGTCAGCACACTGACTGATGAAACAGGCGCCCTGTCCGTTCTGACTCTTACCACCCAGATTGAGGATCTTATCCGGGAATCCGTGCAATCCACTGAACAGGGGTCATTTCTCGCACTTGACCCGAACCTGGGCCAGAAAATAATCGAAGCAATCCTTGCCAGTGTGGATAAAATTTCCCAGGAAGGATATCAGCCGATTATCATAACCGCCCCGGTGGTGCGACGTCATCTCCGCAAACTTATTGAGAGATTTATGCCCCAGGTGGTGGTATTGTCCCATAATGAACTGACCAACCAGTCGAAGATTCAGTCTCTGGGCACTGTTGATATTAAAACAAAATAACTGTTAACCCGACAAAAACAAACTACCGACTGAACATATGCGCATTAAAAGATTCGAAGCACCGGACAGCAAAACAGTATTTGCCATGGTTAAAAAAGAACTTGGCGAAGATGCCGTTATCCTGGCCAACAAAACCCTTGATGCCGGAACTGCCAACCAACGTTATGAGGTGGTGGCGGCTATGGATTATGATCTTGAAACCATCACCGTTGCCTCAGAAAACAGCGGCAACTTCACGCCAGACAATCAGCCGGCAATTTACGGCTATGAATCGGTCCGCAGGAAAAAAACCGATTGTTCCCCGGCAAACCCACAGAAATTACGGCAACCGGCAAAGAACAATGAAATCTCTTTTGAGGCCAATGATCTCCGCCTGCGCTTTGCAAATCTCCTGCAGCAAAAGGGAGTTGATCCACCGGGCAAGAATCAGGAAACCCGGCCTGCGCCATCACATTTACCCAGGGCCAGAAAACGTCCCAACCCGGAAGAGGTAAGCCGCTGGCGTAATCAGCTTATTGACCAGCTACAGGTCAGGCCGCCGGCCATAGATAAGGCAAAGGAGCCGGTGATACTGGTGCTCACAGGACCAACCGGGGTAGGCAAGACGACCACATCGGCCAAAATTGCCGCCTGGTACAAATTACGGGAAAACTGCAAGGTGGCTCTCCTTTCCATGGACTGTTACCGCATAGGTGCAACCGATCAAATCAGAACCTACGCCCGTATTATGCAGATCCCCTGCGAAATCGTCCTGCGCAAGAATGATTTACGCAAGGCTGTTGACCGGCACCGTGATTGCGATCTCATCATCATTGATACGGCCGGCAAGAGCCCGTATGATGCGGCTCACATCAATGAACTTGCCAGCTGGCTCTCTGACATTGACGGCATTGAGCCGCAGCTTGTCTTAAGCGCCACCACCAAAAAAGAAGATCTGAAATACATCATCGAAACCTATGCCTCACTGGGCCCGACAGGTCTTATCCTGACAAAACTGGATGAAACAAGGGCATACGCAACCCTGTGCCAGCAGATTGCCGGAGTTGAAATCCCCATCTCCTATGTCGCAACCGGGCAAAGGGTACCGGAAGATTTTTACGTTGCCTCAAAACCTTTCCTGGAAAAACTGTTCAAACAGGGATGGAATGCCGTTCTCGGCAATGAAAGTTCTTACTCCGCCAGCGGCTCATAATGAGAAAATCTACTATGCATCAGGCAGACACCTTGGAAAAAATCATGGAACAGAATCAGAACTCCCGCGGGCGTTATGCACTGGCAGTATCAGCAACGACTCCCAGGGTCATTTGTGTTACGAGCGGCAAGGGAGGAGTAGGTAAAACCAACATTGTCGTCAATCTGGCCTACAGCCTTACAAAACTGGGGAAAAAGGTCGTGGTGCTGGATGCGGATCTCAATCTGGCCAATGTGGACGTTCTGCTCGGGCTGACACCCCGTCATAATCTGCACCATGTTTTTCTGGGCGAAAAAACATTAAAAGAAATCCTGGTGAAAGGGCCGGGCGGCATCTCTATTCTGCCTGCAAGCTCGGGTATTCTCGAGCTCTCCGACCTGACCGAGGAGCAAAAGCTCTACTTTCTCGCAGAAATGTCAGAACTGGGTGAACAGATTGATATCCTCCTGATCGACACCGCCGCAGGCATCAACAAAAATGTCATCTATTTTACCCTGGCTGCCGAGGAGCGCGTGATCGTTCTGACGCCGGAACCCACCTCTCTTACCGACGCCTATGCGATGATAAAGGTCCTCTCCAGCCGCCATGACGTAAAAAAATTCCGCATCCTTGTCAACTCGGCCCATTCAGAAAAAGAGGCCCTCGCCGTTTTCCGGCAGCTCAGTCTTGTGGCTGACCGTTTCCTTGATACACTTTCGCTTGATTATCTCGGCTGCATCCCTTATGACAAAAAACTACCACTGGCTGTCCGGGCGCAACGTCTTGTCACGGAACTCTCCCCTCATTCCCCGGCATCCGCCATGTTTCACAAGCTTGCCAAATTCATTGCCGAAGAAGACAGAATCCCGCAGAGTGATGGAAATATTAAATTTTTCTGGAAACGACTGCTTGATGTATAATATAGTAGTTCAGCGAAGTTTTTTGCCGTCTTGACGGAAATGATCATTCAGCAAGGGACCAATTCACCCAGCGACATGAACAAGCAGCAGTCACCCAAATTCAAGGACTATACCAAGGCTTACTTCAGCCCTTCCTCAGAACTTTCGCCGGAAAAGCGCAATGAACTGATCCTGACCTATACTCCCCTGATCAAATACATTGCCAGTCGCCTTGCCAGCCGCCTGCCATCCCAGGTGTCCCTTGATGATCTTATCAGCTGCGGCATTATCGGACTCATCGACGCAATTGATAAATTTGATATGAGCAAAAATGTCCAGTTCAAAACTTATGCGGAATTCCGCATCAAAGGGGCAATGCTCGACGAACTTCGCTCACTTGACTGGGTTCCCCGCTCGATCCGCCGAAAAATTACCGATCTGGAGCATACTTACTCGGTGCTGGAAAAAAAACTGGGCCGCCCGGCGACTGATGAAGAGATTGCACAGGAATTAAAGATGACCCTGGCGAATTTTCATAAGCTGCTGGACGAGACAAAATCCGTTACCTTTCTTGACATAGAGCTTCTCCGCCAGAGAAACACCAACACCAACTTGTCAGACAGTTTGTCAGAGCCTTTCTCAGGTATCGAAACCGATCCGTTTTCAGCAATCAATCTCGCCCAGATAAGGGATCTGGTGGCCAAGGCCATCGAAGAGTTACCGGAAAAGGAACGATTAACCGTATCCCTTTACTATTTTAATGAGCTGACCATGAAGGAAATAGGTCACGTTCTCGGTTATACCGAGTCACGCATCTCGCAAATGCACAGCAAGGCCATGCTGCGTCTGCGGACAAAACTAAAAAAAACACTTGCCAGTTGATTCAAACTTTACGTAACCTATTAAATCATATATTTATGTTAGAAATTATTTTTCACGAAAAATCCACTTTGTTCTGCGAGATCAAGTGGAATTTATTTGTTTACGCCCGTTTTTCGGGTAATGTTTAAAAACAATGTAATGGAGCCGTTTTTTCATCAAAGGGGTATGATATGGCAGATACCAATATAAAAGTTCTTGTTGTTGATGATTTTGCCACCATGAGGAGAATTGTCAAAAATATCCTGGTGCAGCTCGGGTATAAAAATATTGTCGAGGCTGATGACGGCACAACCGCACTGGATGTTCTCAAGAGCGAAAAAATAGACATGATTATTTCAGACTGGAACATGCCCAAGATGACTGGTCTCGAACTGCTCAAACATGTCCGGGGAGATGCCAAGCTGGCCCACATTCACTTTATCATGGTTACAGCCGAGGCTCAGCAGGACAATATCATTCTTGCCGTTAAGGCCAAGGTGAGCCAGTATATCGTCAAACCCTTCACAGCAGAAACACTTGGCGAAAAAATTAATAAAGTTTTAGGTAAGTAATCCCTGGTGAGGTATGTCCACTGCAAGCCAGCGAAATCCCGACCAGGCATGTTATGTTACAACCTGTTTTTTACATTCACATTAAATGGCAAAAAACTCTGATTCAAAAGATTTATTTGATTTTGAACTGCCGGAAGGACTGGACGACGACTTAGGAGGTGACTGGGAATCGGCTTTTCAGGCGGAAGATTTTATGCTCACGCCTGAGGATGAAGCCGAGGTTTTCTTGGAAAAAGAGGGCGGAGTCAGTGACGACCTCGACCTGGCATCTCTGCTGGAAAGCGATGATTCGCAACCGAAACATCCCGCCTCCATCTCCCCGGGAAGCACGGAAGAAGAAATAATTGCTGAGGAAAGCAAGAAAGCCCTCTCTCTGACCTCTTTTCTTCCAGCCGCTCTCATTGCCATCCTGGCCAGATATGCCGGATGGTTTCAATCGCGTCCATTTTATCAGAAAATCCTTTTTCCAAGCCTAGTTCTTGTCTCGGTTCTCTTCCTTTGCGCAGTTGTCTTTTTCCGCTCCACCAGTCAGCAACTGGCAGAGCAACAAACTCCGGCTCTTGCGCCGCCCATTGAAACAAAGGCGTCTACAACCCCATCCCCCGGCAAAAACAGAAAGAAATGGCCCATGCAGGCTTTTTTTATTGCTGTCCAGCAAAAAGACAGCCCAGAGAGTCTTCTTGTCAGAATTGATTTGAACTTAGTGCTTCTTCTTGATCCGGGCAGCAACATTCCCGAAGAAAAACGAGCTTTTGTCCGGGATACAATTTTTCAGTTCTTTGCAAACCGCCCACCTGAAGAATTACGCCGCTATTCTCTTGCCAGAGGTGAAATGATCCGTAACCTTGAATCCTGGCTGCAAAAGGAATGGCCGCAAAATCCCATTGCCTCCATCATGTTTGATCGCTACCAGATCCTTAATTAATCTCCCGCCGCAAAATAATACAATTTTGTAAACAAGCCCAAATCTTATTACAATTATGCAATAAGATTTGGGCAACATTCATGGGCAATTTTTTTTCTGCCACAAAATCAACAAGATAGCGGAAAGGCCATCTGGCACAGTGCTTGCTGCCGTCAACCCCAATGACGCCGGCGGTCTTTTTGCAGGCAATGCGGCATTTCTGACAACACAGTTATTCGCCGTGGCGGTTGTCGGCGCATACGCATTTCTTGTCAGCCTTATCCTGCTCAAAATCATTGACGCCATTTCCGGCGGCCTCAGGGTGAGCCATGAAAATGAGGTGCTGGGCTTAGACCAGAGCGCCCACAGCGAAACAGCTTACAACATGTAGTGCGTAATGCGCGCAAAGCCAAAAAAATACTTAGAGCAAAGCGCTCTTTGCGGTAATATAAAAAATTATCATAAAACCCGCAAAGAATAATTTTATCCACACAAGGAGTCCTCCATGAAAAAAATCGAGGCAATCATCAAACCCTTCAAGCTTGATGATGTAAAAGATGCCCTCAATCAGCTGGGAATCAAGGGCATGACCATCACCGAAGTGAAGGGATACGGCCGCCAAAAAGGCCATAAAGAGATATACCGGGGAGCAGAATACGTTGTTGACTTCATACCCAAGGTCAAAATTGAACTTATCGTGAGCAGCGATCAGGTTAATGAAATTGTCGAGGTCATCCGCAAGGCGGCATTGACCGGAAAAATTGGCGACGGCAAAATCTTTGTTTTACCGGTGGAAGAGGTCATTCGGGTGCGAACAGGAGAAACCGGAGAGGACGCCATCTAAATGGTGACGGAACTGCGCGCCAGACGTGATGCCCTGGAGACATTGTGGCGTCAGGGGTTAAGCGGGCACGCCCTGCTTGAAAAACACACCAGCCTCATAGATGCGGCCCTTGAAGAATATTTCAGGCAAAGCGGCGCAGACCCGGAAAACATGTGCCTGGTTGCCCTGGGAGGATATGGCAGAAAAGAACTTTTCCCCTACTCAGATATCGATCTCATGCTGCTCTATCGTCCGGATGCGGAAAAACAGCTCAACGATGTTGCTGAAGCCATATTTTATCCACTCTGGGATGCCGGCCTGGAAGTAGGGCATGGGGTAAGGACACCCGCCACCTGCATCGAACAGGCCGGCAAAGATTTTTTTCTGCAGGTCTCTCTGCTTGACGCAAGGCTCATTGCCGGTTCCCGCGATCTTTTCGCTGCATTGCTTGAGGATTTCCAGAAAACATTTGTGGTGGGCCAGCGCAAAACTTTTTTACAGGACATGCTTTTTCATCGACAGAAACGGCATGAGAGCTTCGGTAACCACAGCTACCTGCTTGAGCCTCATATCAAGGAGAGCCGAGGCGGATTCCGCGATATACAGGCCATGCTCTGGTCAGCCCAGGTTCTTTTCAACCTCAAACAACCTCAAGACCTGGAGAGGGCCGGTCTGATATCAACAGAAGAGCTGCAGTCGTTTGAAAAGGCCTGCGACACCCTTATCAAAACAAGAAACCGCCTCCATTACATCAGTGGCCGCAAAAACGACCAGCTCTTTTTTGAGCACCAGGAGGAAATGGCCAAGGCCTTCGGCTATAAAGACGAACAAGGAATGCTCGGGGTCGAGCGCTTCATGCGCGACATCCACGCCCAGCTGCAGACAATCGCCCTGACCTCGGACCTCTTCTTCGATCATGCCATAGAGGTTCTGGGGCTTGCGGAAACCGGGAAGCACCCGCAGGACAAGGAACTGGAAAAGGGCATCACCCTTCGCCAGGGACGCATCCATCTGACGGACATCGCCCTGGCAGCCAAGCGCCCTTACCTGCTCATGCGGGCCCTTACCAATGTTGCCCAGACAGGCAACCCCTTGCACCACCGCACGAAAAAACTCATCAGCGGACATCTGCATCTTATTGATAAAAAGACACGTCATTTAAAAAGGATGAACAAGGCCTTTCTGGAAACCATCCAGGGAGCAAACCCGCTGCCGGCCCTCACTGACATGCTTGAAAGCGGCCTGCTTTTCGCCTATATCCCTGAGTTCCTTCACTTGAAATCCCTGGCTCAGCATGACATCTATCATGTTTTCACTGTCGACCGCCATCTGCTGCAGACGGTTGAGGAAATCAATCAGCTCCGCTCTCTGGAGCATATGCTTTTTATTACTGTTCCTTCACCGTATATCCTTTTTCTTGCCGCCCTGCTGCATGATATTGGCAAAGGTTACGGGAAAAACCATTCGGAATACGGCGCTGAACTGGCAAGCGATATCGGCAAACGGCTAAGAATGCCAGAGGCTGACATCAAATGCCTCACCTTCCTCGTCCGCGAGCATCTTTTTTTAGCGGAAATCGCCCAACGCCGGGATCTGGAAGATGAGGCCCTCATTCTTCGTTGCGCCAAGCAGTTCAATGACCCGGACCGGCTGACCATGCTTTACCTGCTGACCATCGCCGATGCTAAAGCAACAGGCCCCTCCGCCTGGTCCGACTGGAAGGCGGCGCTTCTTCTGGAACTTTACCTGAAAGTAGCGAACACCTTGAGTCGTGACGACCTCACCCTGCCTGATCCGCGCGAGGAGATTGCCTGGATGAGAGGTCAGGTGTCCGCCCTGCTTGGCGACAGCCCCGCCGTCCCCTTAAAAATCCTGCCGGACGATTACCTGCTCGGCAACTCTCCGGATGAGGTTGTCACCCATTTACGCCTGCATGAAGAACTGAAGAAACATGAGGTGATCGTCAAACCGAGCCAGGAAAAAGGCCACTGGTCGATTCTGATAATGGCCCAGGACAGACCGGGAATCTTAAGCAAAATCTGCGGGGTGATGGCCCTGCACAATCTAAAAGTTCTTGCTGCGCAGATTTATACCTGGGTTGATGGCACGATTGTTGATGTCCTTCATGTTACATCAACACTGGACAATCAATTCGAGGACCAGAACTGGCAGACCCTGGAGGATGACTTGGGCAAGGCGATCCATTTCAGAATCGGACTCACCCATCGCCTCCACAAAAAACTGACCGCCCTGGGTGCCGCTACCGGGCAACTGGGCCAGCGGCCGCCGGCAAAGGTGGTCATTGACCCGGACGCCTCTGACAATTTCACGGTTATTGAAGTATATGCCGTGAACAGGCCCGGCCTGCTTTACGATATTACACGCACCCTGTCTGACTTCGGCATCAACACCTTCCGAGCCAAAATCGGCACCAAGGCAGACCAGGTCGTGGATGTCTTTTATGTGCTGGATTACCAGGGCCATAAAATCGAGGATCCGGTCTTTAAGAATGAAATAAAAAACGGACTGCTCCATGCCGCCGCATGACGCTTTACCAAAATTTATCCATTTTCGTTTTTTATATTACAATTTTGTAATAAATAAAAAAACTTGCCCTTCGCTGCGGAATATGGAAAATTAAGGTCTATTCAACTATGTGAATCTGTGAACCAGCGGAGAACCACTGTTATCAACTTTAATACAAGGCTATCATGATTTGCATGAAGCTTATGTACAACTGCCATTAGTCGAGCAAGACCTCATGCGAAGACATGACAGAACTTGCCACGGAACCATCCTGAAAACATGAATATTCCCTGCAGAGGGCGTCATTATTCAGCAATCATTATGCGAGGAGAAAACAACAATGAGTACCAAATGTAACTACGGAAGCTGCCCTAATTTAAATTTAAACAACGTCAACGTGCCGGGGCTTTTCGGCTCCAATGTCTTCAGCGAAAAAATCATGAAAGAGAGACTGCCCAAGGAAACTTACAAAGCGCTGAAGGAAACGATCGAAATAGGCGCTTCTCTGAAACCGGAAACAGCGGCCGTAGTCGCCAATGCCATGAAGGATTGGGCCATCGAGAAAGGCGCCACCCACTATACTCATTGGTTTCAGCCTCTTACCGGTTCCACGGCAGAAAAACATGATTCCTTTATTGCGCCGACCATGGATGGCAGCGTGATCATGGAGTTCTCCGGCCAACAGCTTATCCAGGGTGAACCTGACGCCTCATCTTTCCCCAGCGGCGGATTGCGCGCAACCTTTGAGGCCCGTGGCTATACCGCCTGGGACTGTACCTCACCGGCCTTCCTGAAGGAAGATGCGGCAGGCAACGTCACCCTGTGTATTCCAACCGCCTTCTGCTCCTATAAAGGCGAGGCTCTGGACAAAAAAACACCGCTCCTCCGGTCCATGTCCGCTGTATCCACCCAAGCCCTGCGTGTTCTGAAGGCGCTCGGCAACTCCACCTCCAATAGAGTCACCTCCACCGTCGGCTCCGAACAGGAGTATTTCCTGGTGGATAAGGAATTCTACCTGGACCGCCTTGATATCCTCACCTGCGGCAGAACTCTTTTTGGCGCACCTGCCCCGAAGGGTCAGGAACTTGAGGACCAGTACTTCGGCGCCATCAAGGATCGCGTTTCCGCATTCATGAAGGATCTCGACATTGAACTGTGGAAAATGGGCATCACCTCTAAAACCAAACATAACGAGGTGGCCCCGGCCCAGTATGAGATGGCGCCTGTTTTCGCCACCACCAACATCGCAGCCGATCACAATCAGCTGGTCATGGAAACCATGCAGAAGGTGGCCCTCCGGCACGGCATGGTCTGCCTGCTGCACGAAAAACCCTATGCAGGGGTCAATGGTTCCGGCAAGCACAACAACTGGTCTTTAAGCACCAATGACGGCATCAACCTTCTTGATCCCGGCACAACACCTGAGTTCAATGCCCAGTTTCTGGTTTTCCTCTGCGCCCTGCTGAAAGCCCTGGACACCCATGCCGATATCATGCGCGCCACCTGCGGCAGCTCCGGCAACGACCACCGTTTAGGCGCCAATGAAGCTCCGCCGGCCATTATTTCAGTATTCTTGGGCGATGAACTCTCCGACATTCTCCTCAATCTGGCCAAAGGTGAGAAAGCCCCTAAAAAAGGAGCTGCATTTCTGAAAATCGGCGTTGACTCACTGCCCGAACTGCCGAAGGACAACACCGACCGGAATCGCACCTCACCCTTTGCCTTTACCGGCAACAAATTCGAATTCCGCATGGTCGGCTCATCCCAGTCAATTTCAGGCCCCAATGTGGCACTGAACACAATCGCCACTGAGGCTCTTGATGAAATCGCCACCCGTCTTGAGAAGGCCAAGGACGTCAACACCGAAATTCTCAATATTATCAAAGACACTGTAAAGAATCATGAGAAAATCATCTTCAACGGCAACAACTACAGCCCGGATTGGGAGAAAGAAGCTGAGAAAAGGGCCCTCCCCAACATCAAGAACACTGTTGACGCCCTGAAGTCCTTTATCACCCCCAAGGCCATCAAGCTGTTTGCTAAATACAATGTCCTCAGCAAGGAAGAGCTGCACTCCCGCTACGACATCTACACCGAACAGTTCTCAAAACATATCAATATCGAGGCGCAGACCGCCATGCATATGGTGCACAGACAGTATTTCCCGGCTGCGATCCGTTACATGACCGAGCTCGGCAATTCCATGGCAGTGGCGGGCAAATCAGCCTCCGTGCAAAAGGAACTGCAGGAAACAATCGGCAATCTGCTTACCTCGGCAAACAAGAAACTCAAAAAACTCGAGCAAGAGACAACCAAGGCTCAAACCATTGACAAAGTGGACAAACAGGCCGTCGCCTTCCGCGACAAGGTCCGGACCAGTCTGAATGACCTACGTTCCGACATTGACGCCATTGAGGTGCTTATGCCCAGCGATCTCTGGCCAGTGCCGGTTTACAGCGATATGTTGTTTAAACTTTAATCCGGCATCAGGAGGAAATCGCCAATATGGCCCGGGGTTCGCTCAGAATCTTGGGCCTTTTTTCATTCACTTATCCCAATCCGATGATATCGTATGCTTTTCAACACCTTCATCCACATACCGGGCATCGGAGAAAAAACCGAAAAACAGATCTGGCACTCCGGCATTCATACCTGGGATCAATGGCATCCACCCTTTCCCGCCAACCTGCCGCAAGCAAAAATCAAGCTTATCACTTACCATCTGGAACACTATCTTGAGCAGCAAGACGGCTCGGCCTGGTTTTACGCAAAACTCCTGCAGTCAAGTCACCACTGGCGGCTTTTCCCACATTTTCGAGACAGGACAGCCTACCTTGATATCGAGACAAACGGCATGGGTTTTGGTCAGTGTGAAATCACCACCATTGCACTTTACGATGGCCACACAATCCGCACATATGTCCAGGGCCGCAACCTGGAACAGTTCACCAGGGACATCGACGATTATGAGATTATTGTTACCTATAACGGCAAAAACTTCGATGTGCCGGTGATTGAATCATGCCTGCATGCCCGGCTCAAACATGTGCATATTGATTTAAGATACATCCTGGCCAGGCTTGGGTACAGAGGGGGGCTGAAAGGCTGCGAAAGACAGCTGGGAATCAACAGGATGGAGCTGGATGGAGTTGACGGCTACTGGGCAGTGCTCCTCTGGCGGGAATTTGCCTGCAGCGGCAACGACAGAGCGCTGCAAACCCTGCTTGCCTACAACATTGCCGACGCTGTCAACCTGGAACCCCTGCTGGTCCATGCCTACAATTTGAACATAGCCTCCACGCCCTTTGCCCTCAGCAACTACATCCCGCTGCCGGAGAGTCCTGCCCCGCCGTTTTATCCGGACAAGGAGATCATCATGAAAATCAAGGAGATGTTACACTATCACTATAAATAAATGATGATGGCCCCGCTCCTCTCCCGTTGCCCATTTTCCCACACATAATTTCTTATTTCCTTGCCGGTCTTCATTGCCTTTGCCATCCGTTCCACCAGATCCCGCAGAACAGGGAAACCCTGGGAATGAATGCCCTTGCCTGTGATGATGCTCACTGTCCTGAGCCCTTTTCCCCGCGCTGTCAGAAGAAAATTTTCCACTTTACGCTCGGCTTCCTGGCCAGTTAATCCATGCAGATCCAAGTGTTCCTGGGCAGGGGGATAGATAATTTTTTTGCCGGGGTTCCCTTCCTGCTCGCTTTTCATCGCGGCCCTGACTTCACTGTCAAAAGAGGAGGGATCAAACATTTCAACAAATGAGTCCTGTTCCCTTTCCGGCAAATCACTGCCAAAAAGAAAATCATCATCAGTTAACAGCGGCAGACCGCCCTTATGCCTTGTTATTTTCTTTTTCATGACCGATCCCGGCTGCCGGGGGAAACACTGTTCATTGCCGATAAAAACTTTACTCCTGAAATGAACTATTCACATGCATCTTTATAACAGCAAAATCAACTTGTTCACTCAAAAATTTTACTTGTGGCAAAGCTTGGCCAGATTTTGCCGGGAAAATGCTCTGTAGACCATCGGTCCGATTATTTTCCACAAGTCGGTAATAATTTCACTGCTTGCTGAAGGAAAAGATTTTTAGCGAGGAGATGGCAGGGGGAAAAACAAGGTTGTAAAAATCAGGCAAGGACCACCCACCCGGACAGTTTTAACAACCTGAAAAAATAGGCATCAAGGTTAAAGGATAATCTGATCTATCGGCCCCTGATAGATTACTGGTGTAATGCCGCGACTTGCCACAGCCTTTTCCGCAGCCTTACTGATTCTAGCCATATAAACTTTCTGGCAGTCCTGGATAATATCGGCGATCCAGTCACACATATCCCGATCAAAGTAATCGACCAAAAGGGGCTCAGAGACTCTTTCTCCCACAAATTGCAGACCGTTGCTGCTCTGTTCATAGATCAAGAATCTCTTTGCCGTGCCAAAACGTTCGTTCACCACTCTTTTGTCACTCGACACAACGGCTATACGCATATCTCCTCCTTTATCCAGAGAGTTAACTGCCTGGGGAATGGACAAAAAACTCCCATCCTATCATGACAATGCTGACATGCTTAATTACAAGTTATATGCCACCTGCAGCCTTTTTCGCCCGCATGATCACAACCGGTCGTTTTCTCGTTAAAAAGTCGCTTATGCTTCTTTATCCTTTACAGGAACAAATTAATTATTTTTACACCAGATCTGCTGCATAATTCAATTTTTTGAACTTTTCAGCTTGACCGCCACTCACATTGATAATAATGTTTTTTCATAGTAAGACCTGAGTAAATTTTTCTATGGGATCTCCACCCGACAATAACAAAATGACCATTAAGCAATAGCGAGGTAAGACAATTGACAAACAACACGAATCTCCCCGACGGTTATATCAAAAAAGAAACAATGTGGTTCGTTGTATTGGTAGCTGTTGCTTTCGGTTTTCTGGCAGGAATTGTTTTCAGCGTTTACAAATCCGGTCCGTCTCCGGCACCCGTCAGCCAGCAGGCCGTTCAGCAGCAAAGCCAAACCCCGTCTGCTGACGCGCAGACGACCCAGACCATACTGACCCTGGAAAAAGAGGTGCTGGCCCACCCCGACAACATTGAGGCATGGACCCAACTGGGTAATTATTATTTTGACAGCGACAATTTCGGCAAGGCCATTGAGGCCTACAACAAATCACTTGCTTTAAGTCCAAACAATGCCGACGTGCTGACCGATCTGGGCGTCATGTATCGCCGCAATGGCAGCCCCAATGATGCGATTGCCGCCTTCGACCGGGCCATAGCAGTCAACCCGGACCATCCTACCGCCAGGTTTAACCGTGGCATTGTGCAGCTCTATGACCTGAAAGATCGTGACGGAGCAATTCAGACATGGGAGGCGCTGGTGAAACTTCACCCTGACGCCAAGGCGCCCAATGGACAGCTTGTCTCCGAAATCATCACAACTGTTAAAGCTCAGCAATAATTCCTGTCAAGAACTCTTCTCCGAATCAGAGCAGCTCTGCTGCTCTGATTTCCTTCAACTCATAAAAAAGTTCCCTAAAAAAAACCTGTAATTGCTATAGTAAGTTATTGGGACAGCAGCAAGCGTGGTTATTTTCGACAGCGAGGTTCAGCTCATGCCAAAATCCTTCTTCACCTCAAGAAAAGACTGTATTCATGCATTTTGTTTTTTTTATCAAATTACTGCGCCAAAGCTGTGAAATCATCTCGCCAATTCCCACTTTCATCAATTTTTGTCCTTGTTGCCGTCATGCTGACAGGCGCTTTTCTGCTGATGCCCGTCCATTTCTATTTCCATCATCTTTCAACAAAGCTTGAAAACACCGCTGCCAACGAAAGGGCAAGACGGATCATCGGGGAACAGATAGTCAGCGACCTGCATCAGGTAAGTGCACGGTTTTACCAGTTGCTTACCGAGGTACAGGGGAAAAAACGACAGGTTACCCAAAAGCTCATTCAGCAGGAACTTGGAGATATTCGTACCGCACTCAAGGTCATTGAGAATGGTGGTGTTTTTCATAAGGCAATCCAACTGCATTCTTCTCGGAAAGACGAACTGATTGACGAAATTCCCTATACAAAGACTGACAAGGAAAATCTGATCGAGTTGCTTGAGATCAATCCCCTTCTTGCTGAGATTGAAGAGAAAGTAGTGATACTGGAAAATCTGCTGCACCGACGTGACGGTCTTCGGGAGTCTGCCCAGCAAAACACCAGTCTGTTACAGATCCAGCAGGAGCTTCATCGATTTCTTAATAATACGGAACCCCTTTTCAACAAAATCAGCGAAGCGGGTAACGTTATCTATTTTACCAACACAAAACGGCTGCATGATCTCGATAAACTGCAGAAAGCCCTCGCCAAGAAATATCTCCTCATTGAATTAACAATTTTTCTTACAATCTTCGCAATCACCTTCTCTCTGTTCTTTGTTTTGGCCAAAAGGATTCTCAGCATCAACAGAAAGCTGCAACAGGAGATTTTTGAAAAGGAACGGGCGGAAGATCTCATCAGCCGGGCGAAACAGGAGTGGGAGCGGACATTTGATGCGGTACCAGACCCCATTGTCCTGCTCGACAAAGATCATCGCATTATCCGCCTCAACAAAGCCATGGCGTCGCTGATGGGCAAACCGGTGGAGCAATGTGTCGGCTTGAAATGTCATCAGGTCATGCATGGGACCGACAGCCCGCCTTCATATTGCCCCCATTCCCTGCTGATCAATGATCACAAAGAACACAAAAGCGTTCAGTTCATGAATCTTTTTGGTATTTTTTTTGAAATTTCCGTCTTACCTCTGTTTAATCGCGAAGGAGAACTCTTCGGCTCTGTTCATATAGCCCGTGATATCACCGACCAGAAACAGGCTGAAAATGCCCTGCATAAAGCCAATGAGGAACTGGAGCAGAAGGTTGAGCAAAGAACTATCGTATTGAAAAGATTCATTGATGAGCTGCAGTATGAAATATCCAGCCGCATCAAGGCCGAGGAGGCCCTTTTCCAAACCCAGCACCAGCTCCTGCACGCCGAGAAACTGAGTGCGATAGGCAAACTTTCCGCCTCAATCGCCCATGAGTTCAATAACCCTCTTTTTGCCATTACCAATATTCTCATCGGCGTGCAGCAGCACGAATCCCTCTCCACGCAGAATGAGAGGATGCTTGAACTGGCTATCCAGGAGTGCGACAGGATGAAGATGCTGATTCAGAACCTGCGTGATTTTAACCGTCCGACCTCCGGCGTCAACGTAGCAACGGATATTCACCAGACCATCGACAACATGCTGCTGCTGTGCAAAAAAGAGTTTAACGACAGAAAAATTATTGTTGAAAAAAATTTCGCCGTCAACATGCCGGCGATCATGGTGGTGAAAGACCAGATCTGCCAGGTACTGCTCAATCTCCTGACCAATGCCCGCGATGCCTGTAAAAACGGTGGAACCATCAAAATCAGTACAGAGGTGCGCGACAAACTGATTGCCATCAGCGTGGAAGACAGTGGCTGTGGTATTGAGACGGATCATCTTGACAAGATATTCAAACCCTTTTTCACTACCAAGCAGGAACTTTCCGGGACTGGATTGGGGCTTGCTGTTTCGCTCGGCATTATCGAAAAACATGGAGGAACAATCTCAGTGGAATCCCGACTCCAGAAGGGCAGCGTCTTTACCATCACACTGCCGATCATGCCTGAAAATGATGATCTGAGTGAATACAGAATTCTCATGTAAAACCAAACGCAGCAAGGTTCCCGGCTACACAGAAGGAACTGCCGTCTGAAAAAACATCACCACCTTGCTCATCTCTGATAAAGATAAAGGAGATGCTGATATCGCGGGGCTGGCTCAAAAGAAAAGAGTAACGGCAAGCCAGCCCAGGGCCTCGCCAAACTCGCAACTCGCGCCCAGCACATCACCTGTAACCCCTCCCAGCAATTCATGGGCACGATAACGCAGCCAGAATGACGGCAGCATTGTGATGTAAAATACGGCGGCGATACCTATAAATATGCTGGTATGCGAACTGCCCGCCGCCAGAACCGGCAGCAGAAACAAAAAGCCGATAAAGATCTCCTTCACCGTTATTTGACCGACAAACATCTGCCCTGTCCCGTTTTTGCGGGGATAACGGCTTTTCCAGGCCAGGGTCATCATGGCCCAGCGGGAAGCTGCCGGCACAAAGGCAAGACAGATAAAGAGAATAAAAGTGGAAAAATCCAGCCATGTCTGCACAAGAGCGAGCAGAGAAGAAAGACCGGCGGTTTTTAATAGCAGGACAAGGACAATACCCACCACCCCGAAAGCTCCCGTGGCTGAATCCTTCATGATGGCCAGTCTTTTCTCCGCCTCAAAGCTGCCGCCCATGCCGTCAAACAGGTCCGCCACACCATCAAGATGCAGCCCTCTGGTCAGCCAGGCTTCAAAGGCAACGAGCAGCACGGCGGCGGGAAGAGGCGCAAGCCCGGCAACCAGCATCAGCCAGCCGCAGCCAGCCATGGCGACACCGATAATCCAGCCGGCAAGCGGGAAGAATGCCCCGCTTCTTGCCAGGGTTTCCTGGGAAACTCCCGTGGTTCTTACGGGAATAATGGTCAAAAAAGATATGGCAACCGCAATGGAGCGCAGCATGTGCTTCTTCCTTGTCTCGCCTTACTGGTTATCAGGTGTTCACCCCAGCCTCGGCAAATGTGGCCATCTCGTTTATAATTTTCACCCCTGCCTCGATGATGCCCATGGCAAGGGCTGCTCCAGTTCCTTCACCAAGCCGCATATCCAGGTTGAGAATGGGAGAAAGACCAAGTTTTTCAAAAAAAATGCGGTGCCCCTGTTCAGCCGACATATGGCTGAAAAAACAATAGTCAGCCACATTTTTTTCAAGCTGTAAAGCCACCAGCGCCCCGGCACTTGAAATAAAACCGTCCACCACCACAGCAACCCGGCTGCGGGCACACTCGAGGATCATGCCGCAGATGGCGGCAATCTCAAGCCCGCCCAAGGCAGCCAGTGTTGCCAGCGGCCCATGAAGATGCTCTTTATTGATCTCAAGAGATCTCTTTATCACCTCGATCTTATGATTGAAGGTGGCATCATCGATGCCGGTGCCCCTGCCGGTAATTTCTTCCACCCCGACATCAAGCAGGGCGGCAAAAAGGGCGGCCGACGAGGTTGTGTTGGCTATCCCCATCTCTCCGGTTCCCAGAATCCTTGCTCCATTACTAATGGCCTGCCGGGCGGTTTCCACGCCAACGCCAATGGCCTGCAATGCTTCATCTATTTCCATGGCCGGGCCTTTGGTCAGGTTCGCCGTACCGGCTTTCACCTTGCGTGAGATCAGACCCACATCGTTGATTTCCCCGGCCACGCCGACATCGATGACCCACACCTCTGCGCCGACATGGCGCGCCAGCACATTGACCCCGGCGCCGCCCCGCAGAAAATTATAGACCATCTGCCGGGTTACATCCTGCGGAACGCTGCTCACCCCCTCCACCGCCACCCCATGATCGGCGGCAAAGGTCAGGATAACCTTGCGGCCAAGATCCGGTCTGATATTATGCTGGATGCCGCATATTCTCTTGGCCAGAACTTCAAGCTCACCCAGGCTTCCCCGGGGCTTGGTCAGATTGTCGAGACGGGCTTGGGCCTGCTCCATCATCTGCCGGTTTACCGGCTGAATTTCCTTTAACAACGCGGCCAAATCATCCCTGCTCGTAAATACCATATTCCCTCTTACCTCTCATGCTGTTGATAGTGAAGCCATATTTCATCAATATGTTGTAATGAGGCCTGTAGATCATCGCTGCCGTAAACCTCGATTGTTACCACCCCGCCATAGCCACCGGCATGCAAAACATCGCCAAGGCGGGTGGAACATGCCTGCTGCTCAGCCCCCAGAGCCCGGTGGTCCTTGCCGTCTCTGATCCCATGATAATGGATATGGACGGCCCGGGGAATATCGGCAAAGAGCGTGTCCGGATCCTCACCAAAGAAAAGACCATGGCCGATATCCGCACACAGGGCAAAACCATGCTGCAGCACCAGTGGTCGCACGTCATTGAAAGGGTAGTCAATATTCTCTATTGCCACCACCGCTCTTTCCTGGCCGATTTCCTTTTTGAGTTTCCTGAGGAAATCATCTACACTATCGAGCCATTGGTCCCTGGCAAGCTCCTGCTGCAAGGCAAGGTGCAGATCATAGCAGAGCGGGTGAAGCGGGGCAAGCTCTGCCATCAAGCGGGCAATTTCATCAACCGCCTGTTGCCGTATGACTTCACTGCTGCTGCCGGGCTGGATATCAGTGGGGAGATGAACGGTATAACTGAGATCATGCTCTTGTGCAAGTCTCTGCAACAGCTTGACATCAATCTTCTGCGGCAGACGGCGGTGCCGGAATGATTCAAAAAAAAGAAGCTGGATATCATCGACCCAGTCTGCCAGGTATCTGACATTTTCCTCAATACCGGCAGGGATGACAAATGAAGTAGCGCCAATCCTCCAGGGGTATCGAGCTTTAATCCTCTCCATGTAGGACGCTGTCCACCAGGGTGATCAACTCACCGGCCCTGTCCTGCCATGCCACGGAGATGCCGGTCAATGTTTCTTTCCCTGATTTCAGGACGGCGGCTACCGTTTCATAGGCAAGGGAAGGATCATTATTGGTCTCGCTGATATGCGCAAGGACAACATGCTGCAGGCCGCCATGGCAGAGATCGGCGACAAAGCGGGCAGCGTCCTCATTGGCCAGATGACCCTGGCTGGAACGGACGCGCTGCTGCAGATGAAGAGGATAGGGGCCGTTTTTCAGCATGTCGGGATCATGGTTGCATTCAATAATCAACCCGTTGCAGCCTGCCAGACGGTGCTGGATCAACCGTGAAACCATGCCGGTGTCAGTACAGTAGCCGAGAACGCAGGAGCCGTTCTCAATGACAAAGCCCACGGGATCAACGCAATCATGACATACGGCAAAGGGATGAATATGGAAATGATGGAGATGGAAGCTTGAGCCGGTCAGAAACTCGCGGATGACAGGAACAGCACCGAGATTTTTTGCGGCCGCGGCAAAAGTGCCTTTATTGGCATAGATGGGCAGGTTGTACTTGCGGGCCAGAACGGCAGCCCCTTTGATGTGGTCGCTGTGGGCATGGGTAAGTAAAATGGCATCGAGAGAGGCTGTTTCCACGCCGATGGCAGCCAGCCTTCTCTCTATCTCCACCCCGGAGAAACCACTGTCAATGAGAAAGGCCTTGCCCTGTGCCGCAACATACGTCGCATTGCCTTTACTGCCGCTGCCAAGTACGCAAAACTGCATCAGTCATCCCATGGTGATCTCATGTGGTTACGGCCCCGAAAAAGCTGGGTGGTGCCAATCAGATGCCGGAATGGCCAAAACCGCCATCGCCCCGTTTAGTCTCGTCCAGACTGGCTGACTCCATCACAAGAGCCCGGCAGACAGGAGCCAATACCAACTGGGCTATCCGGTCGCCCCTGTTGATGGTAAATGTTTTCCTGCTGAGATTAATCAATCCCACTTTCACCTCTCCACGGTAATCTGCATCGATGGTGCCGGGACTGTTGACCACCGTGATGCCATGCTTGATGGCAAGACCGCTGCGGGGCCGCACCTGCAGTTCAAATCCCGGCGGAATAGCCACGGCAAATCCCGCTGGCACCATGCAGATATCACCCGGCGCCAGGTGCAGCGGTTCGCGCACCGCGCTGGCCACATCCATGCCGGCGGCCAGAGCCGAGTGATACGCCGGTAAAGGCAGATCAGCGCTTTGCTCTGGATCGAGCCAGCGGAATGAAAGGGTAATCTGTTTTTGCATCATCCTGATATTTATCTGCACTTTCGATGAGGCGGACCATGGCCGCAGGATGCGCTACGAACCGGCTCTGCCGGCAAGAAGATGCCACTGCACATCCTTATCGGATACGGGGCCAAGCACCGCGGTAGTCATGCCCCGGCCGAAGAGGCCACCGGCAAGATGCCGCACATCATCAGCATTTACCGCTGTCAGCCCGGCCACTACCTCGTCAAAATCAACATTACGGCCGAAATACAGTTCATTTCGAGCGATTCTTGTCATCCGCATCTCCAGATTATCGGCAGCGAGAAAAAGACCGGTCCTGGCATAGTCCTTTGCATTGGCAAGTTCCGGAGCTAATACAGAATGATGACTCAGCTTATCAAGTTCCTCTCTAATGACGGCCAGAGACTCATTCAAGTTGTCTGGATTGACACCCAGGTAAATGCCCATATAACCGCTGTCAGCATAGGCATCAAGATAGGAGTGCACCGAATAGGCCAGCCCCCGCTTTTCCCGTATCTCCTGAAAGAGTCTGGAGCTCATGTTGCCGCCCAGCAGGATATTGAGCAGCATCAGCTTGTAGCGTTCTTCTGAGGTGACGGGCATACCATAGGTGCCCATTGTCACATGTGCCTGTTCCAGGGGTTTGGTGAATACCTTCCGGGCCAGCGGCAATTCCTGCGGTTCCTTGCGCTTGCGGCCGACTCCGTTGTGCCGGTGCAGAGATGCAAAAGATGCGGCAAGAAGATCACAGAACTCCTGATGCTGCACATTGCCCGCTGCGGCAAAAACAATACGCTCAGGGGTATAGTATGATTTCACATGGTCAAGCAGCTTCTGCCTGTCCATGCGGGAAACAACCTCCATCGGCCCCAGGATGGTATTGCCTAAGGGGTGATGGCCCCAGAGCAGCCCCTCAAACAGCTCATGCGCCAGCTCTTCCGGGGTGTCTTCCACCATGCTGATTTCCTGCATGATAACATGCCGCTCCCGTTCTATCTCCTCATCGGCAAAGAGAGAGTTGAGAAAAAAATCGGCAAACAGGTCGACAAGACGCGGCAGCTGACTGTCGAGCACCATCCCGTAATAGCAGGTGGCGTCCTTGCTGGTAAAGGCATTGGACATGCCGCCAAGCACATCGAGCTCCATGGCAATCTGGCTGGACGAGCGGCTCGGAGTGCCTTTAAAAAGCATATGTTCGACAAAGTGGGAACAGCCGTTGGTTAAATCATGCTCATCCCGCGCCCCGACATCGACCCAGATTCCTACACAGACCGTCTTGGCATGGGGAATATGCTCGCTGACCACACGCACCCCATTGGCAAAAACCGTTTTATGATGCATTGGCGGCAAAGAAGTTTATCCTGCAAGCTCTGCCATGGCAGCCTTGCGGCTGAGGCGGATCTTGCCCCGCTGGTCTACGTTGAGAACCTTGACCATGACCTCGTCACCTTCCTGCAGGATATCCGACACCTTCTCCACCCTCCTGTCTTCCAGTTCCGAGATATGAACTAAACCGTCAGTTCCGGGCAGAATCTCGACAAAAGCGCCGAAATCGACAATCTTCTGGACTGTGCCTTTGTAGATCTTGCCGATTTCTACCTCTGCCGTGATCTCATGCACCCTGTCATAAACCTGCTGGCCGACAATACCGTCAGGGGCGAAAATCATGACCTTTCCGGAATCTTCAACATCGATCTTCACGCCATATTCAGCGGTAATTGCCTTAATCATTTTACCCCCGGGGCCGATAAGATCCCGGATCTTGTCAGGGTTGATTTCAATGGTGAAAATCTTCGGCGCATGTTCAGGCAGGTTCTCACGGGGCTCCTTAATAGCCTCGGCCATCTTCTCCAGGATATGCAGACGACCGGCTTTGGCCTGCTCCAGGGCTTTGGTCATGATCTCCCGTGATATCCCTTCAATCTTGATATCCATCTGCAGGGCGGTGATGCCGTCAGCCGTGCCGCACACCTTGAAATCCATATCGCCGAGATGATCTTCATCACCTAAAATATCGGAGAGCACGGCTATGGTATCCCCGTCCTTGATCAAGCCCATGGCAACGCCGGAAACCGGCTTCTTGATGGGAACGCCGGCATCCATCAGGGAAAGGCAGCCGCCGCACACCGTGGCCATGGAGGAGGAACCGTTCGACTCCAGCACATCGGAAACAATGCGGATCGTATAGGGGAAGTTGCCCACATCCGGCAACACGGCCTGGATGGCGCGGGTGGCCAAAGCGCCATGACCGATATCCCTTCTGCTGGGTCCGCGCATGAAGCGGACCTCGCCGACACAGAAGGGAGGAAAGTTGTAGTGGAG
>Ga0180007_10001345_pt1 | contig 34288 bp, 35 predicted proteins | sample MM_PC_MetaG_FD_121122 | JGI IMG/M metagenome (GOLD analysis project Ga0180007, IMG submission 121122) | Groundwater microbial communities from the Aspo Hard Rock Laboratory (HRL) deep subsurface site, Sweden - MM_PC_MetaG | ecosystem: Environmental > Aquatic > Deep subsurface > Groundwater... | reverse complement strand
TCTAACTGACTGACAAAGCTGGAGCTTTGTCCTGCTTGAAAGGAGAATGCTATGTGGAAAATGGTTGGTGTGGTGCTGGCGCTGCTCTGGTTGCTCTTCCTGTCGGGTTGCTCCAAGGGCCTGACGGCGGAAGAGATGGAGATGCAACGCCAGCAGGTGAAGATGGTGGTCGATGCCCTGTCCGCGACCGACGTGGAAGCAATGGGGTATCTCAAACTGCCGCTGAACGTGGGTATGTTCAATGAAGTAAAATTTGGCAGCGATGGCGAAATTCTGATCCTGCTGAGCGCCAATGCCGGCAATCCATACGTACAAACGGAATCGCTGGCCAGGCTGCTCGCGATCTACCAGGAGGATAAGCTGAAAATCGGCACTGAAGGCGAGGGGGTGGAATGAACGAAGTGAAACTTCGTTCTGCTTGATTTGGAACTCAGCTTTTGATAAGCCGGGTGTGAAGCACACCTTCTCTGAAAGCCGGTCGGCCTTGTGCAGCCAGGGTCGGCCGGCGGTTTTTTGTGCGAAGTGAAACTTTGCGCTACCTGAGGGTTGACGGACGCCGGTGGCGGGGATAGTCTGCCGGACGATGTGAACTCCTCGTAGCGCCGGCTGGTTGGTGCAAGCTGGCCAGCCGGCGCGTTTGGAGGTCCGGAACAATGGACCCAAACAATGCCGATGACTTCGCCCGGCTGGCAGCCGCGCGGGAAAATTCATTTCAGCAACTTGCCACTAACCGATCAAATCGTCTGTACGCCATCAAAGAATACTGCGGGGGGAACTACGGCGACGGCGGGACTGAACATGCCGTGCCGATGCCGCTGCTGACGATGGCCGTGCAAATCTGGGCCCGGTACATCGTCGGTAAAGACCCGCGCGTGATGCTGAGCACGCACTATCCGCAATTGCGCACGACGGCGACACACTTCGAGTATTCGATCAATCAGCGGATCGCCATAATGGAGTTGCAGGAGACCATCCGCGAAGCGGTCATGGGCGCGTTCTTCGGGGTCGGGATCCTGAAAGGCTCGATCGATAAGCAGGAAGGCTACAAGGCCAGGCAACCGTATATAGATAGCATCGACCTGGACGACTGGTTCCACGATACGCAGGCGGAAAGATGGAAAGATACGCAGTACCGCGGACACCGGTTCCAGATGCCACTCGAAGAAGCCAGGAGCAATGAGAAGTGGGATGCCGAGGCACGCGAAGCATTGCAGAAAATCACTTTCGATAGCGAGGAACGGGCGGGTGACGCATCCAGGGGGGCCAGGCAGGACGACCGGCCGGTGGATATGGTGGATCTTTGGGAAACGTACCTGCCGGCCACGCAGACGATGATCATCGACGGGGGCCACGATGCTGCCAGGCCGTTGAAGACGTGGAAGTTCAAAGGCCCGCGCAGCGGGCCGTACTACTTCCTGGGGTTCGGCGACGTGCCGCGGAATATCATGCCGTTGGCCAGCGTGGCCATGCTGAGCGAGTTGCATCGCATGGCCAACAATATGTACCGCAAAATGGAGGACCAGGCCGACGCGCAGCGGAATATCCTGGCCGGCCCGATGAACGCCAGGGAAGACGGCGAGAAGATCCTGCATTCCAAAGACGGGGATTATATCCCGGTCATGTCGCCGGAATTGCTCAAGGGCTACAGCCTGGGCGGGGTGGACGCGCGGACGTTCAACTACGGCATGCACCTGGTGGACCGGTTCTTTATGACGGCCGGGAACCTGGATATGCTGGGCGGCCTGTCGCCATCGGCCGGGACATTGGGGCAGGAGCGGATCTTAAATGAGCGCGCCGGGATGCTCATCCAGGATATTTCCGAGCGGGTTTTGCGGGCCGTGCAGTGGTGTGCCCGGACGATCGGGCACTATATCTGGAAAGATCCGGTCACGGCGCACGTGTTCGAGCGGCAGATACCGGGGGTGCCCGGGTTGACCGTGCCGGTGCGCTTCGGGCCGGAGCACCGTAAGGGCGATCTGCTGAGCTACGAGATCAAGATCGAGCCTTACGCCCTGTCGTACCGGTCGCCGGGCGAACGGGCGCAAGCCCTGATGGCCATGCTGGGGCAGCTCCAGCCGCTATACCCGGAGATGATGCGGCAGGGCAAGTCGTTCGATATGGGCATGCTGATCGATAAGCTGGCGCGCATGTACGACATGCCGGAACTGAGCGAAGTGATCGTGAGTACGGAGCCGGTTGCAACGGGCGCGAACGAGCCGGCGCCGGCGCCGGCTAATACGACGCGGACGCATCAGCGGGTGAACACGGCCGCGCCGTCGCGAACCGGCCAGGAAGCGAACATGGCCGGGGCCATGGCGCAGGCGCAGAACGCGGGAGCACTGGCGGCAGCCGGTTAAAGGGGTAACTATGCTGGGGCAGTTGCCAGATATAGCTACCGAACTCGGAGTTGGGGGGATTTTCGCGCTGCTGTTGATCAAGGAAGTGCTGAGTTACCGGAAGAAGGGGAGCAACGGGGATAGTTACGTCAAAATCTGTAAAATCGGCACGCAGGTCGAGCAATTGACGGACTTGCACAAACAAAGCGACGCGGACGGGCGGCCGCTGGTGTTCCGGCCGCCGGGCCTGGACAAAGCCATTAGCGCGTTGAATCATTCGGTCAACCGGATGACCACGATGGTTGAAAAACAGACGGATTTGCTGGAACGACTACGGGCGGCGGCGGAAGCGAAGAAATGATCTGCGGGTTCATTTGTCGGCATTGCAAAATGTATTCGGCTTGCGCGGATGGCGCGCGGGTGTGCGAACATTGCGGGTCAACCAGCGCTGCCGGGCGATTGCCGCGGGCGGCGAATCCGTGGCCGCGCTGGTCGGATACGTTTGGGACCGGTACGAATCCGGAACATATCAGGGCTGACGAGAAAATGCTGGCCGACGCGGGGATCCCGACGCACTTCGATCCGGCTACCGGGAGGGCGCGGGTGGAGAATCAGCATCACGAAAATCAATTGAGCAAGTTTTTTAAGCTGTACGACAAGGATGCGTGCTATCGACAGTATCGGCCGTAGAAGAAAGGAAGGTTGACGATGGTTGAAGAGCAGAATGACCGGTTGCAAACCGGTCCCACAAAAGATGAGGATTGCGACAGGCCGGTGGTGATCTATCACGCCGGGTGCCTGGACGGGTTCGGGGCGGCTTACGCGGCCTGGCGGAAATTCGGGGACCGGGCGGAATACATGCCGGCGGGGTACGGGAAGGTGCCGTCTTTGCGGGCTGATGGGCGGGCTACTGTTTACCTGGTGGACTACAGTATCCCGCGGAAAGAGATCGAGCAGTGGCGCAAGATGAGGAAGGTGGTGGTGATCGACCATCACCAGTCGGCCGCCAGCGAGTTGGAAGGGTTGGACGATTGTATCTTCGATATGAACCAGTCGGGGGCCGTGCTGGCGTGGAAATACTTCTGCCCGGGCGAAGACGTGCCGCAACTGCTGCGGCATATCGAGGATCGGGATCTGTGGCGGTTCCGGATGGATCAGACGCGCGAAATTTGCGCGGCGCTGTATGCCTACGACTTTGATTTTGCGGGCTTCGATGAAATGGTGCGGGTGGAGCCACTGGATACGCTGTTCCAGGAAGGTATCGCGATCCGGCGGTGGCAGGAGAAGGCGGCGATCCAATTGATCAAGAATCCGGAAGTGATCGAGCTGGACAAGGTCGCCATCGGGCCGGACGAGTGCCTGTGCGTCAACGCGCCCTATATGCTGGCTTCCGACGTGTGCGACCGGATGATCGTGCGCTTGTACGCCAAGGCGCAGTCGGAACGGCCGTTGATCGATGATAAAGTCTGGGAAGGTTTCTCGGGCGTGTCCGGGTGGCATGGATTCGTGGCGAGCTGGTCGTTTATGGATGGAAAGTACGTCTACCAACTGCGGGGGAAGGGCAGCGTGGACGTTTCCGAGATCGCCAAAATGTACGGCGGCGGCGGTCACAAACACGCGGCGGGGTTCGCCGTGGCGGATAAAATTCCGGGGTACCCCTTGCGGAATTATTGGAGCGACGTTAAAGAGACATCCGGTGAGACTGCGGCGGGCCGTCGCGAGTAGCGACGGACCACGAATAGCGGGCCGGGCGGCCTTTGGCCAGGTCGCTTAACGAAATACTTCGGCCCACACACGAAGCGGCCTGGTTGGGCAAGTCGCGAAAGCGCGGCTTGCCCTTTTTTGTTGACCAGGGTTGGCGGAGTGAACCGATGGGTAAAGGCAAAGAGCAAAATGGTGATACGGCGGTTTTGACCGTGCCCGCGCCGAGTGCGAAGGCGCTCGAAGGGGTCAAGGCCGTATTGGCACAAATTAACGAGAGCCGGCTGCCGCCGGCCGAAGAAACGGTGGAGCCTGGTGGGAGCCACGCTGACGAAGTGAAACTTCGTCCTGCCGCAAAGGCGGGGGAGAAGCCTGAAGAACAGAAGCCCGCGAAGGGCAAACAAGATACTGCGCCGGAAAAGGGTAAGGATGCCGCGGCCGATGAGAAAATTCCGGCCCGCGATGAACCGACGCCCGAAAAGGCAGCGCGGGAGAAGCCGGCGATCAGCGATCAGCTCAAGGAACGGGCGAAGAAGTTCGGATATACCGACGAGATGATCGCCGCGGCGGGACCGGATAGACTGCCGATCCTGCTGGATCGCATGGAATGGACGGCGGCGGCGGGGCAGCCAGCTCCGTTAAAAACCGAGCAGCCGCCGGCCAGGGTTGACGCGGGCGCGACGGAGCCCGCGGTCGAGGTCCAGCCCACGCCAACGGGGGAAATGCCGAAATACCTGGGTGAGATTGATGAGGACGTGGCCGAGGAAACGCTGACCGCCGCCGTGAAGGGCATCTACAAAGAGATGAACCAGCGCGTGGCCAAGATGGAGCAGGTGTTTCTGGCCGACCGTCAAAAGCAGATCAATCATAACGCCAGGCAGTTTATGAGCCGGCATGACAAGCGGATCAAGGAGCTGGGTCCCGGTTGGCAGGAGATTTTCGGCGATAAGCCCGTCGGAAAACTCCAGGAGAGCGATCCGGAATTCGAGAAGCATACGGACCTGTGGCAGGCGATGGCCGCGATCAGCAATGGCATGATGCGCGAAAATGGCGGACAGGTGCCGGATGAAGATGAAGTTTTCCGGAGAGCACTTAACGGCAGATTTTACGAGCACGCCATAGCGCTTGTGAAGGACCAGGCCAACCGGGAAATCGATGAATACAACGAAGATAGCCTGCCAAGGCCGACGGCGCGCAAGCCGGGGGCCACTACGGCCGCCGAGAAGCAGCGCAAAGCGATCGAAAAGATCGCGGCGGCGCAGGCGAAGCATCGCGGATCCGGTTAGCCGACATCCTATAAACAGCGCAGGAAGTGAGGCTCTTTCGTGATTACGATCGCGGAATTGGCTGATCTCCTGCTGGCAAGTCAGGAAGGGCTGGACCGGCTGAAGTACACCACCTTGATGTACACGCTTCAGCGGTACCACGCGGCCCCCAAGATACTGACCGAGCAGGCGACTAAAGAGTTGCCCGGAACGGATATTCGGCGGAACGTGCTGGGCGAAGACAACGGCTCGGCACGGGCCACCGCCATGTACGACGATGACGTACTGGCCGTCGTGGACGGTCTGCACGAAGTCGTCGTGCAGTGGAAAAAGGTTACCGCGAATTTCAGCTTTGACCAGGGTGAGATTGACCATAACACCGACCCGGTCCGCATTCTGGATCTGTACAAGATCCGGCGCGAGCAGGGCCAGGCGGCGCTGGTCAAGTACCTGGAAGCGAAATTCTGGGCCGATCCGCCGGGCGACACTGACACGTTGACACCGTTTGGAATCTTCTACTGGATCGTGAGCAAAATCACCGGCGCATCGGCAACTACCGGTGCGGGCGAGTTCGGCGGCATCACGCCGAGCGGACACGCCAATCCTTCCGGTGGACTGACGCACGCGCAGTGGCGGAATTGGACCCACTCCTGGACGACATTCGGGGAAGATGACCTTATCAAGAAGTGGGCGCGGATGCACCGGAAGACTAACTTCATCGCACCGCGGCCGACTCAGGAGAACTACACCGAAGCCCGCGATCAGCAGGTGTACTACACAGACGAGTACACGCTGGAAGCGGCGGAGAAACGGGCCCGTCAGCAGAATGACAACCATGGTCCGGACCTGGGTATGTATTTCGATGAGGTGATCTTCAAGCGGCACCCGGTTCGCTGGGTGCCGGCACTCGACACCAAGACGAATCAGCAGATCGTGGCGGTCGATTGGTCCACGATCGAGTGGTGCGTCAAGCCGGGTGGGTTCCTGGTTGAAGGCAAGCCGCAACCGGTGGCTAACAAGCACACGGTGCTGGCAGTGTTTATCGACGGGGAAGGCAACCTGGTCTGTCGCGATCGAAGGCAGAACGGCATTCTGATCGGCCCGGCGATCTAGTCGGAGCTGATGAAAGGAATGGTGAGATAATGGTAGTCGGAAATCCGATCTACGACAAACAGGGCCAGGTGTATATCAAGGAAGTGTTCTTCACCGGTTCGGTGGCGTTGCTCAAGGGTCAAGGTCTCTGCTATGACCGCGACTACGGGACCGCGACGGTTGCGGATCAGCGGCGCGATCGGCGGGTAGAACTTCCTTCCACAACTAACAACATGTGGTTCGCCGGCGTGACGTGCGAGGCATACGACGCGGTCAGTGGCGGCCAGCGCATCCGGATCTATGAGCCGGGCAGCATTTGCGAAGTGCTGTGCAGCGTGGCCACGACGGTTGGCGTGACACGTATGACCTGCGGCGTCGGGGCCGGTCAGCCGGGTATCTTCGGGTTGCAGGGTTTTGGTGGTCGGGGTACGGCCCTGGCATTGAAAACCGCCGCCGAAGGTAGTGGCGTGTTGGAGTTGAGCCTGGCGGCCGATGCGTACCTGGACGCGACCGGGTTGATCCTGACGGACGGCTCGGCGACGTTCATCACGAACGGCGTGGTGGCCGGTGACCGCGTATTTATCCAGACGGTTGAAAGCGACGGTACCAACAGCGGTACGGCGGGTGAATACGTGGTGGCCAGCGTCGATCTCGAAACGCAGATCACGCTGACCGCCGCCGCTTCCGATGGCGGTACGATGGAGGTTGGTTACTTCGTCCTGGGTAAGAGACCGTTGACCGTGTTGTGCCTGCTGGAAGACGGCGAAGAGTCGGGCTTGCAGCAGTTTATCGACCTGAACGACAACGCGGCGTCGGCGGCGATGGTCGGCGGGTACACTTACGCTTTGGGCGGTGTGACACTGGCTAACGGTAACGCGACCGACACGCTGGCCGACGGCGTGATCAACGGACAGAAGAAGGGCTTCAAGTTGATCGCGGCCCTGGGTACCAGCGATTGGGTCATCACGGTAACAAGTGGTTTCACAATGGCTGGTGGAGCACTGGGAACTCTGACGTTGGATGGCGCGGCTGACGATGTGCATTTGATCTGGTACGGCCAGGAATGGCGTGCGCTGACCGCACACGGTACAGCCGAATCGTAAATTTGGCTTCTTTCCCCTCCCACGGCCGGTCGGGCATGGGCCCGGCCGGCTTGGGGGTCGGGGTGCCGTGCGAAGTGGAACTTCGCACTACTGGACTGATCGCACTACTGGACTGACGAAGTGGAACTTCGTCCTACTGAAGAAGGAGAAGATGAATGGGACCGCGGGTTGAACCTTTTTATGAGTCGGTGATTGGGGAAGTGCAGCGGAATCAGATCAGGACCATGCTGGGCGGGGCTGAGATCCCGGCGAAGTTGCTGGCCCGGATCGAAGACGCGGCCCGGCGCAGCCGGGCAATTAACGCCGGGCCATTGGACAAAGATCAATTGGTCACGATCGTGACCGGCTGGATGCCGGAAAAGGATCTGGTGGGCGTCGAAACGCCGCCGGATGCGGAAGGGAAGATCGAGAAGATCAGGGACGAAGCACCCTGACAAGTGCTGGAGTGAAGTATGGCTGATCTGGCGGTGAAGCACGCAAGCGCGGCTAAACGGACCGGGCGGCTGCTGGGGTACGGGCGCAAAACCTACGGGGGCAGCCCGGACTATACCGCCGGTCAGAAGCTCGACATTGACGAAGTGATCGAGAACGCCGAAAGACGGTTGTATTACCCCGAACCAATCCCGCCCGATCGGGTCAGCCACAAGTGGAGCTTCCTGGAAGTCGAGACCACGCTGGAAACCGGGGTGGCGACGGCCGAAGTTACCGCCGGGACTACCGGGACTACGCTCAAAGATGCTACCAATACACCATTCACGACGGCGATGGTGGGGGCCACGGTCAAGTTCACGGATTCCGAGAACACGTACACCATAGCTTCGGTGACCAGTACCAGTCAGGTCACGCTGAGCAGCGCGCTCGATAGCGACGATGATGACGTGGCGGATGCGTTCACCATCTACGGGTACGAAGACTACGAGCTGCCGGCTGACTTCGGGCATATCCTGGACCGGTTCGAGTACCAGGCCAGCGTGGGGTACAGCCCGATCGAGAACGTCGGCGTGGCGCGCGTGCGGCAAAAACTGGTCGAGTACGCCGGGACACTCGGCGTGCCGAAAATCTTCGGGATCGTATCGGTGGCGCACGACAGCGATACCGACCAGATCCGGCGTGTGAAATTCGCGCCGAAACCGGACCAGGTCTATACGCTGAGCTTCATGTACAAGGTGGAGCCGGTCAAGATCGCAAAAACGAACGAAGAGTATCCCTACGGCGGGGCACAGTTCGCCGGGGCGTTCCTGGCGGTGCTCGACGCGGAAGCGGAACGGTTCCGGTTCGGGGTGTACGGGGAAAAGAACGGGTACGCGCAGCAAAGGTTACGGGCGGCGATCGATAACGACCTGCGGCAAGGGCCGCGGATTATCGGCAACCTGGCCGCGGAAGCGCGGCGCCGGCGGAGCCCGCGAAAAGAGCGGCGGGTGACGGTAGTGGTCAACGGAGTTACGCAATAGGAGCTGTACTATGGCAGCGGCAAGCAAATTCGGTAACGTGCTGGCGTCGTCAACCACACAGGCCAGTATCGACCTGGAGGAACACGTGGCCTACGCGGTGTCGCACAACGGCGAAACCGTGGGCGGCGTGGCGGACGCGGATATTATCGTGCTGAGCCCGGACGGCGCGGCGACGGCGGACAAGACGGCGGAAGCCGGCAAGATCATCCTGCACGCCAATCAGTCGATCGTGTTGCCGGCCGGGTTTACCAGGCTGTACTATGAATCGCCGACCGCCTTGCCTTCGTTCCAGTTGATGCCGTGCGAGACGGTGCGGAACTATGAAGGCGGGGCCGGCGCGATCTAAGAACGGAAGAGGGTAATGGCGGTGATATGGCCTACAGCCAGACGGTTGACCGGACGGCGACGAATGCCGCTGTTCTACCGCGGGATCGATCCGGCGCTGGTGCGCGGCGTGCTGCGCTTGCCGCCGGATTATCAGAACAGTCAGGCGCCGGGCAACGTGCCGTGGGCCGATACCAGCCATATCGAATCATCCGGCAGCGGTGAGGCCAGCGTGACGCTGTCGGGGGCCGCGCCGGATAGCGAGGTATTCTACGCCGCCGCCCTGATGGGCCGCGCGGCCATCCCGGCGGCGGCTACGATAACGGGCGTGGTTTTCAATATGCTCGCCGCGCAGACCGGCGCGCCGATTTGTAAGCTGCTGCAAATCGTGGATCACGCCGGCGCTCAGATCGGTACCGACCGCAAGGCGGATATTGGCACACTGGCGGGGACGGGGTTGCAACTCTACGTGGTCGGCGATCTGAAAAACACACTCACGGCCGAATGGGGCGCGGCGGTCGCGGCGCTGACCGTCGCCAACTGGCAACACGCCAATACGGGGATCGTGTGGCAGTTCACGGATGGCATACCGGGCGACGCGACGATAGAAATCGATTTCGCCTGGCTGGACCTTTACTTTCAGGAGTGATAGACGATGTCGGAACACAACTTATACAAACAATTGAACGAGGCGCTGATGGAGGCCAGTGGCAAGGTCCTCTATCAGGCGGCGCTGGCCGGGCACCTGCTGGCCTGGGGACCGACCGTGCCGACCTTGGCCAGTACGGGCTACGCCAAGGGCTGCTTGTTTATCCACACGGATGCTTCCGGTCGGGCAGACGCCTGGTACCAGAACGTCGGTACCGGAGCGTCGTGCGATTTCGAGGCGCAGGCGCCGACCGAGCTGGCCGACGCCGGCAGCCTGATCACGGCGACCACGATCGAGGGCGCCTTGCAGGAAGCGTTCCAGCATATTCAGAGCGCGCAGGCGTTTGTACCGATCCCGCTCGGATCGTTCACGCTGGAAGACGGCACGGCCTTGACGAAGTATGCGGCCGGCGGCGCTACGCCGGGCTTCCAGCAGCTTGCGAACAAAGAAATCGTCCTGGCGTGGGACGGCAACGCCACGCAGACCGCCGTGGGCTGCACGATCCCGATGCCGCCAGACCTGGACGATTCGGCCGATGTGGTGGTGCATTACCTGGCCAATATGGCCGGTGCGACCGACACGCCGGTGATCGTCAACGAGGCGTACTTCAATAAGGGTGACACCGACTGCGCCGGTACGGACGATGAAGTGGATGGCGGCGTGACGCTGACCGAGTACAGCATGACCATCGCGGCAACCCATGTGCCGGCGGCGCCGGCGGCGCTGACCCTCGTGTTCGACCCGACCAACGGCGAGATGACCACCGACGAACTGTATATCTACGGCGTCTGGCTGGAGTACACGCGGAAGACGCTGACCAGCTAGGATTGAGGATTGAGGGGAGCGTCGGCGTCTCGCCGGGCAGATGGTGCAGCCGCGGGAAATACCGGCGGGACGCCGATGCTCCCCATGAAAGGTGAGTTTGTGGCTTATCGTCCGCGTAAATTGCAGTTCCCGCTGGGCGGGTTGCATCGGGGCGGCGGCTACCAGTCGCAGCCGCCCTATACCACGCCCGATGCGCTTAACATGCGCCCGATCGAAACGATCGAGGGCCGGGCGCGCGGCGGGGTGCGGCCGGGGCTGATGAAGCCACATCGGGGACACGCCAGCGCCACGGCCATGCGGCTGATGGCGGAAGTCAATTACCTGCGTGACGACGATTTCGACCTGTACGAAGACGATTTCGCCGGCCGCGACCTGAGCGGTGAATGGGCCATTCCCACCTGGATGGGTAGTTTCCCGACGCTCAACGGTGACGGCTGGGCCAGAATCGCCTACAGCAACGGCACCCGCCTGGACGGCTGTGTCGGACCACTGCAAAACGTGGAGGTCGAATCGGGCCGGTACTATGTCCAGGCGTTCATCGCGCCGTACAACGGGGCCTATCGCGGGGCCAAATATCGGTTGTACGCCGGGCTGATGAACGGTGGTTACGATCCGACAGGTAATCCGGGCGGCGGGATCGTGGCGGAAATCGAGATGGCGGCCGATGGCAATATCAATGCCAACGTAAAAACGTATGACCACGTCGGCGCTTTGACCAAGAATGTAGACAGTACCGATGTTGGTCAGCCGGGCGAGCTGGGCGCAATAAGTACGACCTACCCGTGTGCCGGCTGGATGAGTCTGTACGTGGGTTATAATACAGCCAACACGGTGCTTATTGCGCTGCACTTTCGGGGTGTCACGCTGATCAACATTGTGGCCGCGAGCCCGGCTTATACCTACCCGGAAACCGGCTGGCAGACGATGGGGTTCGGCGCGGTGGTGGTCGATGACGAAGACGTGGCGCTCTTCCGCCAGTTCCGGCAGATGTTCTACTCGACTGAAACGGTCGAAAAGCAAGCCAGCATTATCGTGTGCTCAGGCGATGGGCGGCTGTTCCGTGAGAAGGAAGTCGGCAACCTGTCGTTGGTAGCAAGTGACTATACGTTAGCCAGCGATCGGTTAATGCACGCCACCCAGTACGGCCAGAGTTTGTACATTGCCGATTGTGGCACGCCGGTATTGCGGGGCGCCGGGGACATTTCGCAGGGAACCGGCGGGACGCTCCTGGAAGCCGATGGTGTGGATGATTGGAACACGGTGGGAATCGACCAACTTGTGGATCTGGTGGCCGTATCAAAGGAAACACCCAGCAGCGGCGCGCTCGCCGGGACTTATGGAATTGGCGGTGTGCTCGGAACCGATCCGCGATATTTGAGACTCTATCCAGTCAACAGTAGCGCCGGGCCGGTTACGTTCAGCATCGAGGTCGGGCCAAAAGTTTATGATCCAAAGACCGACCTACTGATGCCTTGGTACGAACGACTAAATATACCTATGGTGGGCAATCTGCCGGTGGGTTGTAATCTGATCGCAACTTACCGGGCGCGCATCATCCTGGCGGGTAAGCACGTCTGGTACATGTGCCGGCAGAACAATCCGTGGGATTGGGACATCGGCGCTGACGTAAACGACGCGCAACGGGCGGTCGGCGGGCCGGTGGCCGACGCCGGGCTACTTGGTAAACCGATCACGGCGGTGGCGCCGTTCGGGGATGACTTTGTGATCTTCGGTTGCTCGGACGAACTGTGGATCTTGCGCGGTGATCCGGCGCTGGGTGGTAGTTTGGATAACTTCAGCCGCGATCATGGAATTGTCTCGATGGGGGCGTGGTGCTACGGGCCCAATAACCTGATCCTGTTTCTCGGACAGGACGGGCTGTTCGTGGTCCCGGCTGACGGGTCCAGTCCGCCGGAAAATTTGTCCGACCGGCCCTTGCCGCTTGAGTTGAAGCGGGTGGATCCCGAACAGTACGAAGTGCTGATGAGCTACGACAGCTTCGCGGAAGGCGTACATTTGTTTCTGACGGGCGGCGATCCGCGCAAGCGGCGACACTGGTGGTTCGATTGGTCGTCGCGCGGGTTCTGGCCGGTCAGTCTGGCGGATGACCACGAGCCGACCGCGATCATGCGGCACACGTCGCAATCGGCGTTTGACAACGGCGTGCTGCTGGGTTGCCGCGACGGTTACACACGGATGTTCCGGGACGAGTGCGAGAACGACGACGATACGGCCATCGACAGTTACGTGCTGTACGGGCCGATCGCGCTGGGGCCGGACGGCTACGGCGGCATGCTGGACGAGATCGTGGCCGCGCTGCCGCAAGGCAGCGGGGCGGCGGACTGGGAAGTGCACGTGGCCGAGACGGCGGAAGAGGCCGTCGAGGCGGCCATGAACGGGGATACGGCGTTCGCTTCCGGCAACGTGGCCGGAAGCACGAATTGGGCGGCCGGGCTGAACAACGTTGAAAGTATCCAGGGCTTCGGTGGAGCCGCGGTCATCAAGGTGTCCGGCGGCGCGACGCAGCGCTGGGCGATCGAGGCGATCCTGGCGAAAGTGACCCGGGCGGACGTGCAACTTATAGATTAGGGCGTACTGTGAAATGGCGGTTACGGCGTGGACATTACCAGCAGTCAGCGGGGCAGTGGGGACGGGGAACAGTTGGAACGATCACACACTAATCAAGGTTAAGAACGACGTCGGCTGTGAAGCGGTGGTCGATGCCACATCGACAACGTATCTCATTTCGCAAGGTTACGGTTGGACAAGTCTTATCCCGGCAGGTGCCTCGATACTGGGCATTGAGGTGCGCATTCGCCATCAGGGAACGGGCGCTTCCGTCAAAGATTCGGTGATCAAGCTGCAAACCAACGGCACGCTGCGCGGCGACAGCAAGGCGTCCGGGACCGCCTGGGCGAACGGCAGTTGGGAAGACATAACGTATGGCGGGGCGGCCGATCTGTGGGGCAACGCGGCCACCGACTTGTACGCCTGGATCATGGGCGGGGCGACATTCGGGGCCGCCGTGCGAGCCCGGTGGGATGCCGTGGGAGCCGGGGCCGCGTTGGTTGATAGCCACGAAATGCGGGTGTACTACGCACCGCCGGCGCATTACCACCGCGGCCAGCAGCAGTAAAGGAGACCGATATGCCTGACATCCGGATGGACGTTGATGCGGCCGTAACGGTCCCGGTGAACATCTTTCCGCTGACGGACGATACGGACTTCAAGACGCGCGAAACGGCCATCGTCTACAACCAGGCGGGGATGGACCTGGTCTGGAACTTCGTAACGTCGGCCGGGGTAATCACGCAAACCGCCGTGACGCCGACTACCGGTGGTGATTACGACTGGTCGCACGTCGGCGACGGGATCTACAAGATCGAGATCCCGGCGGCGGCCGGCGCGTCGATCAACAACGATACGGAAGGCTACGGCTGGTTCACGGGCTACTGTACCGGCGTGCTGCCGTGGCGGGGTCCGACGATCGGCTTTCGGGCGGCCGGTTTGAACGATCTGCTGTGTGATTCGGCGTACAGCGCCACGCGCGGCCTGGCCGGTACGGCGTTGCCGGCGGCGGCGGCGGATGCGGCGGGCGGGTTGCCGGTGAGTGACGCCGGCGGGCTGGATCTGGATACGAAGCTGGCGAATACCAACGAAGTTACGGCGGCGCGCATGGGCGCCTTGACCGACTTGATCGACGGGGGCCGGCTGGATCTGCTGATCGATGCGATCCTGCTGGATACCGGGACGGACGGGGTGATCGTTAAAGCGCTCGGCCTTAATACCGACGCGGTCAACGAGATTGCGGACGGGATCCTGGACCGGGCGGACGGGATCGAGACCAGCTATACGTTACGCCAGGCGCTTCGGCTCGTGCTGTCGGCGCTGGCTGGAAAACTGACCATTACCGGCAACTCAGTGATCATAAGGGACGTGAACGATACGAAGAACCGGATTCAGTGTACCGTGGACGCCGACGAGCAGCGGTTAGTGATCGTGTTGGATGTGAGCTGATGTTTTTGAAGAGGTATTTTAATAGCGGCTGCTACGCGAATGCGTACTTCCCGGCCGGGCTGGTCGCGGAAGAGCCGGTCACAATCGACGCGGGGCGGGCGGAACCGGTTTACGTGCGCGGATTCAATCCGAACGCCGAGTATGCCCACGAGGTCAGGCAAGCCCTGCAACGCATCCGCCTGTGGCTCGACAACATGGAAACGCGGCTGCAAACGCTCGAAGAATCACTGACGCTGGAGTGCGCGCTGGGTACGCCAATGGGAAAGGTGCTAATCGACGACGAGGGTAGTACGATCAACCTGAACGTGGCTACCTGGCGGGCGTGGGTCAGCCGCAAAATCGTGACGCACAATCAATCGCTGGCGCCGATCTGCACCCTGAACGCCGACGATGACAGTCATATCCTGGCGAACGATAGCCGGGCCATCTGTGTGAGCATCGGGGCCTATGCCAAACGGCTCGACGATCGCCTGGTGGCAGGAGGTTTGTAATGCCCGCTGAAGTGCTTATTGCCGATCTGGACGCCGAAACCGGAGCCATCGCCGGGACTGATCTGGTAGTGGTCGAGGTGACGGGTGTGACCAAAAAGGTCACCGTGGCCAATTTCATCAGTCTGAACAGCCTGGCGCTGGGGCCGGCGGCGACCACGCTGAACTCGGTGCCGCAATGGGACGCGGCTACCCGCACGCTCAAGGACGGGCTGACCCTCAATACCGTCGTCAACGATCCAGGCGTCGATACGCAACTGGTCACCGAACAGGGGATCCGCGAAGCCCTCAACAACGTGGCCGTGACGCGCTGGAAAACGGTGCTCGATGCGTACTATACCGATACGCCGACCGATACCGACACGCTGGCCATGTCAAATACGTCGGATATGGCCGTGGGCCTGCCGGTCAGGTACACCATCGGCGGGACGGACTACTACGGGATCGTGGCTGCGGTGGTGGCGAATACGTCGATCGACATTCGCGGGGCGTCCCTGAGCGGCGACGTGACCGCGCTGTACGTCGGCACGCCGGAAATGGTCCACCAGGAAACTCTGTTTATCGGTAGTACCTACGGCGACGGGGCGGCTGACCTGCTGAGCGCTGATAACAACTCCGCCCGGAAGTGGGGCGGCAAGGCGGCTTACCTGGTGTCGATCCATATGCTGCATGGATCGGTGGATTCAGGGGCCAATCAGCCGAAATGTAACGTCAAGGTCAACGCCGTGGCGGTTTCGAGCGAAGACGGCGGGAACGGGGTCCAGCTCGGGGCGGCCGATACGTGGGTTGACGGGTCGGCCGTGGCGATCGATACGGCGCAGTACGATCTTCAATACGGTGAGGATCTGGAAGTGAACTGCACGGTGGCCGGGTCGAACGGTGACGCCGAAGACCTGACCGTGATGCTGGTGTTTGTGCTGACCTGATTGACCGGTTGAAAACCGGTCCCACATAGAAGTGGAGAGTCGCCATGGGTTTTCTGGGTAAAGCATTAAGGCTGGCGGGTGGGGGCGCCAACACCGAAATCGAGCGGCTGATTATGAACCTGATCGGCGGCGTGGGGACGCAATATGCCACCGACGAAGCTACCGCGGCCAATCAGCGCATCCTGGATGAGATCCGGGGGATCTTCGGCAACCTGGAAGGTTACGGCGGGCAGATGTTCGCGCAGGGTCCGGCGCGGACGCAGGGCTTGCGCCAGGGGCAGGCCAACCGGCTGTTGACCGGCGTGGACGTGGACACGGCGGCGCTGATGGGCGGGCCCGGGGCGCAAGACGTGTACCGCTCGGCCTATGGGCAGGTTCCGCCGGCGATCAACGTGATGGGGCCGATGGGCGGTCAGCAGGCGGGCGGCGGTGGTGTGGCGCAGCCGACGCGGCGCGCGGGCGGTGGGGGTGGCGGGCAACCGTTAGTGCGTGGCAAGTTCGACCTGAGCTGGTTGCCGGAGCACAAGAAAGCTGAGATGGAGGCGCGCTATAACACCTGGGAAGGGCCGGGTGGACTGGCCGGGACCGGGTTGCATAGGGCGGGCATGGACGAACAAGGCTGGGATGCCTGGCTGTGGAATACGTTTGGTGAGAAGTATGCACCCAAACAGCAGGCGCAGGCGACGGAGGCGGGCGGTACGCTGGATATGACCAAGGCGGAGGCCGACGAGATCAATGCCGTCGCCGCGAAGGAAGCGGCTTACATGGCCAAGCGGCAGGAGTTGCAAGGGGCGCTCAACGAAGCGCTGCCGCTGGCGCTGCAAGGTTACTCCGGGCGCTACGAAGCCGCGATGGAAAAGCTCAAGGGGCTCGGTGAGCAGGCCGAGAAGGATATTCGGCGGGACTACGACAATCTGAATTCACAGCAGCAGCAACGGCTGGTCGATCTGGGGCTGTCGGGCTCGACCATGGCGCCGGGCGTGGCGGCCGGGGTCGAAAGCCAGAAGCAGGAATCGGTCGGGCGGTTGAAGGAAGGTTTGCGGCGCGAAGAACTGGGCTACCAGACGCAGCTTTCGGGCGATTATCTGAGTGCCCTGGAGCGGTCGCAAGGGGCGCGGCGGAGCATCGACGCGCTGTTGAGTGACCAGATGATCGGGGCGGACGAACGGAGCTGGCAGGACGAACTCGGCTGGCGCGGTGACCTGGCGATGAACCTGGTCAACGTGCTGAGCGGAATCAACAACCAGTATCCGGATCCGATGATGGCGGCGCAGCGGTCGTACAACCTGGGCGTGGGATCGGCCGGTGATGAGTACCGCGACTCGGCGCCGAGTAGTTCGCAGTCGTTCCTTGCCGGCATGGGTGGGACGATGGCGGGAACGGCGGCCGGGGTTGGCACGGCGGCGGGTATTGGATCGCTGTTTGGCACGGCACTCCCGGTGATGGCGGCCAAGATGTTCGTCTGTTTGGCGGATGATGCGCCGGTGGTGACGGCGCGGGGGACGCGGCGATTACGAGATGTGCAACTTGGCGATCAGGTATTGGGTGCCAATGGTTTTGATACAGTGGTGGCCAAGGATCTCGGCCCGCCGCATCCGGATAGCAATAAGTTTGTGAAGGTGGTGACCTCGCACGGTGACGTGACGCTGACCGAAACGCATACCATCGGCGGGCGGCCGGCGGTGGAGGTGCGGCCGGGTGACGTGCTAAAGGGTGCCGGTGGTCCGGTGACGGTCTTCGAGAATCTAAAAGTTGCGGCGCCGGATGAGTGTGGTGATCTGATGCTGGTTGACGGTGGGCCTTACGCGGTGGGTGGCGTGCTGGTTGATTCGATGTTTGGCGTTATCGACGAAGAGAATCTTCGTCGTACTGAGCCGGCGGAGGAATAAGACATGCCGATCACGTTTCAGCATGAACCGCCGGCCATAATGCGGGCGGCGCTCGACTACGCCGGTGGCCTGGGCGGCGCCGATAAAATGATCGGCGACCAGGAATACGCGCGGGGGAACCAGATGTTGCAATTGGGGGCGGGGTCCACGCAGCAAGGTATCCAGATGGGGTGGCAGAAGATGCTGATGGAGGATCAGCAGGCGCATCAGCAGCAGATGGCGATCGAGGGGGACCAGCGGGCGCTGGATGCGTATAACTTCAAGCAATACGGCATGGGGACGCAGCAGATTGTCGAGAGCCGGCCGCCGGGCATGACAATGTACGAGCACGTCGCCGGCATGAAGGCGCAGCAAAACAAGATCATCGGCGACCAGGAACTAGCCCAGGATTTGATGGTCGAGGAGATCCGGGTTAACCGGGCCAAGTTGCAGGGCGGTGGTGGTGGCGGCGCGACGCTGGGGCGAGCAGGCGGCGGTGGCGGTGGTGGCGGTGATGGGATGTGGGGGCCGCCGGAAGTGATGCTTGAGCACGCCGAGCCGGCTACGCGGATGCGGATCAAGCAGCTTCAGGAAGCCGATCGAGTAATTGCGAGCGGTGGCGCCTGGCAAAAAGAGGTCGGCTTGCGGGGGCGCCATAAGGTCCAGCAGCAATTACTGGCTGAATATCGCAGTATCCCGCAACCGGGGAATGTCGATCACTTTGCGCAGTTGAAGGCCAACGGGGATTTCATTGAGGTACCGGGCACCGGCTTTGCATTCTATAAGGACGGGCCGAATAGTCTCCGGCATATCAACTTGCGCGAGAACCAGTCGCCGACGTATCCGGAAGGGCAGGAGCCGGGGAAAGTATGGATGGACAAACAGACGGGTTTGCCAATGGTGACCGATCCCAAAACGGGTAAGCCCGGCATGCCGGCAGGCGTCACGTTGCAGAGCTGGATGGAGTATCAGGAGCGGCAGGGCGGCGGGACGAAGCCGGCGAAGTATCATCGGCGGGCGGAGTACCCGGGGATGGATTTGTACTACGACGATAAAGGGCTGGAGCATATCGCGCCGCATCATATCGAAGCGCAGAAGTTGAAGGGCGGGGCGGCCGGCGGGCTCGATGAGGGTGACTACTTTAAGCTGTACACGGACACGCATGCCGAGCTCCTGAAGGACCGGACGGCGGCGGCGGCCGCGTCGGGTAAGGATCTTGAGCCGGGAACGCATGAGGAAATACTTGAGCGCATGGAGCAGAAACTTCAGGGCGTCAAGGGCATGATGGGTAAAAGCGCGGCGGCGGTGCGACAGAAGTTGCTTGCGGATCTGGCCAGGAATGTCGCGGCGGGCCAGGAAGTGCCGTTTGATCTACAGTCGTTGTTGAAGCCGGAAGCGGCGGCGGAAACGCAACCAACCAGCCGGCCGGCTTCGTCGGCGGTCGCGGCGGCGGCGCGGGCGGAAGAGTTGCTGGTCAAGGCGGAGAGCGGGAAGAAGCTGACACAGGCCGAAATGGAAGAGCTGATGGAACTACGGGCTATATTGGGGGGTGGGGGGACGCCATGAGTACGTTGCAGACTGGACGAAGTGAAACATCGCCCTACCCGGATCTGCTGAGCCGGATGGACCGGGTACTGGCCGGCCAGGTTGAGCCAGCCGAGATAGAAACGGCGCCCGGCCAGGATATGCTGGAACGGATCGATCAGATCGTGGATCAGCGAATGAGAGACTCGATCATCTGGGCCGGTGGGGCTCCGGAACGACAGATGGTACGCGGGGAGCCGGCGGCGGCTGACAAAGCTGGAGCTTTGGCCTACCCGCAAAAAGAGCCGGAGCGGGATGGGCCGTTGATGCGGTTGGGGAAGCAGACATTAAACATTATTATGAGTCCGGTGGAGAAGCTGCGGTTCAGTACGGTGGCGACGGAAGACTATGCCGAAGAGGCCGACCGGGTCGAGCGGCAGAAGGTTTTCCGCAAACGGCTGGAAGCGTTCGATGAAGTGGTCAAGTACGACCGTTACGGCAAGATGCGGAAGGACGTTTACGATCCGGAAATGTTCATGGATTTGCTCTTCGAGGGGCCGCGGATACAAAAAAAGTATCCGATGCCGGAAGTGACGCACAAGGATCTGGCGCTGGCGGAGTTGGCGGCGGAGCGGGGGACGCTCAACATCGAAGTGCCGGAAGCGGAAGGGGTGATGGAAAAGACGATCGATGTCGGGACCGGGCTGGCCGGGTTCATCCTGCAACTGGCGATCTTCCGGAAACTCTTGCCGGCCAGGATGCCGGCGCGCTGGGCTACGCCGCTGACCTTCGAGATCGAGAACCAGTTCAACGGCGGTCAGCCAGGGGCCGGGTTCGTCATGGGGGCCACGCTGCATGGGATCGGGTCGATACCGGCCAAGGGGGCGGCGGAGGTGGGGGCCCGGACGGCGGTGGAGTCGGGGCTGTTCGGTGGGATCGCTTACGTGGAAGGCGCGGACACGACCGAAACTATTCTGTCGATGCTGATCCCGCCGACGTTCGCGGGTTATCGGGGGCTGCGGAAGAAGTACGAGAAGAAATTCCGCGGGGCCAAATCAGTCGATCAGATCACCGGGTACGCGCGGCAGGTCCAGGCGGAAGTGGCGCGGCAGGGCCGAGAAGTGGCGGCCCGGCATGCCGAGCTGCAACGGTTCGTTTGGCAGCAGACGGAAGAGGGGCTGAGTGGCCTGCACGCGAAGCATAAGGGCAAGGCGGCCGATGAGCCGGCGTCGCGGGCGATCGTGGAGCTGGTCGAGATTCGGCAGAAGGAGTTAGCCAAGAAGGGCAAGACTTTCAGGGACGTGGTCGAGAAATCGACGGATGATTTGCTGTTCAAGATGCAGGACCAACTAACACGCACGTCGAAGCTGGATCCGAACGATGCGAAGCGGCTGGAATACCTTAACAAGAAAATCGCGGAGCGGATGGCCTGGCGGAAGGAAAAACCGGAAGCAAAGCGGAAGGTGACTGGCAAGGCGGAGCCTCGTCCGGCCTGGCGGAAAACGGATCTGATGACGCAGGAGGGGGCGAACAAGTTCGCGGATGCCGAGCCGGGGGCGGCTAGGGCGATTGTGAAGGAATTCGAGGATGCGGGATCGGTATCGGCCAGGGGGCCGTTTGGTAAGATTGCGCCGCGGGGTGGTCCGGATAAATGGACGAGCGACGAACGGGCCTGGTTCGCGGGGTTCCTGCAAGCGGCGCTGGAGCGGCCGGCGGAAAAGGAGGTCGAGGATGCCGGTGAAATTGCACAAGCAACTGGTGAGAAGGGCCAACCGGCAGGGGTTGACCGGGGACCGGAAACGGGCCTACGTGTTCGGGACACTGAAAAAGGTCGAGAAGGCAAAGAGGAAGAAGGCATCGAGGCAACAAGGCAACAAGGCAACAAGGCGATAGCGGCGCCAGGGGCTCCAGGAGCGGCGGAGGCGGGGGAAGGAACGCCAGAGATCGCGCAGGTTGAACGCAAAGGGGAGGGGGAGGGGTTAGGGTCGGCTGAAATCAGTACAGGGGAAATGGGGGCCAAGGAACCGGAGGTTAAGCGTGAGCCAGGAACCGAAACAGGGCGGCGGGGGCATGTGCGGGAAGTGCCGCCGCCGGAAGCTGGCAAGCGGAAGGCGGTGGAGATCAAGGGGCTGAAAAAGCAAATCGAGAAGATCGAAGTTGAAGATCGTGCCACACAGAAAAAGCGGGATCTGGTCTATAAGGCTTTGCAGCAAACGCAGCGTAAGGTGGTCGAGGGTGTGGCGGAGAAGGCGGCCGAAGCCGAGCAAGCGGTGGGGCGCAAGGGCAAGGGGGTCATGGCCAAACGGGCGAACGCGCGGCGTAGAGTGGAGCACGAAGCCATACTGGCCGATCCGAAGTTTCAGCGGTTAAGTAAGCGCAATGATGCCATGCTGGGGGAACATTATAAGCGACGGGAGCAGATCGACGATCTGGAACGCGAAGTGCTGGAGTTGAAGCGGGCGGGTGAAGAAGAAGCGCTGGAAGAGTACCGAGGAATTATCAGAGAATATCCCTGGTATGAACTTGAAAAGCTGGCTGAAGAGATGTCCGACATGCCGGATCATCTGACTGCCATGGACCGGGTCCGACTGGATGCATTGAGGGAGGTGGCGAACGAGAGGCTGAGTGAACAGTATCGGCGCAGGCAGGAAGCCGGGCCGCCGGATGCGCCTACGGAAAAGGCGCGGGAGTGGATCGAGCGGGAGGAAAACAAGAAAAGAAAACCACTCAAGCCGCTGGCGCCAAAAGTTCCGCCGAAAATGTCGAAGCAGGTGGCTAAGCGGGCGGTGCAGCGGGCGGCGGAGCGGACGGAACCGAAATGGGAATTGAAAGTGGTGCCTTGGGAAGAGGCGTATCGCGGACAGAAGGCAAATGATTTAAGCACGGCGCGGGATAGTCTGCAAAGACTGAAAAATTTCATCGCGTCCGTGCCGGAATTCGCGCTGGATCCGGTGTTCACCGTGTTTGAGGAAGGCAGTGGCGAGAATGCCAGAAAGGCGCTGTACTATCAAGATGGGGGGTCGTACATCTTCCGCCGGCCGGAAGCGATCGGGATCGCCGTGCCCGAAACGGCCAAGGAAGGGGATACCATCCGGGTCAACGTGGATCTGCTGAAGGGCGACGATGGGCTGACAATTAAGGGGTTGACCGAAGCCGACCAGTTTTACGCGGCGGTGCCGACGAAAGAAGAGCTGGTTGAGCCAGTCGAGAAGGAGAAGGCGGCTGAGGAAGTTGAGAAGGGGGACGAAGAGAATCTTCGTCCTACCGAGAAGGGGAAAGGTGGGGGTGGGGGGACGGCGTTTGCGGTGGCCGACGAGGGGCAAGTGCGGATCGACTGGACGCCAAAAGAAGCCAGGGCGGAAGGTAAGATCGGCGACCGCATGCCGCTCAAGGGCGTGCCGATGCCCGAATTGTACCAATTCGCCAAGGAGCTACTCGGACGGGCGCCGCGGATCAAACGGTTGCGGGCTTCCAGACTCGGTCAGTTCCGGGCCATCGAGGCCGATGTGCCGTGGCAGGCTGGCGATATTGAGATCGATCCACGCGCGGCTGAAGATCCGAAACTGCTGGCAATGGTGCTGGCGCATGAGGTGGGACACCTGACGGACTATATCCCGGAAGGCACACTCAAGCGTGGTAACATACTCGGGCGGATCGCCAGTTTGCGGGGACACCTGGAACGGTTCATGGCGCCGTTTCCAGGGGCGCCCGGACCATTGACGGAAGCCGAGAAGAAAGAACTCAGGCGCCAGGCTAAGCTGGAACTGACCACCGGCGGCGAGATCGAGGTCGATGAGGTTATCCGCGAGAGCACACCGATTACGCCCGAGGATGTCAAGGCCATCTGGAACCACACCATCGGGCAGGAGATCAACAAGAAACTGGAGGATTATGTCAAGCGGCTGAACGCCGCCGAGAAGAAAGACATTGTCATGCAGGCGTTACGCGGCGTGGTGCCGGAAGAACTTCAGGAGTTCGCCGCCGTGCGCGAAATACCAACCGGCCGGAAGGTCATGCGGAAGATCGAGGAGCACACGCCGGACGCCCAGGAAGTGCGAAAGCGCTGGCGGGAACTGATCGAGGAAGAAGTCCGCCGACGGCAACTGCTCGACGAGAAGGTTCTGCGTCGCGAGCTGGTCGATCTGTCGCAGTGGTGGACGCCGTGGGATCGCCGGCGGGCGTCCAGAAGCTATCGCAAATATCGCGACAGCAGCCGCGAGTTGTACGCGCAAGCCCTGAGCGTCATGCTGAACACGCCGGGTGAACTCGAATTGCGCGCGCCGATGTTTTTCCGGGGGTTCTGCGAGTACCTGAACCGCAAGCCGGAGTGGCTGGATGCCTATATCAAGCTGCAAATCAATCTGAACGGCGACGCCGACCAGCTCGGGGCACAACGGGCGGAAAATCTGCACGCGATGTACGATCGCGGAACGGACAAGGTGCGGGCCAACGCGGCCATGATCCAGGCGGCGCGGCTGAGCTGGCGCGAGATGGCCGAACAGACCGTCAGCCAATACATGGTCAATAAGATCGCGCCTACCAAGCACCTAGAACCGCGGCTGGAGAAGCGCGGGGCCGATGAGGCGGCACTTCAGCGGGCGCGTGACGCGCATTACGCGATGGACGAGATGTTCGACCCTAATGCGCGGGGAGTCGATCTGCTGCGCGACATGCGCAATTACGTCCAGAAGCCGCTGCAAGAGGCCGGGATGGGCGATTACGACATTGGCGACTACCTGCAAATGCAACGGGTGATTCACGATCGGGCCGATAAGCCGAATCCGGAAGGCTGGGTGCCGGAAGAAGCCCAAAAGCAGCTTGAATACATGCGGCGAAATTTAGGGGACGAGAAGTACGCCAAACTGGAGGCGCTGGCGCGAAAGTTTCACGACATCGCCTATGATATGACCGTCGAGGCGCGCGACGTGGGCTTTTACGGCGCCAAGGCACACGCCGAGAAGATCGAGCCGCACAAAGACACCTACGCGGCGTTCGTTATCTTCCGGCACATGACCGAGGCGACGGTCGGACCCGGTATCTATAAGCAGGTCGGTACGTGGAGCGAAAATCTTAACCCGTTCCACGGGACGATAATGAAGTTCTGGACGCTAGCGCGGCATATCACGGTTCAGAAGGCCAAAAACAAGCTGTGGGAAGTGCTGAAACACGACTTTCCAGAGGATCTGACCGTGGAAAAACTGCCCTACGGGGCGCGGCAGATGAAACGCAATCCGCCGCCCGGGCGCAAATGGCTCTATCGCATGAACGATGGCCAGGTGCAGGTTGCGTCCGTGCCGGTGCCGATCGCGCGGCAGTTTATGACCCATAACATCGGCTGGCTGGACAATGTCGGGCGGTTTTTGGGCAGTCGGGAATACAAGATATGGCATCCGCTACTGGTCGCTCTGATGCCGGGGTTCCAGGCACACAATCCCGGCCGTGACATACAGCGGACGGCGGTGCTTCTTCAGGCCGAAATGAGCAGGCAGCGGGCTCGGCGGGTGCGGAAACTGGTCGCCGAGGGTACGGCGAAAGACGCGGCTAAGGCGCAAGCTATAAGCGATTTTCCGCAGGTGACCACGGCCGAAGTGGTGAAAGAGTACGGCAAGGCGATGGGCGCGGCCATACGCCGAGCGTGGGGGCAGGATGATCCGGAAATCGAGCAGATGTATCGCGAGCGGGCGCTCAGCACACCGTACATCGACGTGACCAGCGAGAGTCCGACACCGGAAGCCGAGCTGTTTGAGAAGATGCTCAAACAGCACGGACTGATGGACGAAGAGAAGACGCGCAACCGGGTGATGCGCCATGTGGGTGGCCTGCTGGAAGGGCTGGAAGACGTGGGGATCATTCAGGAAGCGGCGATGAAGGTCGCGGTCTTCCGGATTCTCGGGAAGCGCGGGATCACAGGCCAGGAGCGGGCCATGATCGTGCGCAAGAAGGGCGGTACGCCGGATTGGAAGCAATACGGGCTGGCGACCAGTATTACCAACACGGTAAAAATGTATTCCAAGGTGAAGTGGAATAGCTGGGAACAGGAGAAAGACGCCGCGTTCAATAAGGACACGGCCGCGGCCTACTGGTGGTATCGAGTGCGCTGGACGCTGTTGCCGGCGCTGATGAAGAAAGCGGCCTTGTGGGGCGCGTTCGGTGTGACGATTCAGGCGATGTACGAGGCCATAAGTTCATATTTCCGTGATAATTACGACGCGATACCTCTGGGAACGATCAAAGGGCCGGGCGACGATGAGGGTAAGGTGGTCGTACTGACATTGCCGCAGGACGACGCCGGTAAAGTCATGGGCAACATTATTTCGGCGGGGCTGGACGCGATGGCCGAACTGGCCGGCAAGCACACGACACGCGGATCTGCTGAGAACGCCGCTAAGGATATGCTGTTTGAGTCCGTCGGCGAGTTCCTGGGTACAACAGGCCCGCCGTTTGAGATTGTCTCGAAGTGGGCGCAGTATGCGATGGGGAGCAATCCGACTGATCCATTTTTTCGCGAGCCGATCGTGCCGGAGGCGGATTATGAAGTTGGTGGCTGGGATTCGGCCAGGCGCATGCTGAGCTGGACGGCCGATAAGTTCGGCGTGTTGTCGCAAATCGCGCATCCGTTGCTGGAGCCGGTGTTAGGCGGGCCGTTTGGGGAAGACGACGAATCGTATGCCGAGACGGTGATTAAGGGTGCGCCCTGGTTGAGCCGGCTGTTGCGCGTCACCGATCGGGGTCGCAGCGAGATGGAATGGGCCGAACTGGAGCGCGATGACGCCGAGAGGGAAAGATTCCGGTTGGGCCTGCCGTCCAAAGTGCGCCGGATGACCAGTGAACACTTTAAGTTGAGGCGGCTGGGTAAGGAGCGACTGAGTGAGCGGGATGACATTCGCCGCCGGCGCTTGAACCATTGGTACGGTCAAGTTTATTTGCCGCTGACGAAGAAGATTAAGGTGGCGAAAGAAGCGGGAAATGCCGAGGGGGAAAAGAAATTCCGCGACCGGCTCGATGAGCTGACGCGGAGGTATGAGGAGAGAGAGGCGAAGGATGAATAGCGATTTTAGAAATTCATGATTCGCTAAAAAGCGGAGCTTTGTCCTACCTGGCGGCGTCTGTTGGGGGGCCGTCTTTAGCGTAATAAACGGCGATGCCTTTGAAGGAAAAGCCGGTTTTTATAGCGTGTCCGCAGCCAACGAGCGGTTTCCATTCGCCGCCATAGGTACGACCGAGAAGATCAAGATACACCTGTAAATCTGGATCCGCTAAAACTTCCAGTTCGCGCTGGCGCATGGTGGCTGCATCTGGTTCTGAAAGGCGGCAGTAAGGTACTGATCTGCCATCTGAGTCCAGATAAACGCCATCCTGGCAATCAAGGATGGCGCGTTCGATGCGGCCGGTTATCGTGGCCCGCTCAAAAACCGCGGGGTTGTCTTCGTCGTCGGGTAGCACATCTGATTCGTCCAGGAATTCACAAATGGCGTCAACGCTGGCCAGAATCCCGCGCAGATGCACTAACTGATGAGAAATAATTCGGTTGATAACGGCATTGTCCTCTGCGCTGAGCCGGATCGGCGAGTTCAATTCTTTGTTCATGGGTTTGGTATCCTGCTTACAGGTACGGCGGCGCCGTCGGGGGCGGCTGCGATCCGGGCTTTGTCGGGGTCCATTAAATGTAGATCCTCGGCGGCGCGGCACGACATGGTGGCGATCTGGACCAGTTGCTTCAGGATGTCCGGAACGTCGCGCCGGCCCTTTTGGAATACCTGTCGGCGCAGATCGTCAATCTGCTTCAGAATTACGGTGTAGGCTTCCTGGATCGAGACCAGGGGCGGGTACTTCTGGCGGGCGCTTCTTATCTCGATGTGCATCCGTTCGTGGAAGGCGATAGACTTTAATAAGTCCAGCATAACGCTGGAATGCTGGTCTTTTTCCTCAGCGGTGACCAGGGGAATAATGCTTTGTGGGAAATTGCGGGCGAAGTGGGTTTCGAGGGCGCTGAGGCGCTGGTCGAGAGGAAGAACGTCGGTTTTGTAGCGGGCGACGGTGTAAACGTCGTCGGCGTAGATTGAAAGGGGTTTTTCGACCCTGGTGATGCGTTCGTTGTGGCTGGCCAGGTCGTTGCGGCATTTGTTGAATTCTTTTATGCTGTCTTTGCGCAGGACTTCGAGCTGGTCGGTGAGGGACTGAAGCTGCTCATGCTGGTGGCGCTGAAGGGCAATGTGGGCGGTCAAGTCCTGGGATAGATTGGCGGCCAGGCTTTTACTGTCTTCTTCGCGTTGTATGTCGCTGGAATCTGGTGGCATTAGGTATCTCCTTTCGGTATCGGTTCGTGGGAAGCGGTGCTGGCAACGGGGTCGCGGCCGTGCAAGCGGCGACCTTCGCACTTGCGGCAGCGGAGAACGAAGGCCAAAGTGCCAGCGGTGAGCGAATACGGCAACGAAAAGAACGCGCGGCGGGGGAGCCAGCCGCAGTTTTTGCACCAGCGCAACGGGTCGGCGAGCGGGTTATTCACGATCGATTGACTTTTCATCGGGGGGGCTCCTTCACGATGCCATTCTTCGGGATGAGCTCCATGATGTGCAGAAGAATGCAATCGTACTCGTTTACGGGTGTGAATGCCGAGTGTTCAAAATCAACTATGTAACCATATGTCTCGGTCGCGGGCCGTATGCCGATCAAGCGGGCGTCGGGCGGGATCAGGCGTCGCTCAACGTCACCGTACTTTAACATGCGACAATGGCGGACAACGACGTCGCGCAGGATGGATTCGGACACCAGGCACGAAACGCGGTGGTGGAGCTGGCAGTGGTCGTTAATCATCGGGGGGCTCCTGGTCTGGTTTAACGTATCGGACTGTGCCGCGCAAAGTGCTCTGGCTGTCCGGCGTGCAGAAGAGCGGTTCGCGCGCGGGGTTCTCTCTGATGATGGCTTCGAGTTCGAGGTAGTGGTCGCGCCAGGTGTCGGGGTGGCAACAAAATACCGGGCGGGTGAGGTCGTGACGCTCCAGGCGGTAAAAGATCGGGACGGGCCTGGTCGTGTTCACGTGAACCGGTGGGCCGATCGATGCCAGGGTGAGTAACGCCGGGCCTTCCGGGATCTCCATCGACCGGCGCATGTTCTCGTCGAGGATCACAAACATGTCCGGGCGTTCAACCAGGGTGGGCATTGGCGGTCAACTCCTGATGGGGTTTCACGGATTGCGCGCGGTACTTTTCCAGGATCAGCTTGGCAATCTCGCGACCGGTAAGGCGACCATGATAAATGTTTTTAGCAATGGCCAGCATAACGAAGGCACGTAGCATGATTCGAGCAGCGCGGAATTTGGGTTTCCTGGGGTACTGGGCCGCGCGTAACGCGAAGGCGCAATCTGCCGCGAAGTCATGTCCGAGTTTGAGGCGATATAATATGCTTGTCATACGTGCTGCTCCGGGGTTACGTGCCAGTGATGCTTGATGGTCGGGCGGACCAGGCCGGCCGCTGACAGGGTTTCCAGGTGAGGCTCGATCACGCGCCGGTAACGTGTGTCCATCATGTTCATCAGACCGCGAATCGTCAGGCCGGGGGGGTCGGCCAGGGCCAGGCACCAGTAGATCGCGCGGGCTTCGTCCGGAAGTTGATTGACGGCCTGCTCGCGCGCGGTCAGGGGGCGCTGGGCGTGCTTGACGTTGCGCGTGGCGGCGTGGCTGGGCGTCCTCATAGCACGACAACGGCCGCGTCCGGCAGTTTGGTGAAATATCCATCCGGCTCCCCGCCTGGCCAGTAACTCAGCCGCTCGCCGGGCGGGAACACCCAGTCCGGCACGCCGCCCGGGTACATCGCGCGGATGTCGCCAGCCGTGAAGCCGATCACTCCCGCGCTGGGAGCACTGGCCATGTCCAGTCCCGCGCGAATACAGCACAGCACCGGCCCGCCCCATTGCTCGCCCCATTGCTCGCCGGCGACGTCCGCGCGATCATCATCCAGCGGTTCGCCATCTTTGTCGCAGAACACCGGTTCCTCGTAAGACAGCATGGAATTCACCAGGTCGCCAACCAGCGGCGCACTGGCGAACCTGTAATGCAAGCCGCCGCGACAGTGTGTGCCATGCGCCACGTCGCCAGAGGTACAAGTGGCCGGGTCTTGCCGACAATACCAGTAGCCAGCCTGGCGGTGGTATGGGTGTCCAGGCGGGTAATCGTCGGAGTGATCCCAGTCGCGGATGCAGCAGATGTCGTCCTGCTCAACCCTTTCAAAAATACCTTCGACTTGCGCCACGATCCAATCCACGGGCGGCCGACGAGACGTGCGGTAACACGTCCGGGCCATGCGCAGCGCGAAGTCCTTCCAGCGCGAGTACTGTTTGTTTGTCATTGGTGGAACTCCTTTTTCTGTTATACGTCAACGTCGTAGGGCAGGTCGTCGGCGGGGTCGTAGCCGGCCTTCTCGTCGCCGTACAGAAGTTTGGCGGTCTGGTCGGCCGGAACGTCGAAACGGGTGTACTTCGCGTGCCAGTGCAGCTTGATTACGCCGACCGGCCCGTTACGCTGCTTGGCAATGATCAGCTCGGCGTCGGATACTTCGGTCGGGTCCGGATTCTCGTCGGCCTTGACCTCCCGGGCATATAAATCGCGATGCAGTAGCAGGACCACGTCGGCGTCCTGCTCGATCGCGCCCGATTCACGCAGGTCGCTCATGCGCGGTTTCTTCTGGTGGATGTCGGGTTGGCGGTTGAGCTGGCAGACAACCACTACCGGGATCTCCAGGTCGCGGGCCAGGGCCTTGAGCGAGCCGCTGATCCGGGCAACTTCTTCCTGCCGGCTGCGCCTGGCGGACTCGGGATCGCGGAGCAATTGCAGGTAATCGACGAAAATGCATTCGATGCGGTGGCGGTTATGCACGACGCGGGCGACCGAGCGCAAGGAGTGGATCGTATGTGTGCTGGAATCGTCGATGTACAGCTTCGAGTCGAGCAGTACATCTTTGGCGCCAGCCAGTTTTTTTAAGTCCTGGTCCCAAATTGGGCGTTTGCGCAGCTTATGCGAAGGGACACGTGAGCCGGATGCCAGGAGCCGGTTGGTCAGCTCGCCGGCGGCCATTTCCAGTGAGAAGAAAAGCGTCGGGTGGCGCTGAAGGGCAATGTGGGCGGCCATGTTCAGGGCCAGGGCGGTCTTGCCGACAGCCGGGCGCGCGCCAATTACGAGCAGTTGGCCAGGTTGCAGGCCGGCCAGGAATTGATCGAGGCGGGGGAAGCCCGTGTACAGGCCGCGGAGATCGCCTTTGGGTTCGGACAGGTACTTGATAGCCTGGGTGGCCAGCTCGCCGGCGGTTTGGACGTTGTGCATCTCGCGGTGGCGGTCGAGATCGAGGATGGCGCCTTGGATGAATTCGATGGCTTCGGCAGCGGTGGCGTGCTTTTGAATCTTCCGGCCGCAAAGGTCCAGGGTGCCCATGATTTTGCGCAAAAGGTACTTGTCGCGAACAATGCTTGCGTAGTATTCGACGCGCAGTGGCGAAGCTACGGAGTTGATCATCTCGGCTAAGCCCTTGTAGCCATCGAACTCGTCCCATGTGCCGCGTTTCGTGGCCAGCTCGCGGATCAGCTCGCCGTCAATTGGCTTGCCGCGCGCGTGTAACTCGGTGATGACCTTGTAGATTTTCTGGTGCGCCGGGACATCGAACACTTCGGCGCCGAAGGGTGCGAAGGTGGCAATGGCCATGTCGATCGCATATGCTTCGCGGAGCATGCTGCCAAGCGTGGAGCGCTCCGCGGCGTCGTTGTGCGGTAGGGGGAAGTCGTGCAGGGACATTAACAGACTCCCAGTCGTAGAGCTTCAAAGTATTTATGGGTTAGCGTGTTGGCGTTGCGGACGTGCTCATCGGTGGAGCGCTTGCGCTGAGGGTCGGAAATTATCTCGGCGGCCAAGAGGACCAGAAAGGCGAAGTCGGCGGCGGCAATGCCGCGATCTTCGGCGCCGGGCGGGACCGGGAAAAACGGGTCATTGATCATCGGCGGGCTCCTGTGGGTCGAGGGAATCGGGGGTGGGTAGCGGGGTGGCGGGCGACACGCCCAAATAATCGCGAAGGGCTTCGGCGGAGATCCGCCAGAATCCGGCCTTGTTGTCCTGGCGGGCCTTGATCGCACCGGAGGCGCATTTCTTTATTACGTTCTGCCGGTTAATGTTGAGCAGAACGGCCACCTGGGCAGTCGTGTACTGCGTGTACGGTGGTACTTGCTGATGATCGCGTAAAACCATGGCTACCTTTACCTAACTTGATGAAATATAACCTAGAATGGTAGCCTGTCAAGATTGCATTATGCTGGCGGCGATGGTAATGTCTGCCGAAAAGATAAGCGGGGCTGATTCGGAGTCAGGGTGTGGCTGACTGGCGAAAAATCCAGACAAATCTGTGGGATGACCCGCAATTCAAGGACGCCTCGACATACGCCAAGCTGGCCTTCTTCTTCGTCGCAACTCATTATCATACTACAATTGTAGGTAGTTTGCGCACGACCGTCGAAGGGCTGGCGGCGGAACTGAATTGGGAAGTCAAACAGGCGGAAGAAGCACTCGAAGAACTTTCGGACGGATCTTCGCCTTTAGTTAGGGTGGATGCAAAAGGCGCACTAATGTGGGCGCCGAAATTGCGCACTTGGCAGCCAATCGTAAAAATTAATGATGCCATTATGTGTGGAAGAGCGCTAAATGCGCTCCCGAATTGTGCGCTTAAGTCTATGATAGCACAGGAGTACGCTGAATACGTGGCCGACTTGCTTCCACCATTAAGGTCTGCATTCTATGAAACTCTATCCCCGGTTTACCGCATAGAGCATAGAGATAGAGATATAAATATGCATACGAGGTACCCCATCGCGCCGACCGAAACTGAGTCGGTTATTGATGACGCCTTGATTAATCTAGTTGCCGGTTTGCTGATCGCTGAGGGGTGGGCAACCGATGGTCAGCAGGGAGCAAAGGCGACCGTTGAGTATTACGGCGTTAAGGTGGTGATGGAGCGCTTAGAGTGGGGGTATGCCTCGAAGTCGTCGCGCCGGTTGCGGCAGAAGCTGGTCGGCGGATACGTGCGCTCGGCGCTGCGGTCGGTGGGTTCGGAGCGGGCGTACACGGCGCCGAAGGAACTACGCGGCTTCAAAGGTGGCATGGCGCGCAAGGCGGCGACGATGATGCAGACGCAGTACATCGACGGCGATCCGGTCATGGCGGCGCGGCGGAAGGTGGCGCTGGATATGACCGAGCGGCAGCGGCAGCGGTTGTTGCCGTTGGCGCAGGCGGAGCTGTTCCGCGAGTGGAAGATCATTATGAAGTTGCCGGGCGGTCCAGCGGAAGGCTGGCCGGCCTGGTGGCTGGATAAGATTGGCTCTCATGCGAGTTTGATCCATGAAACCGACCAGAAACCGGCTGAAGGTGACACAGCAGAACGTGATTGAGGGGTGGCTGTGCGAGCGTGATAAGGCGCTGTGGGCTGCTGGAGTGGCTTATGACGATCTGATCGACGTGATCTTTCTGGCGACCGGGATCCGGCTGGTGGCAGGGCAGATTGCGAAGACGTGTCAGCGACTCCGCCGGCTGGGCCTGCTGCAATTCTACACCGGTCAGGGCCGGCCGTTTGCTGAGCGTCAACGCGAGTGGCGGGATGTGCAGCGTCAGGCCGTGCGGAACGTGCTGGATCGGCACTTTATGATGCTCAGCGGGTGGCGGGTAAGCGAGGCGGCGCGGTGGGTGATCGAGCATGGCCACGATTGTAATCCGCGGCTGGTCGCTGAGTGTGCGGTTGATCTCGGGTTGCACCTGGCGGATCCGCCGGCGGGCGTCACGGGCAGCCTGCGCGGCGGAGAATGCGCTTGATGGTGCTGTGTCGCCACTCGCGTCCGCGGCAGCGGCGGCCACGACGCATCAGCTCGCGGCCGATCTCGCGTAGGCCGTAGCCGGCTGCGTGTAGCTCGACGATGGCGACTATCCCGGCTTGCTCGCGGGGGATCTCGGTCAGCAGGGCGGGGTTGCGTGGATCGCGTTTCCAGCCATAGGGGGTTTGGTCGGACATTCGCCGGCCGTTGGCCTGGCTGTGGCGCATGGCGTCGGATGTGCGTTCGCTAATAATGCCGCGTTCCCAGGCGGCCATCGCGGCGAGCAGGGTCAGAAACAGCCGGCCGGTGGCGGAAGCGGTGTCGATCGTGGCGCCGCCCAGGTCGATGATGTGCAGGGTGATGCCGCGTTGATCCCAGGTGGTAATCTGATCGAGGCAGTCGGAGACGTTGCGGAATCCTCGGTCGAGTTTGGTTATGATGACGTGGTGGGCGATCGGGGTGCGTTTGTTCAAGGCGGCGACGAGTTTCTTGCCGGCCGGTCGTTTGGCGAGTGGGGTAGAGCCGCTGGTGAGCTTGTCGATGAATGGTTCGGCGGCAAGTGCAAAGTTGCGCATATCAGCGTATCCGGTGCATTTGCCTATCTGAATGTTGGCGGATTCGCAGTTGTCCGCGGCCTGCTGGGGGCGCGGGCTGTAGCGGGCATAGATTATTGCGCGGGATTTGGTGAACATGTCAGGCTCCGGTGAGGGCGTGTAGGATGGCCACCAGGACCAGGCCGGCGCCGGCGAGGGCCAGCGCCGACCAGTGCGCGCGGGTGGGGCGGTAGGGGATCATGCGGTCGCCGCTTCTCGGCGCGCAGAAAGCGCGTCAGTGCACGAGACTGCCATGCCCAGACGGCGTTGCCGGCGGCGGCGGTTCGGC
>Ga0180007_10001344_pt1 | contig 34293 bp, 26 predicted proteins | sample MM_PC_MetaG_FD_121122 | JGI IMG/M metagenome (GOLD analysis project Ga0180007, IMG submission 121122) | Groundwater microbial communities from the Aspo Hard Rock Laboratory (HRL) deep subsurface site, Sweden - MM_PC_MetaG | ecosystem: Environmental > Aquatic > Deep subsurface > Groundwater... | reverse complement strand
GTACGCATCTACTGCATCGCCCAGCAATTTTGCACCTTCTTTAACTCCTGTGCGAATTCCTTGCTCTTGTAATGCAATCCCCATATTGTTCTGGGTCATAGCCCAGTCCTGAGGCAAGCTCTCACGATTATAAACTTTTAATATTTTACTGAAACCATCGACTGCTTTTTTAAGATACTCTCGTGACGCGCTACCTTCTGCTCTGATACCCACATTCCAGTATGTATTGCTTATGTTATTCATTAAAGACGCCCATTTTTGAGGAGCAGATACTTTACTAAGCACATCCAAAGCCTTCTGATAAGAAGCAAGAGCTTCTTTGAAACGGTAGTCATTATATTGAGCATTACCGGCAAGACGATAATCGCGGATAATATTTTCTTTTATTTGCTGCTTTTTTTCACTAATCCTTTTTTCCTGCTCACTAAGTTCAGCCAATTGTTTTTCATACTGCTTTGCCGATTGATAAGACCTGTCCGCAGCTTCTTTAAAATTCTTCTTGTAAAATGCAGCCAGGGCAAGCTCATAAAAATCCTCTTGTCTCGCTTGGACATCCGCAGCCCATTTGTCCAACTCGGCTTTTACCTGCTCAATCCCGAAACCGTATTTTACAGCCCACTGCTTAAGGTAACGACTCAAATCCACTTCTTTTCGTTCATCATCGGGCTTAATCTGCGATTTGGGTTTATTGGCGATATTTTCTATAAGTAAGGCAAATGCCTTGCCGCTCATAAAACGGTGAGAACCTTCTTTATCCAAAATAACTTCAACCGGATCTTTTAAGGAGTTGGCAGGTATTCTTACTTCGCCTGCCAATGGGTGGAGTATCTGATACTTTGGCTTTTCCACTTCCAGTGTTACAGTTTCTCCGGTCTTGAATACATCCGGCAAATAAATTCTGAACATACCAGTGCTTGTTGTTATATCTGAATCATCAGTGCTCTGAATGCGGACGGTTGTGTTTGTAACAGGAAATCGCTTATCATTTTCACCAAGAATATAAACCTTGCCGCGTAAATCCTGTTTAGCCATTGCTGATAAAGCCGGGCATGTGCCAAAACAAACAATAAGACAAAGGATGATTTTAAGATAAATGTAAGAACATGCTTGTCTTGTCATGGTTTTGGCTCAATTTTAAAACTTAAATTGGTGTTTCCCAGTGTAGCATCCTGCCGGTGCGTTTTAAAGCCTTGTTTTTGGGCCATCAGGCGAACAGAAGAATTATTTTCACCTTTAATTTCAAAAGAAAACTTTCCCTGGCCAGTTGTAAGGTCACTTACTTCATATTCTAAAAGGGTAACATTTACTCCGGATAAAGGTTCGCCATCCTGATCCAAAATAAAGCCTGCAAGGGACTGTTTCAGTATTTCAGGAGGCGGTGGTGTATCTGAAATCAACTTAGGAGGGTTCATGAAATAAATCAGTACAAAAAAAGCGACTGCTCCACCTGCTGCTATGAGTCCCTTTTTTCCAACAGGCAGATCGACTTTTAAGAAACCGGGGATTGTAGCCCCAAAAGCAGCAGCAGCCAGTGCAATAATGATACGAAAGATAAATATTTGAAAACCTGTGGGATGAGGAATAAAAACTGCGATTATAAGCAGAATAACCAAAAATGCTAAACCGCTTATAACAGATACGGTGGTTGCCCACCCGGGAATTGTTGAATGTGTATGGATCTCTTTATTCTCTTTTTTCGATTCTATGCCTTCTGCATTCTTTTCAATTCCTGTTTTGGTTTTATCATTCATGATTTATCCTCTGATAGCTTAAAGAACAATTAACGGGGCTTCCGACATCGACCATAAGAAAATTAATTATTTCAATAGAATATCCTGAGTAATCTGAAATTGCAAATAATCTATTAAAAGATATTTTACAATATTGAATTTTTATTACAACTCCTGAATTTTGAAGAAGAAAAAATAAAAGGGAGGACTATGTCGATGGTTTGGTGAATACTACTCAAACCGTCATCCCGGACATATTGAATTTGTAGGATACCGGCCTTCGCCGGTATGACGTGGTAAAAAGGTATGATGTAAAAGTAGTTAATTGGCTTCTTACAGCGTTAATAAAATTTTTCGTAAATAAATTAAATTTGAAATATTAACGATTATAAAATACTGCTGCTTTAATTGATCCCCAGTTCTTCAATATGTAAAAGACGATGTCCTTCAAATACTGTTAGTATCTCAACTCTTTTCCCGGACAACCGATATATGATGCGATATCTTTTCGCAATTAACTCTCTGATATTTTCATTTCCGATTTCCGGTACTACCCTACCAATTTCCGGATGATTTATTAATGTTTCTGCCTGCTCTATCAGGTAGTTTATAAAATTGATCGCTCTTTTTGGACTGTCTTTAGAAATATATTCTTCGATTTCCGCCAATTTTTCTAATGCTTCTTGTGTCCATACAATTTGCATTTTTTATATTCTTCTTTTTTCAAGTTCAGCCCTGAGTTGTTCGGTTGTGAATATATTACCTTTCTCTAAATCGGAAATCCCTCGGCTTATCGATTCCATCAAAGATTTTTGATAAATGAGTTCTTCAAAATCGTCAGGGGTAAGAAGTACGCCTGCAGGTTTGCCATTTTGCGTTATAACCATTGGCCGGCCTGTAGTTTTGATGTTTTTGAGATATTTTGAAACCTGCACTTTGAATTCAGCAACAGGCACAATATCATTTGCAACATTTATTTGTTTCATTTCAGACTCCTATATTATGATCTGTATATTGACCATAATATAGCCCATTATAATTGAAATGCAAATTGTTTTTTCAATAACACTCGATCCGATATAAAACAACAACAGGTCTCTCAAGTATTGGCATGACTTAACCGGCAGTCCTTCACCGAACTTAACACTGCCATCTTTTGCTTCTACCACCACTTTCTTCCAGGACCTTGGATATGGCGGGTCCGACCTTAATGCGATATTCCTGATGTCTGTTATGTCAATGCTGAGTGTGTTCCAGCCGTGGCGACTGCTCCAGGTTTGATACTTTAGCGCTTTGGCATCAACGGTAATCTTATCGGGATAGTTCGATTTACGCATGATGGAAACAATACGAAGAATAACCCCGACAAGCACGGCAATTGAAAAAATTAAGACAACCGGAAAAGGGGACTTTGTACCCAGGAAAAAATATAAAGCTCCGGCCAGGCCAAGTATGGAAATCGCAATAGCAAGCAGCAAAGGTATTTGCCGGATATATCCGGCAGGCTTGAGCGTTATTATACACTGATCACCATCCCGATTAACGGTCAAACCGGCAGGCAACTCAGCCTGATCAGTGTCAATATCGGGCATCTGAATCTTGCCTTCGTTTAGTTTGTCTTGTAGCGGCCGCGCAAGGTCTTCCACGCTGGAGGCGGTGATATCCTTACCATCAGTATCAAGCACCGGCAACCGGAATAATTTAGCATAATGAGTCCAGAGGCGGTTCCACTCATCCGGGGGATATGACTTGGTACTTTGTGATTCATACAGCCGCACACGTTTAAACAATTCATCGTGATATAGGGAGATAGTATATTCAGTGTAACTCGTACCGGAGCTACCTTGGCCGCTTACACACATATAATCTTTTATCACGCCACGATAGCAAGAAAGGGATTCTTGCCACTTTTTAAAACCACTCAGGCCACGCCGGGACCACCTTACCGTTTTGTTGTCGATAAGCGTTTCTTCCCGGTAAACGAATTGGCTGAAACCAAACAAAGTGAAGAAAAGTCCGCCAAATACCAGAAGAACAAGGAAAATTTGCCCGGAGTCAAAGCCGGTACGCTCAATCTCTTCCAGCAGATACCTGGATGCATGAAAAACCCACGGAAGGCCTGCAAGCATAGCAACGGCCCCACCTAAACGGTTTCCGGTAACCACATGACTCATCGGGGGTATACCTTCCACAGGTTTCCAGTCAACCAAGTTTGGTGATGTTTCATCTCTTCCTGCAACCGGCTTTTGATTTTTGGATTGCATCATTATTCCATCATCGCAAGTGCCTTCTGTGCCGCCTCCCTTACAGACGCATCATCATCTTTCAGCGCTGTTTTAAGATGTTCCACCGGCCACCCTGCCGCCTCGCTTCTCAGATGCTCCGTTATATGCCCAAGAGAAAGGGCTGCGGCAGCACGCACATTTACATCTTCATCCTGAAGGGCTTTGATAAGTGGCTTTATTGAACGGGTATCACTGTTCATACCGGCAAGTATAAAAGAACCCAGTATTTGTGCTGCTGAAGCCCTTATCTTGCCATCAGGGTCAGACAGCATTTCAATCAAAGGATCTATTGCTCTTTTATCTCTATTATCCGCCAGAAATTTAGCGGCAGTGATTCGTTCATGTTTATCTTCGCTATGTAATGAAGCCACAGCAGCATTTAAACCCGGTACCGTGTTGATTAAAATCCATAAAATAATATAAACGGCAACTGCAACTATCCCTGTTAAAATAATCGGTTTCTTTGTGTTTTTATATTCTTTTGTTATTGTTGCAAGAGAAGCAACGCCGGAAATAATGCATAAGATCGCCGCAAGTGGTGCTATAACCATAATTGCAACCAGATTGACAACCCAGCCCCAGCTTCCCATAGAACCACCGCCAAATGATCCGATAAACAAAGCCAGACAAGCCGCCGCCAGGCCGCAAACCGGCAGAATCCGAAGCCGGGTAGAAAATATGGTAGTTAAAATATAACCGCAAATACTGCTTATTATAGCAATATTTTTAAGATCAAACCCGGTGTTTAAAAAATTTTCCGTACAGGAAGACCTGTTAAAAACAATGGAGCCCCCTATTCCCATCAAACCGATTCCGATTATAATAAGGCATCCACGTAATTTAAGAGATTTACTATTATTTTTCATCAAAAGAAATTAAGCCGTTATAAATGGTTATTACTTGAATTGTCCTCAAGCCCTTCGAGCCTTTAAAGACGATGCCCTTCAAATACCGTTAGTATTTCAATTCTTTTTAAAGATACCCGATATATTATATGGTATCTTTTCACAATCAGCTCAATGATTGTAATCACCCGTTTTATGCCATGGTTCCATCATGGGCTATGATTCCAACGGTTTTGCTGTCAACACTTGCCACAATAATTGCTTCCCAGGCTGTTATCAGCGGCGCCTTTTCTCTCACCCGTCAGGCAATTCAGACAGGATACCTGCCGCGTTTAAATATTCAGCATACCTCCCCAACTCAAATCGGCCCTAATCTTGAAAAGGTCAAGACCGAAAAACTGGGTGGAGGATTTTATCGCATTGAAGCCAGATACGGATTCATGGAAGATCCTCAGTTAAATATTGAATTTTATTTTATAATCATTAAAAAACTCATCAAATCTATAAGCTGACCTGTTAAGCACGGATTCAACATCCGGGCTTATTGCCTCAAAACCTCCTTTGCCAAACCACTCCAGAATTTCCGATAGTTTATCGGCTCTCCATTCGGAAACTCCGGCTTTTAACATTGACAATTTTGCCTGTTCTTTGCTGATCGGATAGTAGGTAATATCTTTTCCTATGGCCGATCCGATTTTTTTTGCAATATCATAATAACTCAGTGTTTCAGGGCCTGTCAGATTATAGATTTTATTGTTGTGCCCATTTTCTGTCAGCGCTTTTACTGCAACTGCTGCTACATCTCTTATATCAATTAAACTAAGCTTTGAATCTGACAATGGTGAATAAATAGAACTTTGATTTTTAATTGTCGGAATTGATGCAAAAATATTTTGATAAAATGAATTGGATCTTAATAATGTATATACTAATCCTGATTGCATTAACATATCATCGGTTTTTGCATGAACCCTTATTATTTCAGAACCTGCATCCGGACTAACTCCCATTCCCGATAATTTTACAATATGTAAAACACCTGCTTTTTTGGAAGCTGAAATAATATTATTTATCCATACTTCATTGTCAGGATGAGCCGGCATGGCAACATAAATATTTTCCACGTCTTTAAAGGCCAAAACCAGTGAGCTGATATCTGCAAAATTACCTTCTACCCGGTTGATTCCTGCTATGTTTTTAAATTTACTTTTGTCTCTGGACATTGCCTTAAATTGCACGCCCTTTTCCAAAAGCTGTTTTAATATTTCACTTCCGGTATTGCCTGTTGCACCTGCAACTAAAATTTTATTCACAATGTATCCTATTGTTTATATATAAGTGATCCTGGGCTGCTTTCGTTCAGGCAGTCTGTAATATTTTGCCTTTGGGTATCCTATCATCAAAGGAAAGTGATGCGGATGTTTTTTGGGTAAACCAATATATTCCTTTAAAGAAGGCAAGGCAGTAAGCGCTCCGTTTAATAATCCGGCCCAGCATGTTCCAAGTTCCATTACAGGAGCCAGCAATTCAAGATATGAAAGAGCCAAAACCACATCCGTTGCACCTCCCAATGCTTCTTTGGGCGCTGATGCCACAAGTACTGTCGGCGCTTTTCTTAAGATCGGATCATAACCGCCATCCCAGGCTGCAATAACCTGATACAGATAAGGGCTTGCTTTTGCTATAGCCGGGTCGTCTTTTAGCAACTGCCTTAACCATTCAGTTGTTTTGGCGGCAAGAGTATGTATTTTTGATTTATCGCTTATAACTATCCATTCCACCAATTGGCTGTTGCTTGCGGTAGGGGCATAGCGGGCAGTTTCAATAAGTTTTTGGATCTTTTCTTTTTCAACACCTTTGTCATGATAAAACCGGATAGAACGTCGAGTCCGCAAAAACTGCACAGCCTGATCCTGATTGATTTTAAGTTCATCTTTTATAGCCGGAGATTTTTCGAGTGGTACGAGTTCATGGCTTAAAGCCCCGTGGGGACATACAGCCACACAATGGCCACAAACTCGGCACATACTTTCCATATTATCAGGTATATATGGAAAGCCACCGCCTTCAGGGATTCTTATAATCGCAGTCATGCAGTCTTTTGCACAAAGCCCGTCCTGTTTACATTTACTTTTATCTATTTTTAAAAGCCCCATCAGCTTTATACTCCTTATTATATTAATTATTGTTATATTTTTTTTCCCAATGGCTCGCTCTTTTACGAAGGGAATTCTCGCTGATATAAGTCCATAAGGTATCCAATTCAGCCTGAGAAACATTTAGCTTTTCAATAAGCATTGCATCAATTTTGCCTCTCTGTTCAGCAGCAACTCTCAGCCAACGTCGAACAGTGTCGAATTTAACATTCATGACGTTCGCTACATTTGTAAGTGACATCCCCTTAATCAGAAGACTAAGGGCCTTCATAATTTTTTCTTCCGGAGATCTAAGACCGTAAAAAATGGTCCCCGCTTTGCTGCTGAAAGATATGCCACATTTTTTACATTTAAATCTATGCCTTTGCTCTCCCTGTTTTGTGTAATACGTTCCGTTGCAAATAATATTGCCATCTGTCGTATTATCATGTGTTTCACATCCGGAATTAGGACACTTAATTTTATCTATATTATTTTTAGATTTATTATACGGGCTTAAAGCATCAACGGTTATAGGATTATCAACGGTTATGGGATTAATATAGCTGCTAAACTTATTAATAAGAATATCCAATTCAATATCAAAGATTTGTGGCATACTATTTATATCTGTATGATCATTATCAGCAGCTTTCCACGCACTTTTCATACCCATATCTTCGAAATACTCTTCTCCTTTTACAGTGGCAGTATGAAAAGCCGTAAGATACTCTTTTTTTTGTTTTATTTCAGAAAGATATTTTATATTTTTCACCATCATCGGATATGCAACGCTTAAACTTGCTGAAAAAATGGAATAATGAAAAAAAACTCCTTTACCTATTGTTAATATATCATTGATTTTTTCAGATGTTAGATAGTCTTCGAGAACCTTTTGCTTTTTAAGTTCCTGATAAGCATCAATTTTTATGGGAAGACAAATAACATAGCCTGCCATGCTACCCCAATTGTCTATTATAATACGATTTACATCAGGCAACATGTTTATAGCCTTTGTGAAGACATTTTTTGACAATGGCTTTTTTATACCATAAGCATCGTTATGATATGAAATAATCATATCAATATGCTTTTCCGTTATAACCTGTTCATTTTCCAGGAATGTATCTTGCCCGGATTGCATATATCTTTTCAACACCTCATTGATTCTTATGAATTCCGCTTCAATCAATGTATACGCAACCCGCTTTTTTTGCAGCGAATACCAAATCGGATTATCTGCATTAAGTGAAATACATGCTTCCATGGGTATTCCTGTATAATTGGCAATGTCTTGAAGGTTCTCTACAGAAGCATGAGAGAGTCCGGCCTCCCATCTTCGCAGTTGCCTGACACTTACCTTTATTGGGTCAGCAAACTCTTCTTGACTTAGCTTGCGCAATTGACGATAATCTTTGATAAGCTGACCAAGTGTTTTATAGCGTAAAAAATTTTCAGAGGACATATCTTGACCTTGATAAAGCATGAAATAATAGTTACGAAGCAAAACCCTGTCTTAATTTATCGGGAATTTTTATTACTTCAACATTTTATGTAAAAACAACGGTAATTTTTTCCAACACAATCTTATGAAATATTGTCGAACAATATTTTCAGTATAATACGTTTAAATGAATTTATGCCCATGACACCATCATATTGTGGTGTCAAATCATTTACTGTTACCTACAATATTCGATTAAGGGTACTAACCCTTTTATCTTTGTTCTCAGCAATTGCAGCCTTTTATATATAAAATTATCAAATCTTAAATAAGGCGTCAAATTAAAAGAAAAAGTATAATAGTTTAAAACTGTTGCTTTGAAAAGTTTAAAATTATCACTCTTAAAATATATTATAATAAAGGAGGTGAGAATTACAGATTAAACTGGGAAAGGGCTGTATCTTTTTTAAACATTAATTTTTAGGAGGAAAGATATGAGTAGGAGAAGATGGGGCAAAACGGTATTATGTTTGCTTTTCGTTACAGCGATATCGGGGTTTTTTTCTTCAAAAGCTGTTGCGGAAATGACAAGCAGTTTTCACGGTACATTTGAATCAAACATTGTTGTTAGGGATACAAATGGTATGCAGTACGGCTTTTTTGATGAAGCTTACGGGATTCAGCAGAGAAATACATTAAAATTTGATATTGATGTTTATCCTGATGTAAAATTGGGTGCCTTCAGAGTGGAAAAAGTTCATTTAACCTTCAGGGGTGCCTATGATTCGATCTTTGATCTTGCTGCACACAGATATGATATTGCAGATGATATAGGCGGCTCAAGATTCGATTATGATCTGGATGACATCAGGTTTGAGCAGGATTTAAGAGAAGCTTTTATCGATTTTGTTTATACAGGCCAATTTGGTGACGGTTTTTTCCGTCCTGGCAGACAGATTGTTTCCTGGGGCGAGGGTCTGCTTGAAACCCTGAATGATGTTATCAATCCGCCGGATAGCTCCTTTAATTTGTTTTTCCAGAATCCTGATGATGTAAAAATTCCTCTGTGGATGGGAAGAATAAATTACAGCATGCCCCGTATACAGAATTTTGGCCTCAATTTCGACTTGTTATGGATTCCTGATATCAGACCTTCGCAGTGGGGGCCAAGAGATGGCGACCCTAATGATCCCAGTGCCGGATTTCAGTCTCCTTATGTATACATCACAAATTTTGGCGACCTGTATGGTTTTGAAGTCAGGGAGAAAGTTCCCACCAATAATAATGAATATGGCGGAAAAATAACAGCAGAAATCGGACAAAGGCTAAACCTTTCCGTGCTTTATTTCAGGGATGTAGTAAGTGATCCTAATGGTATGGTAATGTATCCGAGTCCACCAACTTTTCGTACTGGCACAGTCGAAGTAACGCACAACAAACAGCACGTTTACGGCGGTTTTTTCAGTTATCAATTATTAGTTGGTCATTTTGAAGCAATTATCAGAGGAGAGGTTTCCCATCATACGGCTGAACCGATATCTCTCGCTGAGCCTATGTTCAGTGCTACTTACTCAGTAGGAAATACATTTGTGCTTAAACCGGTAACAAAAACCATGCTTGCGGTTGACAAGGATTTCCGGTGGAGATGGCTTTCAAAAGATGTAACAAAAGTATCATTTGAATGGTTGCATAAAACAATCAATGAGTGGAACGGGGGTGACGTAACAAATCCCTTTACAGGCGCTATCGTCAAAAACAATCTTGATAACCCGCATATAGATAAAACCGGTCGTGTAACAGGCGACATGAGTGGAACTTCGGAAAAAAAAGACCGCAGAAACGTAAGAGAATCGGATGTGTTCATGGTTAACACGAGCACAGCTTTAATGGGTGCCAAACTTACTCCGTCGATTTTGCTGGCAGTTTGTCCCGGCAAACATGGTGACGGCACAACTTGGATGGTAAAACCTGCGGTAAAATATCTCATCACCTCTGATATTTATGCCGATCTTAGGCTGCAGGCATTTTTAGGAGACGCAAAAGCCAGTTATGGTTTTGCTGATGGTGTAAAAGTTGCCAGTGAGGTAACATTTAAAATAGGATATCAATGGTAACCAATGATATTTATTTGCCTGAGGATTGTATAACTGTTTTTAAAAACAGTGTCAGACAAAATTTAATTAAAGGAGGAAAAAGTGAAAATTAAAAAAAGTATCTTTAAATACATTGAGTTACCGACGCTTTGCTTGCTTGCAATTCTTCTCGGTTTTTCCAGCTCCCTGCAAGCTGAAGATTTACCAAAGACCATCGACAAGAGTAACTGCGCTCAATATAAAGACATTATCATTCCGGCTATGTACCGTGCAATTGAAAGAGGTGATTATATTCTTACACCTGGAAAAATAAATTTTCAATTCAAGCATGATGATAAATTTATTGCTGCAAGTGCAAAGAATGAAGGTAAATTCACTATAACCGGAAAAGGTGATCTGATAGAAAAAAGCACCGGCAAATACCCTGAACATCTTTATGGTATGCCTTTTCCCAATGTTGATTTAAAAGATCCCAAGGTTGCGGAAAAAATCATATTTAATTTTGATTTTCAGAGATATCGTTTTATGGCCTCAAAAGATAAAATCCGAGTCAGATGGTTTGATAAAAGTGGAGAGGAACGTTATGCAGCCGGTGTTGACAGCCGCCTTTACATGAACGGTCGTCCGCCGGGTCAGGAAATAAAAAATAATCCTGATAAGGTTCTAACCTATGAGTTCCAGAATATAACGGAACCCATGCCTGTAAGAGGTACCAATACAATGGCTTATACCTATATGGATGAAAAGGACAATTCAAGCTATGCCTATGTTCCGGCCATTAGAAGGATTCGCCAAACCACTTCAACATCAAGATCTGATCCGTATATGGGTTCTGATTCATGGATGGATGCAAATTACATGTGGGCAGGAAAAACTCCAACCATGAAATGGATTTATTTGGGAGAAAAAACTATTCTTGCTTCATTTGCAAGCCCTGATATGCTTCCGAGTAAAGAAATGCCGGATGGAAGTATGCTGAGGGTATTTCCCTACACCGGTCCAAGTGTTCAGATGGGATATGAAAACCCCAACTGGAAAGGTATATCATGGGCACCTCAAAATATTACCTATGTGCCAAGAAAAGTATGGGTTATAGAACAGATACCCAAAGATCCTTATTATAACTGGGGCCGGCATATAAACTATGTTGATCAGGAAAGCTATGTCATATGGTATAAAGAGGTATATGAAAGATCCGGTGATTTCCGGACCTGGGCCACTATGGTAGTGCATTACAGCGAAGATCCGCAAACCGGGAAAAACAATACAGGAGATCGCGATTGTTCGCTTTATATTGATGAAAAAGCCCGGCATGCAACAAGCACAAATAATTCAGCAGATCCGGATGCATATATATATCTGCCTGAATCCAAACTGAATCCCAAGTTTTATACCGTTAATAACTTTTTGCTGTTGTCTAAATAAAATGTAGTTCTTATAATCGCAGGGGCGGTTTTTAAAATCCTGCTCCTGCGATTATACCAATTGTTATAAGATATAGCTTTTTAAAATAATTTTTTCCGGCATGAACCAGCTCTTTTCCTGTTTCATGTCTTGCCTGACAGCGTTTTCTCCGGAACTTTAAAAGGGCTGTTTCATGCCGGAAAAAAAGATACTTATCTTCATACATCATCCCTGTTAGTTTCTTATATGATTTCTCCTCACTTTCATACTTTACAATAAATATTAATAATATATTGCAACATTATTGGAAAATACTGTGGTGAAATTGCCGTATTTTGAAATATAAACATATGAATTTTATATAATATTAATATTACTGCAAATAATAATTGGCACAATATTTGTATCCAACTAAAGGAAATAGAGAGCAGTTTTTAAAATCCTGCTCCTGCGATTATACCAATTGTTATAAGATATAGCTTTTTATAATTATGCTTTAAAATAATTTTTTCCGGCATGAACCAGCTCTTTTCCTGTTCCATGTCTTGCCTGACAGCGTTTTCTCCGGAACTTCAAAAGGGCTGGTTCATGCCGGAAAAGAAGATACTTATAAAGTTGGAAAGCTGAACCTAAATGTTCTTAAAACTATATTCAAACAAAGGAAATCGAGTTGAGATAAAGTGAATTTTAAATAGGTCTTACAGAAAGCATTTATAGCGTTTCTCAAAATAGTATTCGTATCGAAAATATTTTTTTAAAGATGATGGTTTTGCAGCAATTATTTTAACTGTCATACCGGACTTGATAACCCTGCCCCGGAACATATTAAATCGGGGCTATCAAAAATATATTGAATAAACCGGATAACGCCTAAGCTTCACTGCGTGTCCAGCCTTAACTATAATAACGATAATTTGTATGTTGAAGCTTATTTAAAGTCCATGAAAAATAGTAATTGTTTCTTTAAACGGAAAATATTTATTAAAACTGCTATAACAATGACAAAAAAACTTTAGTCATTGACAAATACGCCAATTCTCTTTTGTTATTACAGTATACAGAGATTGTCCGCAATTATGATTTGTTGCTCACCTATGTAGCGTCTTTTTATAATTCTATTTTATACTCCCCTCGATTTAACGCTGATATTTTAACAAAAGAAGGGGGTGAAAAACAGAAATTAAGTTGGAGCTATATCTTTAATTTAATTCCAAATTGAAGTTTTAAAATATATAAGGTTAGCATAATAAGTATCCATAACTACCCAGTCCATTCTGCGCACAAGAGGGCTAAATTTGCATAGGATCGTAAAGACAGTTGTTTATAACAGTGTTATACAAAATGATTAATATTAGAGGAGGAAAAAGTGGAAGTTTTAAAAAGGATCTTTAAACCTATTGAGTTACCGATGCTTTGCATTCTTGTAATTCTTCTTGGTTTTGGCGGTTACCTGCAGGCTGAAGAATTGCCAAAAGTTATCGACAAGAATAACTGCGATCAATATAAAGATATAATAATTCCAGCTATGTATCGTGCGATTGAAAGAGGTGATTTTGTTCTTACACCAGGGAAGATAAATTTCAAATATACACATGATGACAAGTTTCTTAAAGCAAGTGGAAAAAATAAAGGGAAATTCGACATAAGCAAAAAAGGTGAGCTGATCGAAAAAAGCACCGGCAAATACCCTGAACAACTTTATGGTATGCCTTTTCCCGATATTTATCTTAAAGATCCCAAGGTTGCAGAAAAGATCATATTCAATTTTGATTTCCAGAGATATCGTTTTATGGGATCAAAAGATCATATCAGTATCAAGTGGATCGATAAAGAAAATATGGAACGTTATGCAGCCGGTATTGATAGTCGCCTTTACATGAACGGACGACCACCTGGTCAGGAAATAAATTATAATCCCGATAAGGTTCTTGCCTATGAGTTTCAGAATATATCGGAACCTATGCCTGTAAGAGGAACCAATACAATGGCCTATACCTATATGGGTATAAAGGATAACAGCAGTTACGCCTATATCCCTGCAATTAGAAGGACTCGTCAAACCACCTCAACATCAAGATCCGATCCGTATATGGGTTCTGATTCATGGATAGATGCCAATTACATGTGGTCAGGAAAAACACCTTCCATGGAATGGAAGTATGTGGGAGAAAAAACTATCCTTGCTTCATTTGCAAGTCAGGATATTCTTCCGGTAACTGAATTGCCGGATGGAAGTATGAAGAGGGTATTTCCCTTCACAGGCACAAGTATCCCTATGGGCTATGAAAACCCCAAGTGGAAGGGTGTATCATGGGCACCTCAAAATATTACCTATGTTCCAAGAAAGGTATGGATTGTAGAACAGATACCCAAAGATCCTTATTATAACTGGGGCAGGCATATAAACTATATTGATCAGGAAAGCTATGTCATATGGTATAAAGAGGTATATGAAAGATCCGGTGATTTTAGAACATGGGCTACTATGATAGTACACTACAGCGAGGATACTAAAACCGGTAAAAATAATACGGGAGATCGTGATTGCACGCTGTATATTGATGAAAAAGCCCGGCATGCTACAAGCAGCAATAATTCGACTCATCCGGAATCATATATATACCTGCCTGAAGCCAAACTGAGTCCCAAGTATTTCACAAAAAATAACTTTTTGGTGTTATCTAAGTAAGATTTATTAACTAAATCCGCAGGAACGGGCCTGATATCCCGTTCCTGCGATGATAAATAAATATCAACGGCAAAAGGCGTATCAACGGCAAAAGGTGTATATATTACAGCTTGATATTTTGTATTTTATCAACAAATTTAAACCATTTGTTGAACCAACTGAAGTTAGCTATTCTTCTTTATGAAACAAACCAGGGTAACCGCATTTAGATTGTTTATACACTCAGTTTTGATTAATATAATGTTTGTTGAGAAAACAAAAAGCAGTAACAACTCCTTTCGTTATTCCTGCGAAGGCAGGTATCCAGTAATTACATTGGGTTATGGATGCCGGATCAAGTCCGGCATGACGGTTTAGGGGTGTTTGCGCAAAACCATTATTTCTAAATGCGGTTACCCTGTGAAACAAACCACCTGTGATTGTGATAATACATATTCTATTAAGCCAGTTTCAAAACGCCCCATTTTGGCCGATCTTAAGCGTTGGGCTTAAATTTCAATCCTCGAAATACTCGAAGCATTCCTGTGGTTGAAATTTTCGCCCGCCTTGAGCTTGACAAAACTGAAACGTTTTGAAAGTGGCTCTAATATAGTATGAGATTAGCTTACGAACATGATATGCTTGAAGAAGGCCATCCAAAATCCAACTCTCTTTCCGGAGGCTAAAAGGTCCTTGAATATTAATTCAAAATACTAAATATATAGGGTGTTTTAGATAAAGTAGTGATAAAATCATATTTCTTATTTTAATCTTTGATGGTAAAAGCAACTAAATTATAACTTATAAAATCGTAACAGGTCATCTCTTGGCCTTGATAAAAACACCAAATGATATATCTTTAAACTATATTCAGGATAAAATTATTTTTAAGACCAAACAAAAAACAAATTAAAATAATTTTCAATATAATAAAACAACGAAGTGTTAACAAGAACTAATTTGAAACTGGCTCTTATAACCTTTAATATAAAATGGAGGCAATATGCAAACAAGCGCTTTAAAAAAGGATGATATACAAAGCTATCAATTAGCTGGAGAAGCTGTTTTAACCGAGCGTGTTAAAGGGCTAAAGGATAGCTTTGTTGACACGGAGATCAAAAGCTCTACAGAAAGAACAAGAGCTTTACATGAGGTGTATAAGGAAGCAGGCGGGGAACCAATTGTTGTTACCAGGGCAAAGGTGCTGGACAGATATCTTCGAAATATGACACTTTATATTGATGAAAATCCGATTGTCGGGAGTTTAGCCAAAGATCGAAGGGGTGTTAACCCTTATCCTGATTATAACGAAGCCGCAAACAAACTTTTCAGCAGCTTTGGAGATATGGCTGTAGATCAGAAAGAAAAGCAATACTTAATAGAGGTAGACGATTATTTCAGGGGCAAGAAACATGTAGATATAGTAAACAACATCTTTAATAATTTAACCGGCCTTACCCGCCAGGATTTTTTGGATCATGGTGTATTTATCGATATCGTTGGCGTTCCTTTGGGACTTATCAACCTGGATTACGGAAAGGTTATGAATATAGGTTTATCCGGAGTTATAAAAGAGGCACAAGAAGGATTGGCCCGACTGGATCTAACATATTATGAGGATTTTAAGAAAAAAGCTTTTTATGATGCTGTTATTATAACTTTAAAAGCTGTTATTGCCTGGGCAAACCGTTACGCTGACTTAGCGGAAGAAATGGCAAAAAATGAAAAGGATGCAAAAAAGAAAGCAACTCTTGAAAAAATTGCCGAAACCTGCCGCAGAGTTCCTGAAAATCCGGCCAGGACCTATTATGAAGCGATTCAATCTTTCTGGCTTATTCATACTGCCGCATGGATAGAACAGGCACAGGGAGCAATTGCCCCGGGCCGTTTTACAAAATACACATATAAGTTTTATAAAGATGATATTGAAGCCGGCAGAATTACAGATGAAGAAGTAATCGAGCTTTTTGAATTGCTTTGCATTAAATTATCAGAAATCGGAATTCAGTATTCAACAGAGGTTTATGCCACAGGCGCCCAGCAACATACAGCTCAAACTTTTCTGATCGGCGGGCTTGATGAAAATGGAGAAGATGCCACTAATGAACTTGATTTCTTGTGGCTTGAAGCAGAATCAAGAGTCCGGATGGTCCAGCCCAGCACCGTTTGTGCATGGCACAACAAGATGTCGGAGGAATTTCTTTTAAAATGTGCCGACACAGTTAAAATGGGGCTTGGCAAGCCTGCATTCATCAACTCTCATATTGCTGTAAAACGTAACCTTGATCGTTGGGACTGTACCCCGGCGGAAGCTAATGCATTTACGGTAATAGGTTGCAGCCAGAGCGCAGTTGCCCATAGCATGGATAATGTTTGGGGTGGCTTGTTAAATTATGCCAAGATCCTGCAGCTTACTTTAAATGACGGCAAAGACCCGAAGTCGGGAAAACAACTGGGTCTGCAAACCGGCACTATTGATAAATTTAAGACATATGAAGATCTGGAATCGGCTTTAAGCAAGCAGTTTCGCTATTTCACAAAAATGCTTCGAACCGCAAGCCGTATATCTGAAAATGTGCATGGGCAGTATTTTCCGACACCTTATTCATCTTCTCTGGTAGATGATTGTCTGAAAGTAGGCAAGCATGTTCTTGACGGCGGTGCAAGGTTCGGTGGTGATTCGGATTGTCTCGCCGGTGCAGTGGATGTTGCCAATTCTTTAGCCGCAGTTAAAAAAGTAGTTTTTGATGATAAAAAAATTACTATGGCCCAACTTCATCAGGCATTAAATGATAACTTTGAAGGCCATGAAGAAACACAGCGCCTTCTTTTAGCAGCACCCAAGTACGGCAATGAAGATGATTATGTAGATAAGATAGTAAGGGCCGGTTATGATGAATTTTATGATGAACAAATGCAGCATAAAAGCTTTTTGGGCAAGGATGACGGAAGACCCTGGGGCGTGGTGGTAGCCGGGCATAGTTGGTTCGGTATGCACGTAGGAGCTCAGCCGAACGGGCGTGGAGCCGGAAATGCTTTAACCGATGGTTCCATTTCAGCAACTCCCGGAACCGATACAAAAGGGCCTACAGCTCTTATACATTCCGCTTGTAAAGCAATGGATAACGAAAAGTACAGCGGAAACATCTTCAATATGAAATTCCATCCAACGGCAGTGGCAAATGCAGATGAACAGAAAAAGCTATTATCTTTAATAAAAACGTTTATGGATATGGGCGGATACCATATACAATTTAATATTGTGAGCTCCAAACTGCTGAAAGTAGCTCAAACTACTCCTAAAGAATACAAAAACTTAGTGGTCAGAGTAGCAGGTTTCAGCGCCTTTTTCGTTCAGCTTGACAACAAACTTCAAAATGAAATTATCGCCAGAACCGAGCTGAGCATGTAATATAAACAGACTCGTAAAACTTAAAGTCAACTGTTCTATAGCATACCGGCCCCGGGGATTTTCAATCAAGGGGCCGGTATCATATAAAGGATCTGAGAAGGTATAATATGGAACAAATAAATGGCTATGTTTTTGATATCCAGAGGTACTCAATTCATGACGGGCCCGGAATCAGAAGTACTGTATTTTTAAAAGGCTGCCCGTTAACCTGTGCCTGGTGTTCAAATCCTGAATCACAAAAACAGGTACCACAGCTACTCTACATGGAGCAACTTTGTTCACGGTGCCATAAATGTGTCAATATTTGCCCTAACAAAGCAATTAAGATTTTACCGGAAGGAGCTCTGCATATTGACAGGGATCTTTGTGTGGGTTGTGGCTTTTGTGTGGATATATGCCCTGCCGAAGCAAGAAAGATTTCGGGCAAACTCATGAGTGTAGAAGAAGTAATTGATGTAGTAAAAAGGGATGCCTTATTTTATAAAAATTCCGATGGTGGCGTAACTTTTTCCGGAGGCGAAGCAACAGCACAGCCTGATTTTCTTCTTGCCCTTTTGAAAGAATGCAAAAAGCTTGGATTTCATACAACTCTTGATACCTGCGGATTTGTGAAATGGGAGGTACTTGAACCTATTTTAGAATATGTAGATCTGGTACTTTTTGATGTCAAGCAAATCAATGCCAAAAAGCATCAGCAACTTACAGGTGTAAGCAATAAACTTATTTCTGAAAACGCCAAACGTATCGTTTCCAAAAACATTCCCATCATTTTAAGAGCGGTTCTTATACCGGGTTGCAATGACTCCGATGAGGATATAAAGGCACTGGCGGAGTTTGCCCTTGAATTGGACTGCCCGGAAATAAATCTGATGCTATATCATAAGCTTGGTATCAAGAAGTATGAATCTTTAGGTATGCAATACAATCTTGGAGATTTAGAAACGTATCCAGATGAAAAAATAGAGCACATAAAAGATCAGATAAGCCTTTTTGGCCTAACTGTGAAAGTTCAGTAAGACGAACACTGTTTTTTTGCCTGGATTTTAACTATATATGACAGGAAACACAAAATTCATCCGGAGATTTAGCAGTATGTATCTTATGGCAAATAAAACAATCAATCTCACCGTAGTGTGAATCATGAGGGTTTAAGCGCGTCTTGCCTTTTGTGAGCTCGATAATATCTGTATAACTCCCGTGGCAATTAAAACAAATTGCCGATGAATACTTCTGTAATGGAGAAGGTGTGTTTTTTGCATCAATATTCTTATGTGCTTTTTGCAGGTCTGCTATATCGTGGCAATCCAAGCATGATTTTTCGGCCACAGAATGCTTAGATGCCAATAGGGCAGGATTTGCCATTGAGTTTACTTCTGTAGGGTGACAGTCAAGACAACGCGCATCAGGACTCCAGACAAAGGGTGAGGCAGAGCAGCAAAGCGGCTTTTTAATTAAAGCCGTTTTGCTATCACAAGCCGTAACCAGCAATATTGAAAACAATACTACTGCAATAAACAATATGATCTTTTGCAACTTGAAATCCCTTTTTCTTGGATTAAGATTAAGATATCTATTGTCGCTATCTTCCTGAATTTTTATATCTATTCTATCCCTTGCCGGTAGCGGCATGTTCACCTGCCATGTACGCAGTAGTCATGGAACCTCCTGCGCTCCAAACAGCCGGATGTCCGAACAATACTTCTCCGGCACCACCTCCGGCAGTAAAATATGTGGCATACAGTCCCGGAATAATATTTTGATTTATATCCAACACCTGCATGTTATGATTCACCCGCAGGCCGCATGAGGTTGAGCCCATACTGCATCCTATTTTTATACCATAAAACGGCGGATCTAAAACAGGTACCAAATACTGTAGCTCTTCTCCGAATTCCGGATCTATCCCTGATTTGCAATGCCCATTCCATTTATTAACCGCTTTTTTAAATCTTTCAGAATTCAAGCCTAATTTTACTGCAAGGCCTTCAAAAGTATCTGAGCTTTTTATTGCCCCCATAGTAATAGCTTCTTTTACTTTGACCCGCCAATCCGAACTGGCAAGCCTTGGGATTATCCATTCATCCACCCCGGGAGTTATGGGTACCTTGCAACCCACAGGCTTAAACTTCCATATGTTTTTTTCGTAATTGCTGTCGAAAATCACATAAGCCCGATTACCAGGCTGAGCCATTATTGCCGACGGCCTGCTAAAAAATTGTGCAGGAGAACTGCTTATGTTCATAAATCTTTCGCATGCCTTGTTTAAGTGAAGCCACGCGCCTCTGGCGAGTTGGATATCACCGGAATAAAGATAACGGAACCACGGGCCGTTTACTTCTGAAAAATCTATACCTCCATCAAACCCTGTGAATGTATCATAACCTGACAAATCAGCACCTGCGCCCTGTCCCATTCTGATACACTCTCCTGTATTGGAAGGCAGAGCCATAGATACGCTGCCTACACCCTTACAGGCCGTGGGCACATATTTTTTAAGCATATTTTTATTGTGGGAAAAACCTCCGGCTGAAAGAATCACAGCCTTTTTAGCTTTTATAAATATGGTAGTTCCTTCAAGCAACTTGGTGGCTTTAACACCAACTATTCTGTCTTTATCTCTCACCAGTGCAACTACCTTGGTGTTTAATATGATCTTCCCACCTTTTTTCTTCAGATATTCGTATGCAGCATTTATAGCGACTCTCATTGCAGCATGGCCACGATGATCCGGGTCGCCTTTGACCGCGGGAGAATAGACTACTCCAAAAGGATTGGTTTCCCACTCAACGCCTATATCAGTGAGCCAATCAACCATTTCACCGCATTTAATTATTGTTGCACGAGCCAGTTCTTTGTTTATCGTATAACGCGATTCTTCTATAGCTTTCTGTACTGTCTTGTCCAGGTGAAAAGCCGGAGCGCCTGATACCTTAGGCACTTTTTTTGCTCCATGAGCCAGTAAAGCGCCTGCATGCGATGTAGTGCCGCCTGCCAACGACATCTTCTCCAAAGCAATCACAGAACTTCCCATCTCAGCTGCCTTAGCAGCACCAACGACACCGCCCCCTAATCCAACTACTACGATATCCGCCTGCTCATCCCATACTGCCGGAGGATCTACCGGAGGGATAGGCTTGACGTCATCCGACTCCACTGGTTGACAATCTCCGGTTTCTATCGGTAAAGATTTAACTGTGCTTGCTATCGCTTTACCGGTAGTACCTGGATTGATTAGTGCCGCAGACCCTAAAACAGCTCCGCCAACTACCACTTTGGCATTCTTTAAAAAGTCTCTGCGAGACAGTCTTGACTTATTTTCTTTCATCTTATTTATTCATTTGTAAGTTACAATATCTTTTGGCCATTGTATTATCTATTTTCCTAATTTTCCCCTCAACGAGTCAGGCCCCGGCGGAGCCAGGGCCCACCCTTATGTCTCAAAACCTTAACACGCAAAGGCCGGCAGCGGTATTGCGCACCATCCATGCTCGATATAGGTACGCATGTCCTTGAGCGTAATCTTGCGGCCATCGGCCAAAGTCATTTCGCCCAGACTATGGCTATGCAGTCCGTAATGCATTGTGGCTCCGGATTCGCTCAGGTAGCCGTAAAAGGTCCGTGACTCGGCCGAAGCATCGAGATTGATCTCACCTTTTGGCGACTTCAGCGTAAAGTGCCACTTGACGGGAATCCGCATTCTCGTCTTGGGATCGATCCAATACTCCAGTTCTTCCATCTTGATATTACTCTGGCCGTTTTCGGAAAAGTCCACTTCCTGGTCATCGACCATCACGTGGCTATATGCTTTCCCCACAGAGGGATAGTAATAAATGAAGATCCGCACAGATTCGTTCGCCCACCAGACCCAGTAGTAGGTCTCTCCTCTGAGCACCTTGGCCAGGTCCCACGCCGGTTGGGTAAATTTTTCCTGGCAGCCGAATGACTTGTCTTTCCTCAATTTGTAAGTCTTGCCTTCAAGTTTAAAGGTGCCCTCACAGCACATCGGAGCCTCATAGCCGGCGACGTTGTTCTTGGCTAAATCGGCATAGGTTCCTTTGTGAAATGAGGCGTCACCGATGCCGCTTAAGAGCAGATCGAATTCAATGCCCATGTGCTCGCCCTTGAGTTCCCAGTAGGGGGGACGGCAGATGTATTGCCAGTTATCCAGCTTCCAGATCACCGCATCATCGGTCTTGATGACTTCGCCGCTTTTCCAGTCGTCAGTCGCCCAAGTGCGGTTGCTGATGAAATCGAGGTCGTTGATCGTACCCGTAAATCCCTTGGGCTTGATCTGGAAAGTGGTTTGTCCAACAAACTTGTCCTCGACCTGCCAGGGTCCCTTCTTGCCGCCGCCCACACGAAAAATGCAACTTACAAAGGAAATCTCGTCTCCCTCCTCGGTCTCGGCCATGACCAAAAAGCCGTTATTTTCCATGTACGAAACTCCCTTGGGCAGAGTCTCCTTATAGCTGAGTTGGTCATCCAACGTGGCATTCGTCCTGGCTTCATTTTCCATTGTCATATTTATATCTCCTTTTTTAATTTTAGCCCAACTTGCCTATCTTTTCCAGTTCAGGCGCCAGATCTTCAATTCCCATATCTTTCAGATGTTCCATGGTAGGATAGCCGGTTTCTCTGTTCCAGCCCAACGCTTCATACCAATTTCCTACAGTGATCTTGAATTTTTCCATATCTATTCTTTGATACATAACCTTTTCCATTTCATCCCATTCCATTTTGGCAGTTCTTTCATTATCTCTGCACAATATAGCACGGGTTAATGTATTGATCCTTTCTCCTGCCTTATAATACTCGGCTTCAGTAACTTCTACTCCGGTAACTGCAGAGAAAAGCCTGGCCTCCAGGCCTGTCGATTTAGAACCTTCACCAATCCCTTCATGATCCCACAGCCAGCCCATATACTTTCTTAATGGGAACTGAAAACACGCAGGCAAACAATCGATTAAAATCCCGCGCATTGTAGCATCCTTGGCCCATTTCACGACAAAAGGGCTGCCGTACTTATCAGGTTCTTTCATTATAAAGCCGATAAACTCATTGTGTATCCAATCGGGCCACTTATTGTGATGAGGATCGCGTGTGTCAATCATCCAGCACAAGGCTCCCGGGAGTGCGGCAGCTGGACCCATAGCATGATCAGCAAGAATACCTCTTGAAGCATATCCCCATCCGCCGATTCCGGCTACCGGATACTTTACCGGGTTGGCAGCTCCTTCACGAGCTGCTTCAGGTCCTTCATATTCCGGATACCAGTATTTTTCCGGGCCGAGTTTTTCCACAGTCCTTCTTAGTCCTTCGGCAAGCGTATCTCCAAAACCCTTTCTATATGCAATCATGTTTAACAGCTTGATCCACCATTCATGGTCCCGGACGTCTGTTGGCATACCCATCAAAGATTCGGTGTCAATTCCCAATTCTTTCGTATAATGCAGCCAGGGTACTATGCCGTAGTTAATCTCATGATGGTTAAAGCCCAATTGTTGGGCCAATACATGGACTTCAAAACCTTTTTCAAAATTTCTTTCCCCTTCAAGCCTGTCAAAGAACTGCTCATACCTGGTATGTACACAGCCCGACATTCCTAGCATAAGACCTGGATGGGAAACTGCCGGTACATTTTTAAATTCGAAGAAACCACAGCCGCCAAGACAACCGGTAGCACATGATTTTGCAAAAATCGGATAAGGCATATTGTGGATGCTGCCCATCCAATCCTTGGCATGATTATCAAAAATGTCTTTTCCACCTGTCCATTCTTCCCACCACGGATTATTAGGTTTATCTCCTAAATCAGCATAAACTAAAGGACGTTTTCGCTTTTTCGGATAAAATTCCAACGTGGCCTTAATAGCTGCTTCAGGATCTTTAACCTTAACCTGATGTTTTCCTCCGACCAGGACAATGGCTTTAAGCATCTTGGAACCTAATACTGCACCCATTCCACCCTGCCCTGTTGCATTGTGTGCTCCGCAACCAACTATGGCATAACGGATAAGATTCTCGCCGGCAGGACCTATTCCATATATATCGCAACGGTTTTTACCATGACGGTCTTGCAGAATTTGCTGCGAATCGATCAGTCCCAAACCCCAAAGATCTTTTGCCGATTCCAAGCTTGGTTTGCCGTTTTTAATTACAAGATAACAGGGCTTTTCAGATTTTCCTTCAAGAATAATTCCGTCATAACCGTTCCACTTGAGCCTTGCAGGGAAATGACCACCGATTGAAGTGTTGGTTAACTGCTCCGGATAGCTGTGGGGTGATATGCCCAGAAAATTAACTCTTCCGGAAGATGGGGACATGGTTCCCGATGCAACGCCATTCATAATAAATACTTTATTCTCAGGATCGAAAGCCTTGATTCCGGGTTTCATTTCCTCCCAGCACAATCTGAGCGCTATCCCATAACCACCTATATATTTTGGAACATATTTCATTGTATCAACTGTAGAGAACTCACCTGTGGTGAGATTAACCCTTAATATCTGACCTGCCCATCCATATTGCTCACTCATTTTATCACCTCCTCAATTTATTTATATTTCTTTAAAGTAAGACACATGGTAGGACACATCTGAACACATACCGGACCATCTGCTCTGTCTTTACAAAGATCACATTTAACAGCTTTTTTCTTTACACTGTTATAGTTGATCCTCGGCGGTTCAACAGGACAGGCTTTTATACATGCTGCACATCCATTACACTTTTCTTCATCTATGCATCTGGCTCCGGTTTTTTTATCAATATACATTGCGTCTTCAGGACAGGCTGCAATACATGAGGGTGCTATGCACTGCTTGCAGCTATAAGCAAAGTACTCGCCGCGGAAAGGATCTCTGGACTCCCAGATTCTGTTTAATTCAAGTCCGCAAGCTGCCTCATGCACTGCTGCACAATACAACTCACAACTTCTGCAATCCTGGCAAACCGACTCCTTGGGGTCAACCATGGATATGTAGCCTATTGCTTTTGGATAGGGCACGGTTTTATCTGCTGCAACGCCAGTTTTGTTATTCGCCATTAACATCCTCCTTTACTTTTTAATACATTAATTTGATCAAATAATTTGAATTATATTACAGCCATAAAAATTAATTTGAACTTCAAAAACAATGCAAACTTTATGTTTTCAATAGATACCGGACCCCGACATTTGCCGGGGTTCCAGTGATTTCAGTATCGGATACTTTTGCAACCTATCACTATCAGTTTAAGCTTTACCGGATGAGGCATAACGCTCTTTTGCAATCGCAAAAAGCTCCTGGCTTCCTTTTGACCACTTTACCGTTAACTTTGTCTTGTTAATCTTCCAACCATCGGGAGTGCGTACCATCCCATTGGTATAGTAACCGCCACCTGACCAAATGCTGTCTACTTTATCATTTGGAAGGTAAAACTCGGAGTGAACGTAGGACATACACGTTGCTTCATCACCGTTTATTGTAACAACATCATTGGAAGTATAATGCATCACAGATTCAAAACCACTTGCATTCTCCCGTGCCCAGGTTACCCAATCATCAGCTTTAAAAACTATAGGGTTTCCCCCGATCATGGAAGTATAATCGATTTCCACCTGGTCAGTATAGCAGGAACGCAATCCGGCCCAATCGTGCAGGCCAATACTGGTTGCATAACGTATAACAATGTCAACAATTTCCGTGCGATCTAAAAGCAATTGTAACTTTTTCTCATCCATAATTAATTCCTTTTAATTACTTTCTCAAAATCAATGCCAAGATCTTCCATAACAACCTTTGCAGCAGCACGCCCACCACCGGTCACACCACCACCGGGATGTGTGCTTGCCCCTGACATATAAAGTTTTTTTATCGGCATACGATATGTATGCATTCCGGGCAAAGGCCTGTTTCCGCCGATCTGCCGGTTATACATTCCAAAATGGAATTTATCACCGGCGGGCATTGCAGAGTTTCTCCTTTGAACATCAAACGGAGTCACATAAGATCTTCCTATGATATTGTCATCGGTCAAATTGCTGCAATAGCGCCGTGCTATTTCCAGCATATTATCTGCCGTCTGCTGGCCCACCTCATCCCACTTTTCAACAGGAGCATCTTTTAGTACCGGAGGCACAAGTGCATAGTTGTAAACTATAGCTTTGCCTGCAGGAGCCCTTGACGGATCAATCAAGGTTGGCATGCATAAATTGGAAAATTCATTGTCCAGATATCCTAAATCCATACGGTGCAGGGCATCACGATAATGTTTGACATTCATATGACCGAATTCAACAAACAGAAAATCCCCCAAATCATTGCCAACCTTAAACTTTGGTTTTGCATTAAGGGCAATATGCTGAATAAACCCGGAATACCGGCTTTGCTGCAACCCATTAACATTACGCTCAAGATTTGCAGGCAGTTCAACTCCGGGTAACATTCCGGGAAAAACCTGCTTAACATTGATGTTGGCCACCACTGCTTTACTGGCAAGAATTTCCTCTCCGCTTGCCAGAATAACACCTGAAACCTCTCCACCTGACATTTTAAAATGCTTTACCGAACTGTTTACTTTAACAGTACCTCCATGAGCTTCCATACATTTTATCAGTGCCTCTGCCAGGGCACCTGAACCACCCACCGGCATCCATCCGCCAAATCTATTCATAAACGGTAGAATAATGAAAAAGCCAAATCCTGTACCTTTATCAAAAGGATTGTTCATGGCCTTTGCCGCAAAGCGGGAAAGTGCTATTTTTAATTTGTCGCTCTCAAACCATTCTTCGGCTATATCCCAGGCGCTTAAAGACATAGCCCTCAACAGCTCCTGACTTTCCGGACTCTGATCCATCATAGCATGGGCTGTCCTATCGCTTCCAGGAGGTTCATACATTCCCATTGTGAACATCTCCAAAGATTTGCCTGCCTTAGCGTCAAATTTCCGATAGGCATCAGCATCATGTTGAGAAATCTTTGCAATAGACTCGCATGTCTTGTCGATATCCAAATAGAACTTAATCGTTGAGCCGTCTTCAAAAATTTCTCCGGTCAGCTTTTCTGTTCTGGTATACTCAAGGCCATATTCTGACAGCAGCCCGAGTTCATCATTTTTCATCATCGGGTTAGCAATTAAAATATAATGAAGACTGGAGCAGCAATCATGCTTGAATCCCGGAACAGTCAATTCCTTTGTCTTTGTTCCGCCGCCAACCTCCGGTTGCTCTTCTACTACACAAACATTCAGTCCGGCCTTGCTCAAATAAGCAGCAACTATAAGACCGTTATGCCCCGCACCTACAACTATTACATCAAATTTTTCTGAAATAACTTAAGTTCTCCTTTCTCCTTTATTATATTTTTATTCCTGTTGTATACCCATCATAAACGGCATCTATTCCCTTCCTCGGAGCAACGGAATCACCAATACAATACAGCTCCTTAACCTTTCCTTTCAGGGCTTTATATAATTCGTTATTGGCTTTATTATAAGTGACCATAACTACATTATCTACCCCTTCAACTTTTTTTATAGTGCCTGCATATATATCGAGAAGTTCTACCGTGTTTCCCGAAATACTTTTAACGATCATATTAGGACTGAAAACCACACCTTTGGAACGCAGCCTTATATAAGAAGCCGGTAAATCAGTTGTCGCAATAAGATCAAACCCGATAAAGTTCAGAGGACTTACCATCTCAACCTGCTTTCCCTTTTGAGATATATACTCTGCAACACTCATCAGTTGCCAGTGTCCTTCTCCGCCATCAACTACTATGACCTTTTCGCCAAGTTCCACCTTATCTAAAAGCACATCCCAAACATTTACTACATTATCCTGATCACCACCGGGTACCGGTGATTTGGCAGGCAATGAACCGGTAGCAACAACAACAGCATCAGAGGCTTCTTTTTCTACCATATCCGGAGTTACTTCCACTCCAAGATTTACCTTGACATTCAGTAATTCGAGTTGCTTTACCCTGTATCTTATGATGCCGGCGATTTCTGCTCTGTGTGGCGCTTTGGCTGCGATAAGGATCTGGCCGCCCAGTTCATTTGCTTTTTCAAATAGCGTTACATCATGGCCTCTTAGTTTGGCTGCCCTTGCAGCTTCCATGCCTGCCGGACCGCCACCGATGACCATAACCTTCTTCTTTGTACTTGAAGGTACAATTGTTCCTATTTCTTTTTCCTTTCCTGTAACCGGATTTTGAAAGCATGTAACCGGTCTGCCTTTCATGGCTCTTCCTATACATCCCTGATTACAGGCTATACATGAACGAATTTCATCTAATCTGCCCTCCATAGCCTTATTGGGCAGTTCAGGATCAGCAATCAGACCCCTGCATATTCCAACCAAATCCGTCTGTCCGTCTGCCAGCATTTTTTCAGCCTGAACCGGATCATTAATTCTGAGAGCTACTCCTATAGCCAGATCTACCGATTCTTTAAATTGGGCGGCATAGGGATTTAACAATCCTAACGGAGTGTGCATGCCTGTTCCGATAGTAAAAATTCCCTCATAAAATCCTCCTGAGATGGAAATATAATCAATATAACCGCTTTCCTCAAAGATCTTGCCGATCTCTGTGGTATCGTCAATGCTTAATCCGCCGGGTACAAATTCGTCTCCGGGCATTCTTATGCCCAAAGCCATGTCATATCCTACTTGCTCACGGATGGCCGCCATAATCTCCAAAGGAAATCTCACACGATTTTCAAGGCTTCCTCCATACTCATCCGTTCTCTTATTTGTATAGGGAGACATGAATTGTTCCGGCAAATAACCTGTTGCGCTGTGAATTTCAAGACCGTCCAGGCCTGCGTCTTTTGCAAACTGAGCAGTCTTTACATATGCAGCTATTACTTCTTTAATATCTTCAATCTCCATTTCCTTAGGTACAGTACGTCCTCCCGCCGGAGTAGGTGAAGCACTCCAAAGCGGCAGTTGTGTCAACTCGGAATCCGCAGTTCTTCCGGCATGCATTAATTGAACAAAAAGCTTTGTGCCTTCCGCATGTACCGCCTCGACAAGCATTTTTAATCTCTCAACAATGCGTTCGTCATACATTTCCATGATGCCGTAAATGTTTCTGCTGTTAAACATAATGTTCATGCTTCCGGCAACAATAAGTCCTACGCCTCCCTTAGCCCTTGCCCTTTGATACTCAACATACCTTTCAGTCATCATATGATGTTCATCAGTATATTTTGTACCGTGTGCAGGGAAAAATATCCGGTTTTTTATGGTTACTGGGCCAATCTTAAAAGGGGTAAATAAATACTGAAACTGATCACTCATTTTTTTTATCCTTTCTTTTTAGCGTTATTATCAAAGTTTCTCCGTTATTAAGTGCATTTTCTCACACCTTTGACTAAAAACAACACGAGAAAACTATGAGTACAATATGAGTGCTGTCCCCATATTTTATTTCAAATTCTTATAGGATAAATATTTATTTATTTGCGATTATCTTTGCTATTGCTATCGGCAGATCATCAAATCTTCGAATGAATCTGTAACGGCCATGTCCCTTTTGAGCCATAAGCTCATTTGTAGCCCGGTCAGAACCGCCGGTTCCAAAAGATATTCCAAGCACATGCAATCTATCAAACTTTGCGGCAATTTCAACAGGATCGCCTCCTTTCGTTGCCCATCCATCGGTTACTAAAATACCGGTTTTGTGCATTGTTTTTGATTCGTTCAGAAGAGAAAGACCGTCTATAAGAGCTTGTCTTATGTTCGTGGCACCGCCTGTTTCAATATCAAGCATTTTATCAACCAGAGGTTCCAGGACATGCGGTTCATAAAGACGCTTAATAATATTTGTATCCCTGGCAAAAGACAGCACACCATAAAAATCATTTCGGAGCTTTCCGGCAAATACTCCTGTAGCTATAGCTGCAACTGCGGCTTTTTCCGGACGCATGGAATTTGATGCATCCAGCATAAGCACATAGGAGTTTTGTTTTAATATTTTTTCATAGCAGTAAAGATTTTCATGTATCAGAGATGGATCTCCGGGTTGTTCCTCCAAGCTATAATCTATATCAATGTCTACAAGTCCGGGCATATATGGCCTGGTTACTGTTATTGTATTCCTTGCCGCTTGAGATGCTATTTTTGACGACAGATAGATAATTTTACCTAAAAGTATTTTATGGACTTCCATCCTTTGCTCCCACTTTGCACGTTTTTGCATAAGATAAAGGAGCTTTACCTGGGAAAATCCGGTTTCCATACTTGATGCCATTTCCAATAAAGGATTGAAATAATCGCTATTAAAAATGTTATTTAAAGATCGGGGCAAACGATAAAGCAGAGGAATAATTTCTTCATACTGTAAAAAGTCAATGGCTTTGCGCAATTCCTGCAAAAGTTTTTGATCATCAGCATCAATTAGTAATTTTTTTTTTGGCCCCCATCAAAATCAGAGGGGGTAGCAGTTGTATTAGCTGATACATCACGCTTTGGCGAAGTTAGGCGCTGCTTATATTTTTCCAGGGACTTCAGAGCAAGTTTTTTAAGAAGCTCAAGAAAATTATCATGAGAAAAATCATGGAGCTCTATCTTTGTGGAAAAAGCAAGCTTTGCGCATTTAACCCAGGCTTCGGGGTTATCGTTAAATGATTTATTGGCACTGTAAAATATATCAGCAAGATCAATGGCGCCGCGGATCGACGAACCACGCCTTATGGCCTGTTCATCTCTTGTCAGCCGTGTAAAAATTACTGAAAGAGTAATGATTTGTTCGTCGGGGCACATGGAACGAAGCTTTACAATCTCAATTTCTTCATCTTCATTCTGATTAAAGAGTGTGATACATATAAAACGATCTTTTAACGCCTCGCTTAACTGTGATGTGCCTATATATTCATCGGGATTCTGTGTTGCAATAATCAGAAATCCTTCTTTGCCTTCCACTTTGCCGTATTTCGGGATATAGATCTTCTTCTCATCCATAGCGGAAAGAAGAACATTCTGGGTTCCTTCCGGCATCCGGTTTAATTCATTCAGCAACAGAATGGAGCCTTCTTCCATAGTCAATGTGAGAGGCCCCTGTATAAATGCTTCCTTCGTATACCCCTTTGCCATGACAAGCGGCGGATCAAACCATCCTGCCAGTTTTTGTTCAGTATAACGCTCATCCCCGTCTATTCTAAGGCAATTTCTTCCCAGGTGAGATGCAACAGCCATAGCAATTGTTGTTTTACCGACACCTACAGTACCGGATAGAAGTATATGCTTTCCGGCCCCGGCTGCTATCAAGGATAATTCCAATTCCTCTTCTCTGCCGATAATATTGTGTAATTGCTGTATTTGAGCTATAGTATCATGCATTTAGTTTAACTTTCCATAAGCTTATAAATATCAATCATGATATCAAAAATTAATTCACTAAAACAATTCCATAAATTGTTACTTTATCCATTGTGGGCGTATCGGCTTTGAATCCGGCCCTTTCAGCCGTACTAAACACATCTATACCTACTGCTTCCATAGATGGTCTGGCTTTAAACGGATGTCTGCAAGTTTCTCCTGGGGTTTTTACCGCACACTCTTCACATAGCCCACAAGTACCTGCGCCAAAACCTGCCGAAAAACGATATCCCAGGCCAAAGCACTTGCTTTCTATTTTATTTATTATTTCACCAAATTCTTTTGCTGCTAAAAGCAAAGACTTCTGGTAACTCTTATCCTTAAATACTTCGGCAAAATCATCTTTTTTTTGAGTTACATCATCTTTAAATGACTTTACGTCTTCAATAATAACTGCATAAGAATATTTGGATACTATTTCCTGAAATTCAGAAGCACTCATTACATAAGGAGGACACATAAAACTATTACCATAAAAACCGCATATGGGTACCCGGCATTTCAAATTAACTCTGGGATCAACTATAATATCGGATGCTTTGATGGCTTTTGCATCAGTTGCACCTAATTTTTTGGCCTCTTCACATAAGGTGCTCAAATTCTCTTCTGTTTTCTGATCCATATTGATTAAGCACCTTTTTTCTTTTCAAGTTATCAGCTCATGAACTTTAGAGCTTTTTTTTATGCCGGGAGCCGGATTGCGCGGGAGAATTTGCGCAAATACTGAGGATGATTAGTCAGCTCCACATAAGTTGCCTTGCGGGTGATAGCCATTGATAATTCCCGCTGTTCTTTTGATAAAAGTGCTAATTTGGCTCCCGTACCTGCGGCGTTTCCTATCTGGGAAAACCGATTCATGGGAACAGCTGCAAACATCCCGATCTCTATGGCACTTGCTACATCTATATAGCTGCCGAAAGCGCCTGCGATCAAAATTTCGTCAACCTCATCCCATGTCAGTTTTGTTTCTTCCAAAAGAATATTCAGTGCCGCGGCTATGGCCGCTTTAGCCATAAGTATTTCACTTATGTCCGTTTCGGTTATAGTGATATCAGTACCGCTACCGCTGTTTTGAGCATATACCAGAACAAACTCCTGCCCTTTTTCACCATCCCGAACAAGCGGATGAGCAAGCATTTTGCCCATACGATCAATAATACCTGCTTTTCGTAGTTGAGCAATCGCATCTAAGATACCGGAACCGCATATACCGACAGGAGGCTCGTTATTAATGGTTCTGATTTCTACCGATGAACCGGTTATTTTAACTTTTTCTATAGCCCCGCCTTCTGCCCGCATACCATATTTTATATGAGCCCCTTCAAAAGCAGGACCGGATGCACAGGACGTTGAAAGCAGGCGATCTTTTACTGCAAGACTTATTTCAGTATTAGTGCCGATATCTATTCCGATTGTAGTTTTTTCAGTATTATAGATTCCGGTTGCAAGAAGCACAGCCACATGATCGGCTCCCACAAACCCGGCAATATTGGGCAAAAGATGGACATATGCACCGGGGGCAATTGCAAGGCCTAAATCTCTTGCTTTAATATCCATAGAGTCGCTTACAGCCGGTATATAGGGCGCCAGGGCCAACTGCCTGACAGGCAAACCCAGAAAAAGATGATGCATGGCAGTATTGCCCACTACAACAGCTTCTAAAATTTGGTCACCTGAAAGGTCTGTTCCTTTACATAGTTCTCTTATCAACTGGTTGATATCATCGGCAGCAGCCTGCCTGAGTGTTTCGGCTTCTTTGCCCATGGCATGATTCAGACGGGCCATCAGATCCTGCCCGTATGCCATCTGCCGGTTTACTACAGCTTTTGCCGCCAGAATCTCACCTGTTTCAAGATCAGCAAGATAAGCTGCTATCTTTGTTGTTCCCAGATCCACTGCCAAGCCAAGCAATCTTTTTCCTGACTCTCCGGCCATAATTATTTCCCGGCCACGCAATACTATTTGAGCCTTCCATTCATTTGCACGCAGAACTAGAGGAAGTTGACGTTGTGCCGACAGATCAATCTTTAAATCTTTTAATCCGTACTGACTGTCCAGATACGCAAAAAGCGCCGTTTGATCGGATTTTTGGTCAAGCATGCTGGGAGGCGAGAGAGTTATGTCATATCTTTTCACAAGGGGATCCAAGGCCGCTGTCTTGCCGTTACCGGCAACCTGCAACCGTTGCGAACTAATCAGACTTTTGGGTGGAATTTTAACTTTAACTTCATCATAAACCCTTGTCAGGCATGCCAGGCGGCAGCCCCGCTCAATATCTTTTGCGCTTATCTTCTCTTTTTCCTCATTTGTTATAGGAGATACATGACCGGAAATAATAAAGACCCGGCATTTGCCGCAGGTGCCCTGGCTTCCGCATGAGGATACCAGACTTACTCCGGCATTGCGGGCAACTTCTGCTATAGTTATTCCTTCCGAACAGTGAACACGTTTGTTTATCGGTTCAAATACTATACTACTCATTTAATGCCTCAAACTACATAAAATGCAGTGGCCTTTTGGCTGCAATCATAGCCGCCTCATGGAAAGACTCACTTAATGTCGGATGTGCGTGGATAGTCTCTATTATCTCTTCAATAGTAGCTCCCTTTTGCATGGCTAAGGCCGCCTCATGAATCATATCCGTAGCCGTTCCTCCAATTATAAAGGTCCCTACTATTTTGCCGGATGCTTTATCTGCAATTACTTTTACAAAGCCTTTTGTATCTCCGCTTGCAACAGCTTTTCCGCAGGCGGAAAAAGGAAATGAACCAACCTGAACTTCTGAGTATTGTTCCTTGGCCTGCTTTTCGTTTATGCCAACCATTCCAACTTCAGGAACCGTATATATGCAATTAGGTACCACCCGGTAATCCATCTTTTTCTTATGTCCCATGCAGTTTTCCGCTGC
>Ga0180007_10001342_pt1 | contig 34295 bp, 27 predicted proteins | sample MM_PC_MetaG_FD_121122 | JGI IMG/M metagenome (GOLD analysis project Ga0180007, IMG submission 121122) | Groundwater microbial communities from the Aspo Hard Rock Laboratory (HRL) deep subsurface site, Sweden - MM_PC_MetaG | ecosystem: Environmental > Aquatic > Deep subsurface > Groundwater... | reverse complement strand
CACGATGTACCGTCCGCTCAAGGTATTCGCGAGAATGGGCGCTGTGATCTTTCTTGGAGGGATCCTGTTAGGAACGCGTTTTCTTTATTTTTTTATCGTGAATAAAGGCGCCGCGGGACATATCCAGTCGCTGATCTTATCCGCGGTCCTCTTAATAGTGGGCTTCCAGATAATCCTTCTGGGGATGCTTGCCGACTTGATCGCCGCCAACAGAAGATTGGCCGAAAATACATTGAACAGGATCAAAAGAATGGAACTGAACACGTCAAATGCGTTAACCGAAGACAAACCATCTCAAGATTGAGATCGTTTTATTGTTTCACAAGCCGCAATTATCTCTCGGCCAACATGCCGCGGTAAACATTTTTTCCTGAAAAGATCGTATCCACCATCCGCTATCCGTTGCCGTAATATCGCGTTATTTCTAAGTTTTTTTATACACAACGTAAGACTTTCCGCGTCTCGCGAGCCGCACAGCAAGACGTTCTCACCATCGGTCAAAAGTTCCCGAACCGCCGGCGTATCGGATGTTATGACCGCCTTACCCATCGCAAGCGCCTCATACACCTTGTTGGGAATGACCATTGCCGCTTTCTCCGTACCGCCGAAAATACCCAGGCAAACCGTCGCACGTGCCATATACTCGGGCAGGCGATCGTAACTTACCGGAGCAACGAACGTTACGTTCTTCAGTCCGCGTTTTTCAGCTTCCTTCCTGCAGGCTTCAAATTCCCTGCCCCTGCCTATAAGCTGGAACCTGGCTTCCCACAACATAGAAGCAGCTTCTATGATATATCCAGCCCCATGCAAAGCCTGGTACTCACCGTGAAAATGCACGAGGAATTCCCCGCCTTCGATATCATCCCGCGGATACATCACCGAATCGTCCGCGCCTGCCGGTATCCTGCGAAATTTATTCTTGTCCAATTTGAATTCTCTGACAAAATATTCTATGTGCTGGTCCGTGTCGAGTAGCACCAGATCCGCAATACTGCAGGCAAACCTGTCTATAAACCTTGCCGCTCCGGCAAACAAACTTCCCGGAGCCAGAACTCCACGGTCGAAGACCAGTGTCTGGTAAATCGATATAAACGCGTCAAAAATTATTTTCTTGCGGGTAAATAACTTAACCAGCGGCATCAATGTGTGGCCCATGAAACCGACAAGAACAATGTCGCATTTGCCTTTTTTCATCAGGAACTTGAGAAAACCCGATACATACGCGAAAAAGCCCTTCCCGGATCCCGAGCAATCATAAACATCGATACCGGCTTCGGTCATTCCCTTGAGGAAGATCCTCGTCCTGGAATAAGAAAACTCCCTGCCCGGCAAATAACATATCTTTAATTTCGTCATCTTAAAATATATCTCGCTCCGTCAATGAACCCTTTCATCATTGCCCTAATAAGGATCTTCTTCCTATCATAAAACAGTACCGTCTTGGCAATGTCTCTGAGAAAACAGGCCGCATAAAAAGGCATAAGCAGCAATAACACATATAATCCGAACGCATCCCTGATAAAGATGATCTTATTCCTGTAACCGTAATACGCCGTTATTTCATTGAATTTATGCCCACCGGAACTTCGCGTGGCTTTGTGATATACAACCGATCCGGGTTCATAGACCAGGCGGCAGCCTTCGCGCCTGATACGCAGACAAAGTTCCATGTCTTCACAATACGCGAAAAATTTGTCACTGAAAAAAATATTCTCAAGATCGGTCCTGAACATCATAGAACAACCGGAAATATATTTCATTTCCCTCCTGGATCTATCGGCAGTATCTTTTTTACCTTCGTCGATATTTGAGAAAAACGCGATCCCGGGCGGAACGATGGAAATTCTTATAAGATCTATCCCTTTAGACCATATGCGCTCGCCGCCGGTGATCTTTATCTTCGAGCCTACTACCCCGACATTTTTCCCGCTAAAACAGGCGATCTGTTTTTTTAGTGAATTCTTATCTACAACGGTGTCGTTATTTAATATCCATACATAACCGAAATTGTTTTCAACCGCCCATTTTATGCCGTCGTTATTACCTTCCGCAAACCCTTTGTTAACCGAGTTTCTGATAAGATGTACATCCGGAAACATTTCCTTAATACGATCGCCTTCGTCGCCGTCCGAACCGTTATCGACTAAAACCACCCTGAAATCGCTGTAGTTCAACTTTACAAGTGAGTTAAGACATCTAATAGTATCGCTGAATCCGTTCCAGTTCAGAATAATTATCGCTACTTTTGGGTCTTTTTCCATGTTAACAACCTTTGGTCAGCGTGTTACACCACAGACTCAAGTGTTTCCAGAACTTTTTGCGCGGCATAAGACCACGAAAATTCCGCGACGCGTTCGAGCCCTTTCTTTCGCATTGTATTCGCCAGTTCTTTATTTTCCAGTACTTTCCATATACCCCGGCAAATATCATTTACCGAGGCCGGATCCACCAGTACCGCCGCCTCGCCAGCTACTTCCGGCAAAGCCGAAGTATTCGAAGTTACTACAGGGGCACTCCATGCCATGGCTTCCAAGACCGGAATACCGAACCCCTCGTAAAGTGACGGATAAACGAACACTTCACAGTTTTCGTAAAGACCAGATAATTCTCCGGTTGAAACCGCGCCGGTAAATATCACATCCGCTTTTATCTTATCAAAACCTTTAAACTGTATGGTTTTTTTAGATTTCCATCGCATCGAACCGGCAATAACCAATTTGTGCGGCAGTGAGTTCGATGCTTTAAGTTGGCAATACGCCGCTAAAAGCCTTCTGATGTTCTTTCTGGGATGTATCGCGCCGACGTAAAGAATAAAGGGGCCATCGATGCCATGTTTCTTTTTCAGGTGTTCAAAAGATCCGTCAGGCTGTTTTTGCTTTATCGCCGGATCTACCGCGTTCGGAATTACCACGACCTTCTCATCCGGAACTTTCAATATCCGGCATATATCGCCTTTAGAGTTTTGGGATACGGTGATGATCTTGGCCGCTTTTTTCGCGGCGAAACGAAAATAAGATCTCTGATAAGCTCCGTGCCACCCGACGAACGATTCCGGCATGATAAATGGGGTCATGTCGTGAATAGTAACAACAGCGGGGATCTTGCCGAAATACGACACAATATTATTGGTGTAATAGATGACATCCGGGGATGCTTTTCTGACAGCCAACGGCAGGGCGATATGTGGAAATATGAACTGGTCCCAGAGCACCCGAGACACCATCGGGGGAGCTTTCAGCTCCGCCTGGAGTATACCGGCCGTTTTCAGCCGGGGATGCGCAGAGTTACTGTAAACCGTATATCGGTTTTTCGGGCACAAACGGGCCATTTCAAGCAGTATATTTATCGCGGCCTGCCTGGCCCCACCGTGTTTTTGCGCCCATCCTATTTCTGCCGCTATTTTCATAATCCTGCATCTAACCCATTATCTTGCTCTGTTTTGCTTTGTTCTGCCCTTTGCTCGCCCCTGGCCAAACCCACCCCGGATAAACCTGCCCATTACCTGGGCTATTTTCCCCTTGAAACGCACTTTTAATGAAGGATTGTGTATTTTTTTAAGATTGAAATTTATTTTGACTGAATTTTGGAATACTTTTTCCATCCTCCTGTTCTTTTGATGCCTTCTTATCCCGTATCTGGGGAAAATACTTTTTATCACCATATAAGAAAATATTCCACCAACCATAATATTGTTGTTCACTCGAGGGTATTGAGCACTGATAATATCGAGACTGCACCTGTACAATACATAGTCAGCTGTCAACTCCCGCGCCATCGACCATTCCATGTCAATGGGAATCAACTTCTTATTTTGTCTGATAATGTTCCTGAATATAAAATCAATGGAATCGCCGCGCAAAAGAGGGAATCCTTCCTGATCCGCGCGCCCGGCAGAGTAACACCCAATCAGTTCTCGATAATATTCTCTCATTAGTGTTTTAAGGTCGTTTTTGAAATTCCTTCCTGTGGATATCTTAAACAGGTCAAAGATCAAAAGATCCCCTTTGTACCAAGATGCATCATAAACTTTATGCGATAATTTTAAAATGCTTTTATTGTCTCCGTCACTATTCTCGATCATTCTACTTTTACTCACATGCAAACCAGGTTCCGTCTTCAGGGTTGTAACACATTTATACTGATCACGCAAATCGCATGGGGGAAATCTTTTAGCGATCCAATCCGGAGAAATGTTATATTTGGAAACTCCCCGGCTGGCAACGATCAAAAAGGAATTAGCGAATTCTCGCAACAAACCGGCTTGTGATAAGGTTTTTGCCGCGAGCCCTTCGTGAAAAGTATACGCCCGTTTAGAACCGTAACTGCTAAAGGGGACCGTCACCCAATTATGTAAGTAAAAATCCCCTTCATCTCCTGCCCCACTGAAAATCGTTGTTGCGAATTTGTAATCCGGAAAACAGTAATGGTAATTAACATTATCGAAACCCTTGCCGGATAGTATCATATTTATTTCTTTTTTTGAAAATGTTACAGGCACCTTTTCGGACGGGTACCCATGTATTCCTTCGTAAATCCTACCCGTATGATCTTCCTTGCAACCCGACCAGTACTTCAAACCGATCTTGTTCTCAATGGCCAGTATAAGGATACCTCCTGGTTTCAAACCCGCTCCTGCCATTTCTAATATTAATGAGCACGATTCATAAGCATTCCCGCCAAAATACACGGGAGCATATTCAAGAACCCCCGCCAAGACAACAACATCATAAATGGGCTCCGGTTTTATGACCTTGATATCCGAACAGAATATCCTGACGTTTTTCATGTCCCTACATCTCGCACGCGCTATTTTCGCTCGAAGATAACTGCCCTCAACTCCATCCACAGCTCTGAATGTTTCGCCTAAATATCTTGTTAGCGCTCCACATCCGGATCCAGGTTCTAAAACATTCAAATCCGGTGGCAAGTCGAGAGCTTTGATGATATTGGATCTCCCCGCGCCTAAATGATATAGCGAGGCCCAGCTCCGAGCTGCTTTCATTAGATCTCCGGAGTTATTTTTTATATCATCTGTTTTTTTAATAGTTTCCAGGATATATTTTTCTTCAGAAAATCCATCCGAATAAATAAATTTGCCCGGAGAACAACCTGTGCCCTCCTTGGGGACAAAAAGATCGGAATTTCCCTCATGTTTAAAATCCGAAAAAGATAATACTATTTCTTTTTTTTCATCACCCATTTTGATCCTTTACAGTTCTGGCAATATTTAAACCTTTCATCAGATATAATAGACTGAAATATATAAGCGCCGCGAAAGGCATCAAAATAAAAAGATTTAGCTCTTTAAACAACACTATAAATATCCCCATCACAGCCGTTGATGAGATTATTTTGATCCAGATCTTCCAATAATTTATAGCCCCCGGCAGAAAACCGATCCGGTACAGCAATACAGCTTCAATCGAGATCACAAAAAATCTTGTCAGGTTAGTGGCAAATACCGCGCCCATATAGCTAAACCTTGGTATAAGCATAAGATTTAACAAAATATTGGCCCCAAAAGCCGCCCCGGTAATCTTCATCAGCGCGATTTGTCTATCGGAAGAATTTAAAGCGCTACCGAACGCCCCTCCGATCGCGGCAAACAGAAACGACCAGATCAGCATCTGAAGCACCAAAATGGACTGCTCGAATGTACGCCCATAAACCAGCAATATCAACCTTCCGGACAGCAACATTACACCTATGCATATCGGAAAACTGATTATGAATATATACCTAAGAAAATGATTGAAAACATTTTTGAATTTGTCTTTCGAACTTATAAAAGCATGTGACAAGCGCGGGAAGAAAACACCTTGTAAAAGCGAAGGAATTCCTATCAATAACAATAAAAACCGATGGGCGGCCCCGTACCATCCTACAGCGATATCTGATTTCATGACATACAACATGATCACATCCGTATGATAATACCCTGATATGAAAATAAAAGTTAATCCAAACGGCCAGACTTGCTTCAGGAGCTTCCAACAAATTGAAAGATTAACTTTCAATAAGAATCTAGAAAAATACTTCCGTACAAAAATCAAAGAAAGAACGATGCCGACTACGGTCGATCCTATGTAAGCAAAACTGATGCTTACAAGAGAACCACTACCTGCTATCAAAAATCCCACCAGACCCAGCAAGCCCAGGCTCTGAAACACGGCACAGACGGTCTCATACTGCATCTGTTCATTAGCGCGAAAAATAGAGTAAAAAAACACAGTGAAAGTATTGATGACTGTGTAAATCCCCAAAAAATAGACCAATCTGATAACGTCAGCTTCTTTGCCCAGCAAATTGATCACAACAGCTATTAAACTTAAACCGATCAAACTTAAAATAAATTTTATCAAAATTATGTTATCAATATACTGGGAACTCTTCTCCTTATGCCGGGCTACCTCACGTACTACCAAATAACTGAACCCGAAATCCATGGCGACCGCGAACAACCCGACAAAACTCAAACCGAACACCAGCTTACCGTAAATTACAGGCCCGAAATGACGGGCTATCAAGATGACAACAACAAAACTCACTACTTGCCGAATTATAGCGGAGATCACCAGCCAAAATGTGTTCTTAAAAATAATTTGTCTGAATGTTTTATTTTTCAAAAAAAGCGACTTTAATCTTATCGCGCTCATTTCAACGCCTTTTATCATCTTCTGAATTTTCGAGAGAGTCGCATTAAAAATAACACGCAACATCCGGGGCCACCAGAACAATATCGATATACAAAGTCCTCATAACAGCATACAATACTATCATCACTAAAACGCCTGTCGCCGCGTACCGGGGGTACTCCTTCCGGATACATCCGGCCCTCTCGGCAAGTGAGATCTGAACCCTCGAAGATAATACGACGAGCGGAACAATAGCAGAGGCGATGTATCTGCTCTGATAGTTCTGCCATAAAATATAGGGAACAAAAGTTAACATGGCCGCGATGAGCAGAAACGAATATTCTTTCAGGCGCTTTTTATCAAAGATCGGGAATAACACCGCCGCAAAAGAGAACACATAAAAAGGAGAGAGTTCCGTGAGCCTGCCCATATAAAAATACCATGGCTCGCCTTTGAACATCCCCATATCCCATCCTGCCGCGGGTATAAAAAAGATACTGCAAGTGTTCGCGATATGTTTCCGCAGAATAAAAATAATAGCGCAAAACAGGCAGATAGAAACGATTGCGCCGAAGCTCGCGGCGGTTCGGGAAAAATGTCGACCTCGCGGATCCATGTATTTTCGTTTTATCAATACAGCAGCCCCTGCCGCTGCTGCCGCGATCAACGCCGGAACCCACGCTACCCCTACTAAGCGCCGCATCCCATTCACGGCTTTCATGACCTCAACGTTAGCGGTGAACATTTCATTACCGTACACCGCATGGTTCCACCAAAACCACGGCAGGAGCATTATGAACGGTATGAATAAGCTGGCAATAAACGCTTTTTTCTTAAAAAAACGTCGGTCACAGCATAATGCATAGATGAATATGATCATGGTGGCCAACGCGCCCGGATATTTTGTAAGCGCCGCGAAGCCTGCCGCGACCCCGCTTGCTATCACAAGCACCGCATTGTACCGTTTCACTGCAATCGCGAACAAACACAACGATAGAACAGCAAAAAAAGCCAGTGTCGTCTCCATCCATATTTTCTGCGAACTTATCCAGATGACCGGCTCTATCGCCATGATAAGGGCCGCGTATATTCCTGTTTTACCATCGAATAATGCCGCGCCTAAAAAATACGCTGTTATTATCAGGAGAAGCCCAAAAAACAACGATACCAGAAAAGCGGAATTATATGTAGTTCCGAATAGCATATGGCTGAGGACTATCATGGATGTAAATAACGGCGGATGTTTGAATAACGGTTTATTGAAATGCGGATGTTTGAATAACGGTTTATTGAGATAAGGTGGAAGTTTCCGCCCTTCCGGCCGGCCGGTCTGATAAAGCTCTGCTGTGTTGTACGCGGCCGGATCTCGCGCAACCTGGACCGCAAGTGTGAAATAAACGACCTCGTCACAGCTTAAAACGTTCCGGTTCTTGAAATTGTTAACACGCCCGATGAACGAGACCACTACAAGGATTATGAGAATAGCCGCCGCGGCTCTTTTCATTTATCTCTACCCTTCGCCCGGATCTTTCTGTCGCAGAAAAAGTTTTTCCGCGAACTCGAGATCGGCTTGATCGGTGAGTTTTATATTTCGTGTTGAGCCCGTTATCACCGCGACGGGCGCGCCCATGCCCAACACCAGGCCGCAATCGTCAGTGGCGCCGGCGATACCGCTTGAAAGGGCCTTCTCATGCGCTTCCAGGATAAGATCATACCTGAATCCCTGCGGGGTCTGGACCCTCATCATGGTATCCCGTGAAGGAATCCCGATTATACACCCATCCGCGACTTCCACTATCGTATCCGCGGCCTTGACCGCGGAAGCCGCGGCGCCTTTTTTAGCGGCCGCCTCAACCGTACGTTCTATTGTATTCATCCCGACCAACGGCCGCACGGCATCATGTATCACAACGTATTCTGTTCCAGTCGGACAATTTTTCACACCAATAAGAGAAGATTCCTGACGTGTCCTGCCGCCGGCAACCACGGTACGAACCTTTTTCATACCGTACTCCTCTATGATGCCTTTCAAGCGGTCAATGTACGCAGAGTGACAAACTGCCACAATGTCCGTTACACATCCGCTCCTTTCGAATGCGGCAAGGCTATGCGCGATAACCGGCCGGCCGGCAAGCGGAAGGAACTGTTTAGGACAATCAGCGTCCATACGTACACCTTCCCCGCCGGCAAGTATTATCGCGACCGTCTTTCTCTCCATCTTGCCACCTTTACCCGGTCCCACCCCGGAGATGAGATCGGGCCCTTAAAACTTGACTGCAGGTACGGCCTTCACCGACTCATCCACTTCAAAATATTCCCGTGGTTGTGTCAACCCGCGCATCGACGCGAATATCGAACCAAAGACCGTGCGCCTGTACGCGTTGAACACCTTTACATCCCGGTTGTACCGCATTCTTTCAACCGCTATCCTGTTCTCTGTCCCTTCAAGCTGGCTCTGCAGGGCTAGGAAGTTCTGATTAGACTTAAGCTGCGGATAATTCTCCGCGACAAGAAGAAGCCTGCCAAGAGCGCCTGACATTTGATTGGCGTTCTCCATTTTTTCGGCCTGGGTATTCGCTTTTCCCCACTGGCTCCTAAGCTCCGTTACCTTTAGAAAAACGTCTTTCTCCTGGGCCGCGTATCCCTTTACCGTATTAACAAGGTTCGGAATAAGGTCATTTCTTCTCTGCAATTGATTGTCGATCTGCGCCCATGCGGAATTAACGGCTTCGTCCAGACGAACTACGTGATTCAGTCCGTTGATCAACCAACCGCCGATCATAAGCACCACAACCACGATCACAATTAAAGCTATCCATAAAGCCTTCATATTTACCCCCTTTTTTCGTATTGTGTATATCGTATTCAGGCTGTGTCATAATACACATTTCAACCCAATAATTGTCATCCCCGCGAAAGCGGGGATCCATAAGATCTTATAAACGACATAAACAATGGCTTTTCTCGCGTTATGACACAGCCTCATGACTCAATACTCTTCACCAACCCCCGGACGCGCCGCCTCCTCCGGAAAACCCTCCACCAAACCCTCCGAAGCCTCCGCCGAACGATCCGCCTGAACCACCCGACCAGTACGCGCCTCTACGGCTCACAAGAAAAAACATTGTTCCGAACCTGAATCCGAAGATTATTATAAAAAGCAACAATGTTAACAAAGGTGACCCGCGTGATTTTTTGGACCTGTAATGCGCCGGAATTGCCGCTCCGTCCCCCGCAAGATCGATCTTGACACCGTATTCTTTCTCCAGCAACCCCGCGATCGCCGCGACAGCCGCGTATATTCCACCGGCGTAATTCTCCGTTTTGAAATTAGGGATCATCTGTTCGTTGATGATCAGCTTGCTTTTTAGATCGGTAACGGTGCCTTCAAGCCCGTACCCTACCTCTATCCTGGCCTTTCTGTCCACCGTAGCGACAAGTATCAGGATGCCGTTATCGGAACCTTTTTTGCCTATACCCCATTTTTGAAACAGGGCCTCCGCGTATTGCTCTATAGTGAGCGGTGAAGTGGTACGAACAGTGACAACTGCCACTTCAGCGGAAGTTTTCTCGTCAATAACGGTAAGCATATTTTCCAGTGCAACCGCGGAATTTTCTGGGATCACCCGCGCGTAATCGTTAATGAATCCCTTGGATGCGGGGAGCCTGACTTCGGCACCCGAGGACACTCCCACAGCCAGGCAAAAAATGAATGCACCGGCAATAATTGTTGTTGTTTTTTTCATATCACGTATCCTTACATTTCATCTACAGCGTTAGATAGACGTTCCAGTTGTGCTACAAACGCGTCTATGAACAACTCCGCGGAATGCGTCCCTATGCGTCCGTCTGCCCGCCCGTCCCGGAGCACTGCAAGAAACGGATCGACATCAATGCCAAGCTCTTCCGAAAGGCCGCGGAGGATCTCCGCCTTGTCGAGAGACGGTGCTTTTCCGCTTTTTATCCTGAGAACGCTCCGAAATACGGGGAACAATACCCGCATGGCCGTCTTTATGAGCTTTTCCAGCGCCTTTGGCCTTAACGCCTGTTCGAGGTAGGCTTGACGCAGCGTAAGAAGTTTGCCCTTGATCTGATACTCACATTCCCTTCTTATATCCTCATCAGTAACGGTTATTTTTTCAAGAACATCTTCACCGAAAAGAATAAGCTGCGTATCCCTCATCTCCATAAATTCCATGGGAAAAGTATCCATCGACATTTCGATATATTTGCGCGTTAGAAAAAGCGGAACAATTATCTTTTTCTTCAGCCCGGATCTTAATAATTTGAGCGCCGGCCTCAGCGTCCGGCAGGAGGCGTCTTTGAGGATAACGGCAATACTAATATCCGATCTCTTGGCATTATAATCCGGCCCGGTGACACTACCGTAAGCAAAGACGGAGACAATATCGTTCATGAATATTTTTAACAATTTCTCCAGGTACGGCGTAAGAACTTTCCCTGCACCGTCCGGAAGTTTATCAAGATTTTTCAGCTCCATTATCCCCTCCGTTATCTATCATAACATTACTGAACATTAGATATGTGTGTTCGCGGCCACATCCCGCACGTCGCAACATTGTAGCATTTTAAACGGTTATAGGCAAGTTCACCCTCCCCGGGCAGTTCACCTGACCGTACTCGGCTTGACAACCCACCCTTTTCTGTTGAAAAATCACTGTAAATGTGATAACTTGACCCCTGTTTTTTCATTTCATCGTTGTTGTATAAAAACTAAAATTGTCAGGAGGCTGATTCATTATGGTGTTCATCCCCATAATAGGCGTTATCGGGATCGCTTTTGCTCTCATCACATTTTTTATGCTGATGAAAAAACCCGAAGGTAACGACCTTATGGTGGAAATATCCCATGAGGTTCACAAGGGTGCTATGGTTTTTCTTGCGCGAGAATACCGGGTCATTTTTGTCTTCGTGATCGTCATGTTTATTGTTATCGCGAAATTTCTTTCCCTGGAAACCGGTATCGCTTATATCTCGGGCGCTTTCTCATCAATGCTGGCCGGCTTCATAGGAATGAAAGCCTCCACTCGTTCAAGCGCAAGGACTTGTGAAGGAGCTCGCGCGAAAGGAACCTCGGAAGCCCTCGACATCGCTTTTAGGGGCGGGTCCGTAATGGGTATAACCGTAGCGGCTCTTGGCGTCATAGGTATCGGCACATGGTACCTGATCACAAAGGATATGCCGGACACCTCAGTTATCACCGGTTTCGCTTTGGGGGCAAGCTCCATAGCTTTGTTCGCTCGTGTCGGCGGAGGTATTTTTACAAAAGCGGCAGACATGGGCTCCGACCTGGTAGGTAAAGTAGAAGCCGGTATCCCGGAAGATGACCCGCGTAACCCCGGTGTCATAGCTGATAACGTCGGCGATAATGTCGGCGATACGGCCGGCATGGGAGCGGATCTCTTTGAATCCTATGTAGGGTCTGTTGTCGCTACCATGGCTATTGGTGTTTCAATGGGGACAAACCACCTGGCTCATATGTCCTTCCCTATCGTGCTCATTACCATCGGCCTTGTAGCATCAATGGTGAGCGTGCTATCAATGCGATTCCTGAAAAAACTTAGCCCTCAAACCGCTTTGCGGAATACCACTTATGTCGCCGGCATATTGTTTTTGGCCGGCGCGTATTTTACGGCTCAAAGAATGTTCGGCGGAGTAAATTATTTCTGGTCGATCCTGGCAGGTCTCATGGCCGGCGTACTTATCGGGATTGAAAGTGAATACTTCACTTCCGGTAAGCCGATCAAAGATATCGCCAAAAGCTCGAAATCCGGCCCGGCAACGACTATCGTCTCCGGCTTGGCCGTAGGTTTTGAAAGTACGATCCTGCCTATCCTTACACTCTGCGCGGCGACACTTGTGGCGTACAAATTCGGCAACCTGTACGGCATCGGGCTGGCAGCGGTCGGGATGCTTTGCACCATCGGCATAGTCATGTCCACTGATTCATACGGCCCCATAGCCGACAATGCCGGGGGTCTGGCCGAAATGTCCGGACTCGAAAGCGGCGTAAGAAAGATAACGGACAAACTCGACTCACTCGGAAACACCACAGCGGCTATCGGTAAGGGCTTTGCTATCGGATCCGCGGCGCTTACTGCATTGGCGCTTTTTGCCGCTTTTCAACAAGTAACCGGGCTTAAAGAGATCAATCTGATCGATCCGTTATCCATTGTTGGACTATTTATCGGAGCCCTTGTCCCCTTTGCCATAGCGGCCATGACATTAAAAGCCGTCGGCAGAGCCGCGGATAAACTGGTTCATGAGATCCGCCGGCAGTTCAGGGAAATAAAAGGGCTGCTGGAAGGAACCGCCAAACCTGACACTCAGGCTTGTATAGATATCGCGACAAAAGGCGCGTTACATGAAATGATCCTCCCCGGCCTCACGGCCGTGATCGGTCCGGTGATCGTCGGGATATTCCTCGGGGTTGAGGCCCTGGGCGGTTTTCTGGCAGGTGCTACGGTTACCGGCGTTCTGCTCGGCATTATGATGTCTAACGGCGGAGGCGCGTGGGATAACGCCAAAAAATGGATAGAAGAAGGAAACCTCGGCGGGAAAGGAACAGAAACTCACGCGGCGGCAGTAGTCGGCGATACCGTGGGTGATCCATTCAAAGATACTACCGGCCCGGCCATGAACATTCTTATCAAGTTGATGGGTATCGTCTCGCTTGTCTTCGGTTCCTTGTTCGTGACACTTAATAGTTCGTTCGTCTCACTGTTTTAATAAAAAGCTGTCAGATGTCAGCTTTTAGTTTCTGGTTTTCGGTTCTTGAGAGTATCTATTAAACTCTAACAACTAACAACTAACAACTAACAACTACTTTGACGTTAGCGAACGAAGTGAGCGATGACACTTTGACACTTACAAAGGAGTTCCCATGGATCTTGATAATGCTATCCGTAAGATACCAAATTTTCCGAAACCGGGCGTCCTGTTTTACGACATCACCAGCATTTTTACTAACCCTAAAGCTTTTCAATACGTGCTAAGCCGCATGGAAGAAATCTACGAGGATTCTGATATAGACGGCATCGTTGCCATAGAAAGCCGCGGATTTCTTCTCGGAAGCCCTTTTGCCCTCGCAAGATCGATACCTCTTGTCCTTGCCCGAAAAAAAGGTAAACTGCCCGGCGAAACCATCGCGCAAAGTTATTCGCTGGAATACGGCGAAGCAACTCTTGAAATACATAAAGAGGATCTTACCCCGGGAAAAAAATGGCTCATTGTGGACGATCTGATCGCCACCGGCGGAACCCTTGAAGCGGTGGCAAAGATGATCGAAAAACAGGGAGCTGAAGTTGTCGGTATATTTTCGATAATCGGACTGCCATTCCTGAATTACCGGGAAAAGATCGGCAGGTACGCTCCGACAACACTTATCGATTACGCCGGCGAATAGCAGGAGGCCTTTTGCGAAAGAAACATCTCTTAATTCTCTTTCTTTTTGTCGCGTTGGGCTTTAGTCTACTGCCCCGGACAAAAGCGTTTTCATCGGATAGGCCGACAACCGGTGTATGGGTGACCGTCTTTGCCCCGGAAAAGATCCTGTATTCAAAAGAGAATACGGATCACATGATCGAGATCTGCCGGAAAACGGGTATCGATCATATCTATCTCCAGATATACAGAGCAAACAAGGCCTATTACGACTCAGATATTGCCGACCGGAAACCTTTTCTCGAAATGAAAGCCGCCGCCGGATGCGACCCGGTTCAATACATTATCGACCGGGCAAAAAAGAATAGCATAGAAGTTCATGCCTGGGTAAATTTGCTCTCCCTGGCAAAGAATGAAAATGCCGGGATACTGAAAAAATACGGAAAAGGGATCCTGACACTTGATCAGCACGGCGACCCCTCTTTTGTGTCGAATCCGCCGGATAATTTTATTCGGGAAGATCAGATATTCCTTGAACCCGGAGACTGGCGTGTAAGGGAATACCTTGTCGCCATAACGGAAGAGATCGCAAGCAAATATCCCGGGCTTGCCGGATTACACCTGGATTACATAAGATACCCCGTTGCCGTCCCTTACGCCCCCGGATCGAGGTTTAACGATCCCGCCATCAGTTACGGTTATTCTGACGTGAATATAAAAAAATGCATAAAGTTTACGGGGCTCAACATAAAAAGTGCGAATCTGTCACGGGAAAATTATCAAAAATGGGATGACTGGCGGAGAGACCAGGTTACCGGCCTTCTTCAGGTTATTTCAGAAAACATACGCCGCCTAACTCCTTCTATGAAAATATCCTGCGCAGTCGCGCCCTCCGTTCCGCGCGCGTATCTGGTGTCTTTTCAAGATTGGACAAAATGGCTCTCTCGCGGCCTGGCAGATCATATTGTCACCATGAACTACACTGACGACACGCGCCTCATGACGCTTAATGCTCATTCAGCCTCGCGGCCGGAATTGAAAGACAATGTTTATATCGGCGTCGGAGCGTATTTATTGAAAGAAAGCCCTGACATGATCGAAGAACAACTGCGCGTGTTGTATGATCTGGCGCCCGGTGGAATCGTTATTTTCTCGTATGACGAAATAGCGGAAAGTAAAAAATTACAGGATTTTATGGAGAAGAGTACTAAGTCCCGATCCCGGCAGCTTTCTTCAACCGGTTCATAACAGCCAAACCGATACCTGCTTCCGGTATCGCTTCGGCGATAATAAGATCTACATCATCTTTATCGAACTCCCTCAATACGTGGAAAAGCTCTGAAGCACAAGCCCTTGCGTCTATAGATGGACCTAAAACTTTGCAATGAAACCCTTCGTATTCCAGCGCGTGCTCTTCTTTTGCCATCACGCCGACACTCAGTCCGCGCCCGGAAGCTTCATGTGCTTCTAATAAAACTTTTTCCACCTGTTGGGGATCATCATCAACGATCACAACTTCCGCCAGAGGTGAATAATGCTGTGGGTATTTTCCGGGTGATTTCGTAATTACCTCTTTCTCTGTATAAACGCATATCATACCCACAACTGACCGGAGTTCCTCAACATCTATGCCTCCCGGCCGCAATACAATAACTTTCCCGCTGACAATTTCCACTACAGTGGATTCCACACCGATATCTGTTTTTCCTCCGTCAAGAACAATGTCCACAGAACCGTTAAGGTCGTCGATAACGTGCTGAGCGGTCGTCGGAGAAGGCCGGCCAAAAAGATTCGCGGAAGGCGCGGCCACCGGACAACCGGAGGCTTTTATGAGGCGCTTAGCAATATCATTAGAGGGCATGCGAACAGCCACCGTTGAAAGCCCTGTGGTAACGATGTCCGGCACCCTGTCGGTCTTCTTAAGGATCAATGTCAATGGACCGGGCCAAAACCGGTCTATAAGTTTTTTGGCTTCATCAGGAACTTCTTCTACCAGCCAGCTCAAATCGTCCCTATTCGCGATATGTACAATAAGCGGATCGTCAAGCGGGCGTTTCTTTGCTTCAAATATCCCGGCGACGGCTTCCTGGTCCATAGCATTCGCGCCAAGGCCATAAACTGTTTCGGTTGGAAAGGCGACCAGCCCGCCGCTTTGTATCTCCCGGGCGGCCTGCCCTATAAGAACGTCGTCAATATCTCCGGGGTCAATTCGTAAAATGTTTGGTCGCATATCGCATCTCATACAAGTATCAGAGTATCATCGCTCACTTTGTTCGCTAGTGTCAAAGTTTATTTCTTACGGATTTCATAAACGCAGTAAGCATAATGGCTATTTCCTGGCGCTGTTTTTCCAAGACATCGTGTTCGCTCTTTTCAATAAAACCCAGTTCTTTCACAACTTCCAGCAGGTACTCAACTTCAACCAAAGATCTGTTAGAGATATTTAAAAACCTGAGAAACTCTTTCTTGCTAGTGTCTGCTTGACCTTCGACTATATTTATGGGAATCGAAAAAACAGCTCTTCTCAATTGAGAAGTCAAACCATACAGTTCCTCTTTAGGAAAGCCGTGGGCCACTTTATATATTTCAAGGGCAAATTTATGGGATTCCTCCCAAACTTTTAATTTTCGATATCCTTTATTCTGCATTCCCTGACACTCTGACACTTTGACACTTTACTACAGCTCTTTTCCTGTCAATATCTTATACACTTCACGGTATTTTTCCGCGGTTTTTTGAACGATATCGAGGGGGAGTTCCGGCCCCGGAGGTGTCTTATCCCAATCCAGAGTCTCCAGGTAATCCCTCACGAATTGTTTGTCAAAACTTTTCTGGGGCTCTCCGGCCGCGTATTCCGCCGCCGGCCAGAAGCGCGAGGAATCCGGGGTAAGAACTTCATCCATCAATATTATCTCATCGCCGATCTTCCCGAACTCAAACTTCGTGTCCGCTATGATTATTCCGCGGGAAGCAGCATGGTCACGCGCCGTCTCATATATCGCGACAGATTTTTCTTTTAGCAGCTTAAAGACATCGGCTCCTACCCTGTCCATTGCCTCCTGCTGTGAAATGTTTTCGTCATGTCCGGAATCCGCCTTGGTCGAAGGGGTAAATATCGGCTCACCAAGCTTATCCGATTCCTTTAATCCTTCCGGAATATCTATATCGCATACCTTCCCGGTTTTTTTATAATCTTTCCATCCGGATCCGGAGATATACCCTCTGATTATACATTCAACCGGTATCGGTTCCGCTTTTTTAACAAGCATGCTCCGCGCGTCCAGAATATCGCGATATTCGAATAAACGCGGTTCAACGCTTATGATCTCGTCAATATCAGAGGTTATTACATGATTGGGGGTGATATTTTTTGTGAGATCGAACCAGAAAACAGAGATCATGTTCAGGACTTTGCCTTTTTCAGGGATACCATTCGCCATTATGACATCGAACGCGGATATCCTGTCTGTCGCGACAAAAAGCAGCTTATCCCCCAGATCGTAAACATTCCGCACTTTCCCCTGCCTGAATAACGGTAGAGGCAGATCCAGATCCAATAATGCTCTACACATTGGAACTCCTATGTCAACCGTCAGCGTATTTTAGTATCGCGTATTGCGTTACCCATCACGATTCACTTGTTCACGATACGTCTTTTTCCAATACGAACGGTGAGACGTAATCACCATATTTCTTCCGGCATTCTTCAAGCCGCGCCACCTGGTCATTAAGAGCCTTCATAAGTACATGTGGAGTATCAAACACTTTTGTGTGGTATATTTTTTTAATCCTTTCCTTTTTGGCTATACGCTCGGGGATACGCAGCATAAACTGTTCCTCATATTCGTCCCCGGTGTAATCTTTTCCAAGGATCTCTTTGAATATCGGCACAAGATCTTCATATTTAGGGTAATACCCTGTAGGCGTCTTTATCGCTTCTATCTCACCGTGGACGCGCCTCTCCATCCATTTCACCCACACATGTTTATCTTTGATACCGTTAAGATATTTACCATCTTTTCCGCGTAAGAAATAATTTACATGAAATATCAACGGCGGTTTGTTCACATCTTCGACTATGTCCAGATTATTTTGTATATACCTTCCGATGGGCACCGAAAGGAAATCGAGGTTGGCCATCAGATTGAATTTTCTGACCCCTTCCTGTCCCAGGGTCGCCGCCGTCGTTTCGGATTCGATGGTCGCGGCCTGCGTCAATATCCCATGCGCCCAGTCAAAAGATTGTTCAACCGGAACATTCGTATCGGAATCTCTTCCGCCGTATATAACACCTTTTATTTCTACGCCCTCGGGGTTATCAAGGTTTTCATCGCAATTGCCAAGGCTTTTTATTCTAATGGTGTATCTCGCGTTCTTGTGCGCAAGCAGAACTTCTTTATCGTCGGGGCCTTTTTCCCCCTTAAACCATTTTCCGGAAAAATTTATTCCTTCCATCGGTTCTTCTAATCCATCTTCAATCCAACGCGGTTTTTTCTCCGCGGTAACCAACACATTTGAGAAGATAACCTCCCCGGGACTGGTTAGCGCCCCGTATATAGCCGGATCGTTCGCGTCATTCACGTCTTGGATGATCCCAAAAATCCCTCTTTCAACATTTACCGCGTGTATTTTGCCTTTTTTTTCACGAAGATACGCGATATCATCACCTATGATCTTTTCGCCTTCAAGCATCGCTGTCGCTGTCTTACCGCACGCACTCGGGAAAGAACCGGTAAAATAAGTTATTCTTTTCTTGCCCGGGCCATAAACACCCATTATAAACATATGTTCCGTGAGCCACCCTTCTTCCGACGCCCTCTTTATCGCTAAGCGCATAGACAGTTTCTTCAAGCCCACGGTATTACCCGCGTACTGGGTGTTCGTGCTGAACACCATCTCTTTCTCAAGGTCTATATAGACCCTGCGCTTATCCACGTTACGACTAACACCATTCTCCAACTCACCGGCACTGTGAACAAATCTGAAAAATTTTCCTGAATCGCCCGACCTTTTGAATTCCTCATATCCGCTGCGGTACAATATGTCTTCCGAATGAGATACATAACTGGAATCTGTTATCTGAACAGTAGGAATGGAAAATTCAGAATTAGTGGGACCAAGGCAGAAAAAAGCGACATACATCTCTTTACCGGACATGATGCCTTTCAAGATGTCGTGCGCATCTTTCAATCCCTCATCCCTCGCCGCCGAGCTGATATCTGACCCCAGGATCTGATCAGGACGTAATAGGTATTTTGTGTTCGCTTTGTCTCGCCCCTGATCAAAATAACCGTCGAAATGTGCCGTATGACCCTCGATTGCCAAGCACTGTTCTTCTCCATTTGTGATAGATCTATTTCTTATGTATTCCGCGTCTTTCTCGGAATCCGTCCGCACGAAAACTGAAGCAGGATCACACAATTCCACATATTTCGCCACAAACGCGTTAAGTTTGGCGTTATTAAGCGCCTTAAGCTTTTCATAGTTCTCTTTGCCGCATTTCGGCAGCAATATGTCTTTTATTCGATCTTCCATAAAGTCATCCTATTTGTTTAACCTCATTCAGGGCAAAAACACCACATTCTCGTCCCATCTCCCCCATTACAGGACGGATTGCCCTCACTCCAGACCGCATGGGAACCTACATATTACAATACAAACCGAAACGTGTCAAACGTTTCATCAAACAACGTTTCATCAAACAAGGGTCATCCTTCGACTTCGCTCGGGACAGGAGGGTCATGGGGTAATACCAGGGGCGGGGTTTGGGGTTTATTCTTGACCCCAAGCGGACAAATGTGCTATATTCTCGTCATACATCAACCTGAAGGGTTCTCTAATGAAAGTAAACCTGTCTATTCGCGTATTCTTCGTGTGTTTATCCGCGGTTTGTCTGTTATCGGCCGGATGCGTAAGTTGTCCAACTGTCATATGTGACGTTTTGGGAACATCCCACGCGGACCTCGAAAAAGCACGTGCTGCCGGCATAAAAAAAGAGATCGGCCTTGATAAGGCTGAAGCGTTTGATAAAGTGCTGCAAGTCCTCAAGGAAAACAAAATTGACATATATCAGAAGGATCTAAAGAGGGGTTACATTATAGCTCTGGGTTTTCCAAAACAAACCGATACCACGCGTGTCGGCATCTTCTTCGAACCCGCAAACACCAATAAAACCACCATAACGTTAAGTTCCCTCTCATCTACCGCGCTGGAAAAAGCAAACGTTATGATATTCGGCGAGTTGGACAAAAAGTCGCGGCCATAAAGCTAAAAAATGTAATTCCACTTATCAACTGAATACTTACTGTCTACAAGTGCTTTCATCCCCTGAAGCTCACCGGCATCCGGTTTTCGCCGACCCGCAGGCGCGAACATTTCTTTTATGATCTCCCGGATCTCGAAAGGGGATATTTGAATATTTCCGATAAATTCATCATGCGTCCTTCCATGACGATATTCCGGTTCAACAAGCGGATGTTTAAGATACCTGGACACCTTGCCGATATCAAACCCTGACAGAAATGTTCCGTGATGAAGAAAAAACGAACGTTTTCGCGCCTGGGCGTTGCCTGATATCTTCAGGCCTTCTACGGCAAGATCCGATAATGGCAGTACTTCAGCCCGGATCCCTTTTGTTTTTAATCGGTCTGATATGCCGCCAAGAATAGACCGGTAAGAAGAATTAACGTTCTTATATGGTGTGTTTTCCCCATAAGCAAGAATAACCGAGTAGTTGTAGCATCCCGGACCCTGCAATACCGTGCCGCCGCCCGAAATGCGTCTTATTATCTTTATCCCGTCGTCCGCGCAAGAGGCGCGAAAGCAGTCTTCTTCTACCCGGCAAGCCCGGCCAACCGCAACGAACAGATCACGGCTTTCCCAAAAACGCAGCGTCTCGCCTATTTCACCGCTCTCGGCTTTTAACAAAAGGACTTCATCGAGGGCGATCAATTCTTCCGGAGTTTTACAAGGATATTCGATTAATTGCATGCTCTCGTCCCTTGATGCGGCGCATTCGCTGATACATTCGGCGGCGTCCTTCGCTATCGCTCATGACAGGCTAAACCCCGCCGTTTACGGCGGGGATACATGTGAGCCGCCTCAGTATGAATCCCTACCTGGAAACCCTGGGCTTCAGCCCGGGGTGTTGAAAGGATTCATAATACATACATCGGGTTACGCGCTGATATTCATATCCCTGGCAGCTTTCACCTCATCAAGCCGTCCAACCGATGTGGTCTTCGGGAATTCCTTGAAAGCGACGGGATCCTTTTCGGCAAGTTCGGCAAGCTCGATCATCACACGGACAAATTCATCAAGTGTTTCCCGGGATTCCGTCTCCGTGGGTTCTATCATGATCGCTTCTTTTACATTAAGCGGAAAATATATGGTAGGCGGGTGGATGCCTTTGTCAATAAGCGCTTTAGCGATATCCACGGCATGAACTCCCCTTTTCGCTTGCCGGCAGCAGGAGATCACGAATTCATGCATACAATTCTCGCCGTAAGGAATATCATAATGCCCTTTGAGACGGCGCATTAAATAATTCGCGTTCAAAACAGCGTTCTCACTCACCTCAATAAGACCTTCTTTTCCCTCTATAAGTATATACGCGTACGCTTTTAGTAATACGCCGAAATTGCCGTAAAACTGCGATATATAGCCTATGGATTTCGGCCTGTCATAATCAAGAGTAAAAGTGCCGTCTTTTCTTTTAACGACCCGGGAAGTGGGCAAAAATTCCGCCAGGTGTTTTTTTACCCCCACCGGACCGGCACCCGGACCGCCGCCGCCATGCGGTGTGGCAAACGTCTTATGCAGGTTTAAATGCACAATATCAAAACCCAGGTCTCCGGGCCTGGCTTTTCCCATAATCGCGTTCAAATTGGCGCCATCGTAATACATAAGCGCGCCCGAGGCATGTGCAAGATCGGCCAATTCTTTGATACGCGGATTAAATATACCCAAAGTGTTCGGACACGTCAGCATAACCCCGGCAACATCCTCGTTCATTTCCTTACGGAATTCATTCATATCCATAACGCCTTTATCATCGGACTTTATCGTTTTAACTTCATAACCGGCGATAGCCGCGCTGGCGGGATTGGTACCATGCCCTGAATCCGGGATAAGAATATATTTTCGCCTGTCGCCTTTTTCCCTGTGATGCGCGGCAATAAGCATTATCCCGGTTAGTTCACCGTGCGCGCCGGCCATCGGCTGCGTGGTGAATTCGTCCATACCGGTTATTTCGCAAAGCACGTTTTCAAGATCACTTATCACTTCAAGCGCGCCTTGCGTCAACATTCCGCCGTTCACAAGCTGCGGCTGCAACGGATGGATCGACGCGAAAGACGAAAAAGCGGCTATCCTTTCCGTGATCTTCGGGTTATATTTCATTGTGCATGACCCGAGAGGATAGAAATGTGAGTCAACACCAAAATTCATTTTGGAAAGATTGGTAAAGTGCCTGACAACCTCGGGTTCGGAAAGCGACGGAAGTTCGGCGTCTTTTTCTCTTGTGTACACCGGATCCAAAGAAGCGCTTTCCGGAACATCCCCGGTTGGCATTTTTACGCCGCGCCTTCCGGCTCTGGACAGTTCGAATATCAACTCCATAAGGCCGCCTCCAGCGCGTCGGCAAATCTCACGATCTCGTGTCTGGTCCGTTTTTCCGTAACCGCTACAAGCATATAATTTTCCATATCCGCGTAATAACGTCCGAGCGGAAATCCCGCCGCTATCCCCTTGCCTATCAGTTTTCCTATCACTTCGTTGGCATTTTCAGGCAACTTAACGGTAAACTCATTGAATGTAGGAGAGCTTTTTTTGACTTCCACTCCCTTTATTTCTCCAAGTTTTTGTTTCGTATATTCGGCCTTATCCCTGCACGCGGAAGCGACCTCCTTTAACCCGTCTTTTCCGACAAGTGCCATATAAATAAGCGCTCTCAACGCGCAAAGCGCCTGATTTGAACAAATGTTCGAGGTGGCTTTTTCACGCCGTATGTGCTGTTCTCTTGTCTGCAACGTGAGGACAAACCCGCGGTTTCCATTTTTATCTGTCGTGGCCCCGACAATGCGCCCGGGCATTTTACGAACATACTTTTTTTTCGTGGCCATGAACCCGAGATACGGCCCGCCGAACGAAAGTGGTATGCCAAGGCTTTGTCCCTCCCCCGTTACGATATCGGCTCCCATCGCCTCCGGCGTTTTTAATAAACCGAGCGCAATGGGGTATACACTCTCAATAACAAGCGCTCCGGAATTATGACACCGGGCGCAAATATCCGCGTGATCGTCTATTGCTCCGAAAAAATTAGGATTCTGAAGGATAACCGCGGCTGTTTCTTCGTCGAGGCGTTTATCCAGCTCCACCCGATCGCTCTGGCCGTGACTCACGGGAATTTCAATAAAATCTATGGAGAGGTTACTTGTGTAACAGTACAGCATCTTCCGGTATATGGGACTGACCCCGCCGTCGATGATGATCTTGTTCCTCCCGGTGATCCTGATCGCCATCATTGCCGCTTCATACAAAGCGGTGCCGCCATCGTAAAGTGACGCGTTAGCCGCTTCCATGCCGGTCAGCCGGCATATACAGCTCTGGTATTCATAGATCGCCTGGAGGTTACCCTGTGAAGCTTCGGGCTGATACGGCGTATACGCGGTGTAGAACTCGGATCTTGATGTTAGCGCGTCGATAGCGGCCGGGATATAGTGGTCGTAAAATCCGCCTCCGATAAAATATACGAGATCCGTTACATTCTTCTTGCCGAGCCCGCGCAAGTACTTCTCAACCTCAAATTCAGATCTGCCGGGGGCAAGATCAAAGGACCGAGGCTGTAACCGCCGGGGAATGTTTTTAAAAAGGTCAGCCATCTTGCCGGAATTCACACCGGCGGCTTTAAGCATTTCCTGCCGGTCTTCTATGCTGTTTGGAATATAACTCACTTAAAACTCCGGAATCGTTTACAATGTTCCAAGATATTCTTCATATGCCGCGGCATCCATCATAGTTTCTACTTCACCGCCATCGCTTATCTTGATCTGAAATATCCATCCGTTTTCGTACGGAGATAAGTTAATGGTTTCCGGCGCGTCTTCAAGAAGCCCGTTCACTTCGACGATCTCTCCGGAAATGGGAGAATAGACATCGCTGGCAGCTTTTACTGATTCAACCGTAGCTACGCTTTCTCCCCGCTTCACTTGTTTCGCTTGTACCGGCAATTCAATAAAAGTGATATCGCCAAGTTCCGATTGCGCGTGATCCGTTATGCCTATCAAAGCCGTTTCCCCGTCAATTTTCACCCATTCATGTTCTTTCGTGTATTTAAGTTCCTCAGGCACCATATTTTATCTCCTCTGTTGATATTTTAATTCCCGGTCTTTAGGAACGGAGGTGTTTTGAGCTTAGCATTTATTTCGATCTTCTCGTTTATAAGTACAACGTCTTTTCCTTCTCCGGCCGCGTCTTTATCGACATAGCATAATCCTATGCCCCTTTTAAGGCAAGGTGAAAACGCTCCGCTTGTCACGACCCCGACTTCGCGTCCTCTCGATGTGACGCGATAATGCTCCCTCGCGCTTCTTCTGCCTGAACATATAAAACCGGTCAAGACACTTTTTATCCCTTTTCTTAATTGTTTCAGTAAGCGTTCTCTGCCGATGAATTCTTTTTCCAAATGGACAAATCTCATCAAGCCGGCCTCGGCCGGCGTATGAGTATCATCAATATCATGGCCATATAACGAATATCCAATCTCAAGGCGCAAGGAATCCCGCGCGCCCAGACCCGCCGGCTTCACACTATCGCCTCTAGTCAACACATCCCATAGTTTTCCGGCTTCCGCGGCCGGTAAAAATATCTCGTATCCGTTTTCTCCCGTATATCCTGTCCGGCTTACCATCGTGTTTATCCCGGTAAGCCTGGTCCGCGCGAATGAGAATCGTCCAAGCCCGCGAATAACAGGATCACCGGCAAGAAAGCGCATAACTTCCATAGATCGAGGCCCCTGCAGATCGATCTTGGCAATGTTATTTGAATCATCAAAAAGATCCGATCCTTGAGAAAGATGTGTTCTAATCCATTCGCTGTCTTTTTTGCGCGTTCCGGAATTCCCGACTATCATAAACTCTTCCGGGGTTATCTTAAAGACGATCATGTCATCAATAATCACGCCATCATTGTTGAGCAAAAACCCGTACCGGCATTTCCCGACACCCAAACCATCTATACAACATGTTACTAACGCATCCACGTCTTTTTCCGCGGAAGGCCCCTTCACAAAAAACTCGCTCATGTGACAAATATCGAACAGGCTGGCTCTCGACCGTGTGTGCAGATGTTCCTCTATAATGCCGGTGTATTGAACGGGCATAGACCAGCCCGCAAACGGCACCATACGCGCGCCGGCTTCAAGATGTTTATTATAAAGCGGTGTTTTTTTCAAGGCTGTATCAATGGACATGGAAGACCCTTTCCGGAATAACTGGGATTAACCCGGTGTTTTACAGGAATCTTTTGTACACTGCCAAAGTATTGGCTGTAACATGTTCCTTTGTGTATTGCGCTTCAACCATTTGCCTGCCGGTATAACCCAGACGCCGCCTCAACGCTTCGTCCTCCAAAAGGTTATTGATCTTAGCGGCAAGCAACTCAAAATCCTTTACCGGGATAACAAAACCGTTTATACCGTCTGAAATGATTTCCGGCATACCGCCCATTTTTGTGACAATAATGGGTTTTTCTGATGCCATCGCTTCAAGCATGGTAAGCCCAAATGGCTCGCATCCACTCGAAGGATACAGGCACACATCAGCCACGGAATATATCTGGCTGACCTCATCCAGGGTGTAACTGTCTATCAAAATGTTGTCTGTAAGGCCAAAATGTTTTATTAGCTTCACGAGATAGGCTATGTCTTTTTGTTGTGAACCTGCCCAATCAACAATATTTTTTGATCCGGCCAAAACAAGCATGATGTCCGGATATATCCTTTTTACAATGTTGATCGCCTTAATGCTGACATCACAACCTTTTGCCATCCCTATCCTGGCCGGATGAAAAATAACTTTCTTGTTCTTAAGCTGGGGATATTTTTTCAGGATTTTTTCGGGGTTAACGGCAGGATTAAATTTGTCCTGGTCTATCCCATGATGAATAACAGTGATCTTTCGGTCATCCACACCAATGCCTATTATTTCTTTTTTGATGAAGTGGCTTACCGCTATGATATGGGTCCAATCAATTTTATGGGTCAGGTCCATAAAAAGCACATCGTCCCAAACATTGTGCGCTGTCACTATCAGCGGTATGCCCCTCTCTTTCGCCAGGCCTGATAATGTGTGAGCATGGACCGGGCTGAAATAATGCATGTTGTGAACGTGAATAATATCGGGTTTTGTTGTTTCTAAAAACGTGTTGAATACCTGATATATTTCTTCGTCCAGGCCTGCTAATCCGCGTTTCGCGAGCCAATTCAAGTCCATAAGGGGAGTGCGATGTATCGTGGCACCCTCGTAAACATAAAGACCGTCCACTCCCTCTACTGAACCGGTCAAAAGGCTTACATTATGGCCTTGTTTCACCATTTCCGGCAATATGATCGTCAGATGTGTTTCCACCCCTCCGATGATAGGGGGGAATCCCCAATGCAAATGGGCAATATTCATCTTTTTGTCGCCGGATTTTCTCATGTGATCTCAACCTCCGTAATTTACCATACGCGGATCCTGAGTTAATAATAAAATTCGGTTGCCGCTTGTTTTTTTTCGCCTTCAAAAGTATAGTTTTTACTTCCTTTTAAGATTTTTTCTTCGCCGAAAATTTTTATTTTTAATTCATTTTTAGCGCCGGATTTGATCCTGACCCTCACCCTGTTCCTGGATACTTCTAATTTAAGCAACTGCCCTTTCCAGAAAAAAGAGAACATAAGACTGGACCATGTTCTAGGCATTCTCGGGTTTATAGACAGGCCGGAACCGGATACCGTTAATCCGGCGAACCCGAAAATAAGGGCCTGATACGTCCCGCCAAGACTGGCCGCGTGAGCACCCTCGGAAGTGTTACCATAAAGATTGGTCGCGTCGGCCCTTAAAGACACATTGAAAAGATTATACGCCCTGTAGAGATCGCCTGCCCGGCAGGCTATAACCGAACTTATGGAAGGGCTGAGCGAGGATTTATGCGCGGTTCGCGGGATATAGTATAAGTGATTTATCCGGACGGTTTTCGGGGTGAAAAAATCTGACAAAAGATAAAGCATAACTGTAACATCACCTTGCTTGATGAGCCGCGTTTTCCCCATATCGGTCGTACCGAGATTTTCAGGCAAGATCGGTATCCCGTTCTCGTCCATCTCCTCAAAAGTCGCGTCTTTCATTTTAAAATAACCGTCAAATTGCTCAATGACGCCTTCTTTGTTTGTATGTAATTTTTTTATTTTCTCCGCTTTCGATTTCCACTTTTTTATCTCATCTTTTTTCAGCTTCAGCCGCTTTGTTAAAGATTCATATGCTTTCGGATGTTTCTCCTTAAAACTCTTAGACATTTCATAAGCCGTCATAAGGTTCCATTTGACCATCATGTTGGTATACGCGTTGTTTTTAACATCCACATGGAATTCGTCCGGGCCGATAACGCCCCCTATCTCGTATATGTCTTTGCTCGTATTATGCTCAAGCCGTGAGGCGCAAAATCTCGCGGTTTCAAACAGGACCTCATAACCGTAATCTTTCATAAAATTTTCGTCATCCGTAGAAGTGTAGTATCTATAGGTCGCGTAAGCAATGTCCGGTGTGATATGCTGTTCCATGTGATTGGTGAATATTTTAACTATCTCTCCGTTAATATCCTTTGCCCATGTCGGTGTTTCATCGAATCCGGATTCCGCGGATTCCCACGGGAACATGGCGCCCTTATATCCGAAAGATTCCGCTATCTTGCGCGCTTCATTAAGCCTTCTATGCCTGTATATAAGCATATTTTTAGCGGCTTCCGGACAGGTGTACAAATAGAAGGGCAAAAGGAATATCTCGGCATCCCAGAAAATATGCCCTCTGTATCCTTCACCTGATAATGTTCTGGCGCCGATACTGGAAAAACCGTTATCGACATGCGCGCATATCAGCATATGGTATATATTCAGCCGCATATTGATCTGAAGGTTCGCTGTGCCTTTTACCTGAACATCCGAGGTCTCCCACAGCTTATCCCATTCCTTGATATGGGCGTCCAATAGACTGCTGAACTTTGAATGGAAAACCTTGTAAAACTTTTTAAACGATTCTTCCTTATGCTTTGTGTGTGATCTGCTTGGTTGAAAATCATTGATGCTGAATATTTTCGTAAGAACTATAGATTCGTCTTTTTTTACTTTGACTTTGAACACGTTATCTTTGGCATAGATTTTCTTCCCTCTGTATTCATAGTAAAATCCGCTCCAATAAACAAGCGTGTGCCTTTTCTCGAACGTTTCCGTCACAAGATACCCGGCATTGCTCCTCTGTCCCAACTCTTTTATGCGAAAATGCTTTTTGTTGCCTTCAGCAAGCGTACCCGAGTTGTATACGGAAGTATCTATACCAGTCTGAACATCTATCGTGCAATCCGCGTCCAAAGGTGTGAGAATTACCTGCATCGCGCCGAAGTTCTTTTTGCTCATGGAAACGAACCTTAAGGATTGATAATCGAACCTCTGGGCCTTACTATTCGCGTACAGAGTATTCCTGAGCAAAAGCCCTTTTTTCATGTTAAGAGCCCTGCGGTGCCGAATAATATCCATCGCGGTAACGCCGATCTTTTCACCGTCTACGGCGAACTTAAAATTGAAAGGGTTAGGGAAATTAACTAATTCTGATACCTGGGCGGCAAGCTTGTCATATACGCCCGCTATGTATGTCCCGGATTTCGCGTCTAGGGGTACTTCTTCCAGTATTGCCCTTGATCCGATATAACCGTTGCCCAGGGCAAATTGCGCCTCCCGTATGCCCTGGATAGACCTATTCCAGTCCATCTCCTTTATAAGCCAGAGATCATCTTCTGTGAACTTGGCGTATGTGTTTTTCAGGTGACTGCCATTTTTCGCCATTATTTTCAATACCTTTTTTCTGTTAAACATTCAAAAAATTCCACAATCCTGTTTTGAACAATATAATATACCACATGTCGATCGAAATTGCTAAAAGGTGTGTTGAAATCCGTGGGGTTGAAATCCCGGATCTCCTTTGCCCGCCCCGCGACATGATCAGGGCGCGGAAACCGCGCCCCTACTTGCCCCCTGACCCTTGACCCGCCTGTCCCGCATATAGTTTTTCACGTTTCGCACTGTGTTTACCTCTTGCCTCTATTCTCTTTCTGCGTTCTGCGTTCTGCGTTTTGCGTTTTGCGTCATACGCCACGCATTCTCTGCCCTATACGAGCTCCTGACCATGGGCGCCGAACAAACAACAGAAAAACCAAGCTTTACAGCTTCATCTTTTAATAATTGAAATTCTTCCGGGGTATAATATTTTGCAACCGGCCAGTGCTCCCGCGTGGGGCTTAGGTACTGTCCAAGATAGATAATGTCCACACCGGCGTTTCGCAGATCCTTCATTGTGGACGATATGCCTGGCTTTGTTTCACCGAGACCCACTATCATCGAAGATTTGATCGGGATCGTCGCGCAATATTTTCTCAATGTCTCAAGAACTTTAAGAGATCTGCCATACCCGGCGCCCGGACGTACGGTCTTAAATAATTCACGCGGGGTCTCGATATTGTGTCCTATCACATCGGCGCCCGATACGGCAATTTCTTTCAACAACCTTTCGTCGGCGCCCATGTCAGGGATCAGGAGTTCTACCGGGACTACCGGAACCTTTTCCTTTATCGACCGGACCGTTCGGATAAATTGATCCGAACCAAGGTCCGGAAGATCGTCACGGGTCACCGATGTTATAACGGCGTATCTTATCTCAAGCTTCTTGACCGCTTTAGCGACGCGTCCCGGTTCCAGTATGTCCACTTTTTCCGGAGGGTCTTTATGTACATTGCAAAACTTGCAGGATCGTGTGCAGTTCTCACCGAGTATCATAAAGGTGACTTGTTTCTCTTTCCAGCATTCCGGCCTGTTCGGGCAGGCAGCGGACACACATACACTGTTGAGTTCGAGATCATCCAGAATACTTCTGACTTCCCCCGAACGCGCGTCCCAGGAGATCCGCTTTTTCATCCAAACAGGGCGTTTAGACGCGGTAGTATTTGATGCTCTCATATTATTATGTCCGCTAAATTCAGTGAACACCATTAATAAGGCACAAAGATGCAAAGGGACAGAGGCACAAAGTTTTATTTAATGTTTACCTTTGCGCATAAACTGCTCAGCATCCGCTCTATTTCTCTGCTTAACTCATATGTTTCTGTAAACTTATCTTTGGATAAATATTTAAGATTAAAAGCAATTTCTATTTGTGTTTGCAATTCATAAAGAGAGCTTATGGCTATTTGTAAAAACCTAAGATAATCATTCCTTGATCTTCTACCATAACCTTCTGCTATATTACTGGGGATAGATATGGCACATCGTTTTATTTGTGAAATTAATCCGTATTTTTCATTTTTGGGAAGAATTTTTGTTATTTGATAAACTGCCGTTACTAAATTCATAGATTTCTGCCATACAAGTAAGTCTCTATATGTTTTTATCATACTCTGTGCCTCTGCCCCTTTGTGCCTTTGTGCCTTTTTTAACCCTCTGTGCCTCTGCCCCTCTGTGCCTTTGTGCCTTTTTTAACCCTCTGCCCCTCTGTGCCTTTGTGCCTTTGTGCCTTTGTGCCTTTTTTAACCCTTTGTGCCTTTTTTAACCCTGTGTGCCTTTCTTAATCCCCTTTTTCATCACATTTTCTATCGGCCAGGTACTTGTAAAGCTTGTACTGTTCTTCTGTCTGATGCTGGGCCTTTTTCGATAGCTCCGCTGCCCGTTCCGGGTTTGCCCGTTTAAGCACTGTGTACCGGTTTTCATTATTCGTATACTCTTCCAATGTAATGCTTGGTGCCTTGCTGTCAAGTGTAAGGGGATTTTTCCCTTCCGCGTGAAGAAGCGGATTATAACGAAATAGCGGCCAGTGCCCGGAAGCAACAGCTCTCTTCTGTTCATCGAGGCCCTTTACCATGTTGATACCGTGGGCAATACAATGAGCGTACGCGATGATGATCGAAGGGCCATCGTATGCTTCGGCTTCAATGAACGCCTTTATGGTCTGCACAGGATCCGCCCCCAGCGCGACTTTCGCGACATAGATATACCCATAACACATCGATATTAAACCGAGATCTTTTTTACCGATCGGCTTGCCGCTTGCCGCAAATTTCGCGACAGCACCCATGGGAGTGGATTTTGAGGCCTGACCACCGGTATTAGAGTATACTTCCGTATCGAGCACCAGCACGTTTACGTTCTTTCCCTGGGCAAGCACATGGTCCAACCCGCCGTAACCGATATCATACGCCCATCCATCTCCGCCGAGGGCCCAGACAGATTTTTTTATGAAGTATTCGGCCACCGACAAAAGCTCGGCGCGATCGACGCGGCCAGAGTCATTCAGCAGGGCTTTTAGTTTATTTACCCGGACGCGCTGCGATTCTATACCCTCCTGGCGAGACTGATCAGCGGCTTTTATTTCCTCAAGAAGCAATTTGAGTTCCGGTTCGCATGAACCGGTATCAAGGATCCTGTCGGCCAGCTCGTGAGCGTATTCGTTATATTTATCAACCGTAAGGCGCATACCGTAAGCGACCTCGGCATTATCTTCAAAAAGCGAGTTATTCCATGTGGGGCCGCACCCGTCCGCGCGCTTCGCGTAAGGCGTCGTCGGCAGGTTACCGCCGTAAATGGACGAACATCCGGTGGCATTGGCGATGATCGCCCTGTCACCGAAAAGCTGGGTCAGAAGTTTGACATACGCGGTCTCTCCACACCCGGCACACGCGCCGGAATATTCAAATAGCGGACGGACATACTGACTGCCTTTCATCGTGTTCCGCTGATAAAGCTCAGGGTCCGGTTCCGGTAAATTTAGGAAGAATTCGTAATTTTCTTTTTCGGCCTCGCGTAACGGTTCCTGGGGCATCAGCTTAATAGCGTCTTTTGCTTTCATCGGACAATTCTCCACACATGTACCGCATCCCGTACAATCTTCAGGCGCTACTTGCAATGTATACGCGTATCCTTCAAGCCCTTTAGGTGGTCTTGGCGATGTGTATTTAAATGCCGCGGGCGCGTTTTTCGCGAGCTCTTCGGTGTACAGTTTGGGCCGTATAGCGGCATGTGGGCAAACCAGAGAACACTTTCCGCACTGTATGCAGGTTTCGATATTCCAAACAGGGATCTCTATGGCAATGTTCCTCTTCTCATACTGCGTAGTAGCCGTAGGCCAGGTGCCGTCATCGGGCATTTCCGAAACCGCCACCCGTTCCCCCTCACCACGGAGTATCTTGGTGGTTGTCTTTTTAATGAATTCCGGAGCGCTCCCCGGAACAACTTCTCTTTCCTTGATCTCTCCTTTAAACTCAGAAGGCACCTCAACTTTCTCTATCCTGGAAAGGGCCATATCAATAGCTTGAATGTTCATATTAACGACTTTATCACCCTTCTTCCCGTAAGTTTTCCTCGTCGCTTCTTTAATGGCTTCTATCGCTGTTTTTTCATCGATAACCCGGGATATCTGAAAAAAAGCGGTCTGCATGATAACGTTGATACGCGCGCCAAGCCCGACTTCCTGCGCTATTTTCATCGCGTTTATCGCATAGACCTTGAGTTTTTTGTCTATTATCTGTTTCTGCACCTCAGGCGGAAGGGCCTCCCATACCTCGTCTTTCGCGTGTGATGAATTGAGCAGAAAAATTCCGCCACATTCAATGTTTTTTAACATGTCATACTTCTCGAGAAAAGAAAAGTTATGACATGCTATAAAATTAGCGCAGCTGATCAAATAGGGACTTCTTATAATATTTTTCCCGAATCTGAGATGTGACACCGTAATCGCCCCTGCCTTTTTTGAATCATAGACAAAATATCCCTGGGCGTAATTATCAGTTTTTTCTACGATGATCTTAATAGAGTTTTTGTTCGCGCCTACCGTACCGTCAGCACCGAGGCCATAGAACATAGCCCGATAAGTATCAGACTTTTCAACACTGTAAGAAGGATCATAATCAAGGCTTGTATTCGTCAGATCATCGTTAATTCCTACGGTGAAATGGTTTTTGGGTTTATCTTGCGTGAGGTTATCGAAAACGCTTTTTATCATGGCGGGGGTGAATTCAGCTGACCCGAGGCCATATCGGCCGCCGACTATTTTCGGGTATTCTTTAAACGAGGTACTGCCCTCCTGCATGGCCTCTCCGACAGCCGTTCTTATGTCTTCATAAAGCGGCTCACCGATACTTCCGGGTTCTTTTGTCCTGTCAAGAACAGCTATGGCCTTAACCGTTTTCGGCAAAGAACCGATAAAAGCGTTTATATCGAACGGCCTGAATAATCTCACCCGCACAACCCCGACTTTTTCGCCCCGCGCGTTAAGGTATTCCACTGTCTCGTGCGCGGCCTCTCCGCCGCATCCCATGATAACGATCACTCTTTCCGCATCCTCGCGGCCGATATATTCAAACAGCTTATATTGCCTACCGGTCAATTCGGCGAACTTATCCATGGTCTTTTGCACAATGCCGGGACATTCAAGGTAATATTTGTTCACCGATTCCCGGCCCTGGAAAAACACATCCGGATTCTGTGATGTGCCGCGCAATACCGGACGCTCCGGCGACATGCCACATTTCCGGTGGGCATATATAAGTTTCCTGTCAAGCATCGCGTCCATATCCTCAAACGTGAGTTCCTCTATTTTCTGGATCTCATGGGAAACCCTGAACCCCTCGAAAAAATGAACGAACGGCACCCTGGACGCAAGCGTCGCGGCCTGCGCGATAATAGAAAAATCCATGGCTTCCTGAATACTTCCGGCGGAAAGCAGACCCCACCCTGTAGACCTTGCCGCCATAACATCCGAGTGATCACCGAATATCGACAGCGCCTGACACGCGATAGACCTGGCAGCGACATGGAACACCGTCGGAGTAAGCTCACCGGCGATCTTGTACATGTTCGGTATCATCAAGAGAAGCCCCTGTGACGCCGTAAAAGTAGTAGTTAACGCGCCGGTCGTGAGCGCGCCGTGAACCGCCCCGGCCGCTCCGCCTTCCGATTGCATCTCT
>Ga0180007_10001340_pt1 | contig 34308 bp, 31 predicted proteins | sample MM_PC_MetaG_FD_121122 | JGI IMG/M metagenome (GOLD analysis project Ga0180007, IMG submission 121122) | Groundwater microbial communities from the Aspo Hard Rock Laboratory (HRL) deep subsurface site, Sweden - MM_PC_MetaG | ecosystem: Environmental > Aquatic > Deep subsurface > Groundwater... | reverse complement strand
CATCTTTTTTAGTATCTCTTTCTCTCTCATGAATCTCCTCCTTAATCATTTTTAGAGGAGAAGTATATCAGATTATTTAGACATAGTCCACACTTATTCCAGAAGAGCCAAATTTATTAATATATTCCCCATTAACTAATTCTACAATTTCTTGATAATCTTTACTAAATCCACTTTTTGTTGAATATATCTCTTTATATGAGCCATCACTAACAACTAGTTCTTTTCTTAATTGTTTAGATGCTTTGTCTACTTTTTCTGAATCCAATGTTAAATCTATATCTCCCGACCAAATAAATTCATCTTCAGAAGTTATATGACCAAAAAAAATCACAATATGGTTTTTGTTCTTTGACATATATTCATATTTTGATCCCAGATTTCTAAATTCATCCAGCCCATTGGATGACAATACCTTTCCGTAAAAATTTGATGGATATCTCATTTTATTTAACCTGTTTTTTTGTAAATCCTCGCCACCTCTTCCGCAATCGCCACACATGCGGTCAGCGCCGGTGAATCGATGCCAACCAGATTGATAAAACCAGGTAGGCCTTTATCGTATTCATTCCGGATTACAAAATCCCTTGCCGGTTCGCCTTTCGCCTGTAGCTTTGCGCGAATCCCGGCCACACCGGGGGTCAAATCTGATTTTTCCAGAAAGGGCAGATACTCTTTCGCATCGCTGAAGAAGTTATCCAGATGCGTCGGATCAACGTCATAGTTTATCTCATCCACATAAAGAGCATTGGGACCAAGTGCATAAGAACCGTCCAGCCACAGTCTCACATGAATTCCCAAACTCACCGGTGTTGGGGTCGGGTAAATCAGGTGGCTCATTTTCCCGCTGTGATGTTCATTCACATCAAAATATTCACCTTTGACCCAGTAAATCCGATACTGATTTTTTCCTATATCAATTCCGAGCATTGCGGAAATTTGATCCGCATAGAGACCGGCAGCATTGATCACTACATCGGTGATAATCTCTTCAATTTTACCATTATCCCGGCGGACCATTACTTTGTAACTATCCTTCAGTTTTTCCAGGCCGATGACTTCATGATCATATCGTATGGTTACACCGTTTCTCAGCGCTTCCTGCTCGAAATAACGCATCAATTCCGTAGCGTCCAGAATCCCGGATTCCGGACTTAGCAACGCCCATTTGGCCCGAATGTTCGGTTCGAGGCGTTTAATTTCCTGTTCCTCAATCATTCGTAAATGCGGTACCTGATTGATTTTCCCCTGGTGATAAATTTCTTCGATGTTTTGCCGCTCATCTTCGGTATTGGCGATGATCAATTTTCCGGTTTTCCGGTGCGGAATATTGTGTACAGAACAGAGTTTATATAACATGCGATTGCCGTCCACACAGAGTCTGGCTTTCAGGCTGCCGGTTGGATAATACATGCCGCCGTGAATGACCTCGCTGTTGCGTGTCGACGTATCCTGTCCAAAAGTATTGTGTCTTTCCAGCAACACAATTTTTTTACCAGTTGTGGATAAACGTCTGGCAATGGCCAGACCGACTGAACCGGCACCGATAATAACTATTTCTGTTCTATTCATAGTACCCCTCTTGTATTAATGCTTTTACCACTGTTCGAAATGGATTTTTATATCTTCGTATTGGGAACGGGGGATTTTTTCTTCATCGGGGTGACCAATGGCCACCATGCTGAAAACCTTAATATTCTCCGGGACTGATATAATATCTTTTAGAAAATCTTCGTCATTACTGCGGGGATAATACCCAAGCCAGACCCCTCCCAATCCCAACTCCGGTAGTGCCAGGAGAATATTCTCCGTCGCTGCCGCGCAATCCTGATCCCAGCGCTTGGACGAAACGGCCGTGTCTCCACAAACAGCAACAGCCAACGGCGCCTGGAAAAGCATTTTGCCGTAGGGATGTACTTCCGCGATCCGGTCCAGGGTTTTTCGCTCCCGAATTACGATGAAGTGCCAGGGCTTGTTATTATGCGCTGAGGGTGCAGCCATAGCTGCTTCCAGAATAGATTTAATCTGTAAATCCGATAACGGCTCATCATTAAACTTGCGAATACTGCGGCGGCGAAATATATAATCGAGGTCCATATTAGTCTCCGGTTTTTAGATATTTCCCTGTTTTGACCAAATATAAAAGAGAAGTCCCGGTAATACAATAATTGATCCGAAAAGCAGCGTCAAACTCAGGGACGAGGTCGTATTCCCGAGCAGAAAAGCCAGTCCAATCAGCAATGGACTAAGAAAAAACAGTTTCATATCAAACCGCAACAGCACCAATGCATAAAATAATGTCATCATTTGCAGAACTCCACCAATCACCGCCTGAATATAGCGCTTAGGGATCGTATCTTTTTCTGATGGAATCACTTTCACTATTTCCGGCGCACTCCGGATATGTCGTTTACAGTACCAGAGCTTGACATCCCTGCAAACCGGTATGACATTTATTTCATACTGCCAGAGGGTCGTAACGGCCTTTGTGTCCGGGCGCCCGCATGTCACGCAGGGCTTGCGGGATAAATATGGATTAATGTATAATCGGCCGGATACAAAAATAGCCAGATTGATAAAAACGACAATGACAATAACCCAAAAATTCTTCGGATCGGCAAGGGCGGAGAAAAAATCTTTTGAATTAGAATGACGCATTCGGCTTTCCGTAATTACATTGACAATTTACAAAAATCAGAACAAAACACGAACCAAAGTTAATGTTTGTGTAAGCAATATAAAACATAAACGCTCTTGATATAACAGGGATTATTTAGTAAATATCAGATTGAAATAGAAAGGATAGGAGGTAAATATGTTGTCGATTGTTAAATGGTTGGGCCACGCAACTCTGCTGTTCAAAGCCGAAAAAATCATTTATATCGATCCCTATCAGTTAAAAGGAAATCCTCAAAAAGCCGACCTGATTCTGATAACACACGATCATTACGATCACCTTTCCAAAACCGATATTGATAAAATTCGGACAGACGAGACTATTATTGTGGTTCCTGCATCATCAAAACAATCCCTGCCCGGTACTTTTCGCACAATTAACATCGGAGATACTTTAACATTCGGAAATATTTCGATCGAAGCTGTGCCGTCATACAATACCAACAAGAACTTTCATCCAAAGAATGCCCGCAATGTCGGCTATATATTGACAATTAACAATATCCGCTATTATCATGCCGGGGACACCGACATTATTCCTGAAATGGAGGATTTTAACGTAGATGTGGCCTTTTTACCGATCGGCGGAACCTATACCATGACGCCCGAAGAAGCTGCTGAAGCTGTCCGATTAATTAAACCGAAGATCGCTGTTCCGATTCACTATAACAGCATCGTCGGATCAATTGCTGACGCCAAAACCTTTGAAAAACTCTGTAAGTGTCCGGTGAAAATTTTACCACAAGGAGAATAGCGCATTACAACACAAAACCTGAAGCAAGAACTGGATCTGGCAATCAGCGCGGCCCGGGAAGCCGGAATGATAATCCTGAAGTACTATAACAACAACTATCATATCAGGGACAAGGGATTTAGTAATCCGGTAACCACCGCGGATACGGAGGCCGATACATTCTTAGGGAACACTATTCTGGCAGAATTCCCCGGTGACGGCTGGCTTTCCGAAGAAACTAAAGATTCCACCGAACGCCTTTCGAAACAGCGGGTCTGGGTGGTGGACCCTTTGGATGGAACAATCGAATTTATTCGCGGCATCCCGGAATTTGTAGTTTCGGTTGCATTAACAATAGATCGTGAACCCGTCGTTGGTGTCATTTATAATCCTCTGACAAAAGAAATGTTCTCCGCGATGACTGGGTCTGCGTCCCGGTTAAATGGAAATGAAATCCATTGCAGCGCCAATACGGAACTGCACGAAGCAACGGTGTATGTAAGCCGTTCCGAAACCAAATCCGGGCTTTGGAAACCATTCGAAGATATGTTTAAAATGCTGATCGTCAGTGGAAGCATTGCCAATAAACTGGTTCACACTGCTGCTAACTACAGCGATCTGACGATCAGTCTTCGACCAAAGAATGAGTGGGATATTTGCGCAGCCGATCTGATTGTCCGGAATGCCGGCGGACTACTTATCAACCGAGACCTAAATCCAATCCGCTACAATTCCGAAAATCCATTCATTCCAAATGGTCTGATCGCCGGTCCTCCACAGCTACTTGAAAAAGTAAAACCATTATTTAAAATTTGACTAAAATTATTGTAACTTTGACCTGTGTTATTTATCAAACCGATGAGTTGTTTAAAGTATAAAGGGTGACCGATGCCTGTTTTTGATTACAAATGTAAAAATTGCGGTAAAGTTTACGAAGAGCTGATAATGTCCTGTTCCATCCCGGATGCTGACGTTAAATGTCCCGAATGTGGTAGCTACCAGTCGGTTAAACAGATGTCGGCGCCGTCGATTGGGGGTAGCAGCAGCGGCTCATCGGCCAATAGCGGGGCCGGTTGTGGCAGGAGCGGCTTCACCTGAGCCAGATAATCTTCCGGCAGTTGCCGGTATCAATATATCAAATATTTTTCCCTGATTTTCATAAATTTATTAAGATCATCCTGCCATTCAGCAATAATCTCCCCGGCTGATTTTCCATCCCAGACCTCCTGACGGATTTTGTCTGTCCCCATGGCCTTATCAAACGAACCGGTTCGCTTCGTCTCAAATATCAGCTGCTCAGGATACAACTTTCGAATCGCACACAATATATAAATCTGGGTCATCATCGGTTTAAATTCAGCAACATCGGCGATATGAATCTGAACTCCCTGTAGCTGAATATCTTCACGGGTAAAATAGTAGGGCTTATAATGCATCGGGCGGAAGAAAACCCCGGGTAGATTATAGGAATTCAATTCTTCACTCAGTTCATTCGCATCCATCCACTCTTCACCAATCAGTTCAAAAGGCATTGTATACCCAATTCCGACATCAATGGTATGTAATTCTCCGATACAGCCGGTCACCGCACAGAAAAGCGCTGTTTTACTGTGTGGAATATGAGGAGATGTAATGACCCATTCGAGACCGGTTTTATCGCCGGTCATTTCGCGTTGCCAGTTCTTCAACGGAACAACTGTCAGGTCAACATTGATATCAAATTCCGAATTGAACAGCTGTGCCAGTTCGCCGACGGTCAGGCCATACACAAAAGGAATAGGGTAGAGGCCGATAAAGGAACTGAAAGCCGTGTCGAGTACCGGGCCCTCCACCAGGTTTCCGCCCAGCGGATTCGGTCGATCCAGTACAATAAAACGCTTGCCCTGTTCGGCGGCCGCTTCCATGCTACGCGCCATAGTATAGATATAAGTGTATGCCCGGGATCCGATATCCTGAATGTCATAAATCAGAACATCCACGTTATCCAGCATTTCCAGTGTCGGCTTCCGGGTTTTCCCATACAAACTGTAAACCGGTACACCGGTTTTCGGGTCAATAAAATCATCGACCTTAAAACCTCCGGTAGCATCTCCGCGGACTCCGTGTTCCGCCCCAAACAGCGCCACCAGATTAATATCTGGATGATTATAGAGCAGATCAACTGTCGATTCCATCTGTGAATTGACGCCGGACGGATTGGTGATCAGGCCAACCCGCTTGCCTCTCAAAAGATCCAGTTGTTCTTCTAATAATACATCAATACCCGGCTTGACATTCTTTGCCCCACCGACACAAGCAATAGAAAAAAATGCTGAAATAAGGACAATAACAAGTACGGAATTCTGTTTTTCCATGATATTGGCTCCCCGTTGATTAAAAACCCAACATAAATTAACACAACAAATGTCATTTTCCACAAAAGAACGACCCGCGAATAAATATATGTGAAAGAGTTATTTCTTTATTGCCTCATACATTGATTCTGAATAACTTGCTGGTTGTGTAATTTTTAATTTATTGATATTGCTTATGAATCCCTTTGCCAAAGAAGCCCATTTAAAAGAAGCTGAAAAATATATCCGATCGTACCTTTCAGAAATTCCCGGCACCGCGGTTGTGCTGGGCTCTGGATTAGGGTATTTTGCCGATACGCTTGAGTCGTCAGTTGTACTGAATAATCAGGACATCCCTCATTTTCCCCGGCCGACCGTAGCGGGACATGAAGGTAAAATGATATTTGGTAAAATTGACAACACCACGCTGTTGGCCATTCAGGGACGTTCGCATTTTTATGAGGGCAAATCCTTCGCAGAAATTACTTTTTACGTACAGTTGCTTAAACGGCTCGGTATTAAAAACCTCATCCTGACGAATGCCGCCGGTGGTATGAATCCCGCTCTAAAACCGGGTGATCTGGTTCTGCTGAACGATTTCATTAATTTTACCCAGATAGATGTTCTTCCAAGCCACCAACTTTCCGAGACATTCTTTAGTGAGCATCTCTCACAAATTGCGAAACGGACAGCTCAAAAGGCCGGTCTGAAACTTCACGAAGGGTCTTACTGCTGGACCACGGGCCCCAGTTACGAAACCCACGCCGAAGTCAGAATCATTCACGATCTCGGTGCCGATGTCGTCGGGATGTCCACAGTCCCAGAGCTTATCATGGGCGCTCATCTCGGCCTGAATGTTCTTGGGATCAGTCTCGTAACCAATTTGGCCGCCGGAATCAGTGCCACTCCGCTGACCCACGAAGAGGTTCAGGCGGTTGCGGACGAAATTAAAGAACCCTATGCCAATTACATGAGCAATTTGATTGTTGCGATTGTCAATTCTGAAACATAAACCGGAATTTTCCATATAATAACAGTACGATTTCAAGTCATCATGACCATTGTAAAAAAAGCAGAAAAACCCTAATATTCGCATAGCTATGGGACGAGCAGACCGACATAAGAAGTTACTCAGCTGGAAGGCTGCCATCCTGTATACATTGGTTATCTTTGTTGTCGGTTCCTTTACCGCTTTGAGCCTGTTGTCCTATTTTTCACGGGATTTACCCTCTATTGAGCAGCTTCAAAATATTGATCCCGAATTAATTACCCGTATTTTTTCCTCTGACGGAGAGGTTCTACAGGAATTATATACTCAACGTAGAATATATGTGACCTCGGAAAAAATTCCGCCGGCCATGGTTAATGCGGTGATTGCAATTGAAGATTCCCGGTTCGAAAAACACTGGGGCCTCAGTTTACGGGACTTTTCACGGGCAATTGTGTTGGACATTTTAACCCTCAGTAAAAAACAGGGCGCCAGCACCCTCACCCAGCAATTAGCACGAATTCTATATGATTCGATCGGTTTTGATAAGACGATTTCCAGAAAGATCAAAGAATTGCTGACCGCATTACAAATCGAAAAAATGTACAGCAAGACAGAAATCGTCGAAATGTATATAAATCACAGTTGGATGGGCAGTGGTGTTTACGGAATTCAGGCTGCGGCAAAGCGCTATTTTGATAAAACTTCAGAAGATCTTTCGGTGGATGAGTGTGCGTTATTGGCCGGCATCATTCAAAATTCAAGGCGCTATTCTCCGCTTGACAATCCGGTCAGCGCCTTTCAGCGGCGAAACCTGGTTTTGTACCGCATGATGGAGCAGGATTACCTTACCCGGGAAGAATATGCCCTATACCGGAACGCCCCGATCCAGGTTCAGCGCCCCGATCCGTCGCCGACGATTGCCCCATATTTCGTTGAACAGGTTCGGCGTTGGCTGCAGCGGGAAGATGAAAAACTGGGCATTGATATTTACCGCGACGGCCTCTCTATTTATACAACCCTGGACACTAAAATACAAGCCGCCGCCGACTCCTCATTTCAACGACATCTAAAAGTTCAACAGGAAATCCTGAACACCCGGCTTCTGTCCGATCCGAAATACATTGAAGCCATTATTGGGAAAGATTCTACTCTAAGCATCGAACAGGTTCGGGCAATGGTCCGCGGTGAATTTCCGATGGACCACTCTCTCCGCTACTCCTTCGTTGTCCAGGGAGCTTTAATTGCTCTGGAACCATCTACGGGCCGAATTCTGGCCATGATCGGTGGCCGTAATTATGACGAATCCGAATTCAACCGGGCGACCCAGGCCAAACGGCAACCCGGCTCTGTATTCAAACCGATTGTCTATGCCACGGCGATTGATAACGGTTTTCCGGTCACCACCCAACTGCTCAATCAGCCGATTGTTGTTTATCTGGAAGGCGGCGAAATCTGGCGTCCTCACAACTTTGACTATTCAACCGGAGGTCCGACGACATTCAGAGAAGGCATCCGGCGTTCTCTGAACCTTGTCTCTGCCCGAATCGTTCAGGAACTCATTTCGCCCAAATCCGTTGTGGAAACCGCCCGGCGGATGCACCTGACCACGTATATGCCCGCCGTCGATGCTATCGCGCTTGGAACCGCGGTTGTTATTCCCCAGGAAATTACATCGGCATACAGCATTTTTGCCAACCATGGAATATGGGTGGAACCCATTGCCGTCACCCGAATCGAAGACCGTTACGGCAACACGATTGCCAGCTATACGCCACGGCAGGAATATGTATTTAGTGAAGACGTTGCCTACCTTGTCACCAGTTTGCTGGAAACCAATATGAAGTCCGGGACTGGTGGGAGCGCCAGCTGGAAATACGGTTTTACTCACACTGCCGGTGGAAAAACCGGTACTACCAACGACGCCAGCGACGCCTGGTTTGTTGGATATACACCTTATATGGTCGCCGGTGTCTATGTCGGCGTGGATAATCCCGGCGTATCTCTTGGTCCAAATGAGACCGGTAACAAGGCGGCCCTGCCAATCTGGGCTATGTTCATGCGGGATGCTCATAAAGCCAAAGGCTGGAAAAACAAACCCTTTGATCGCCCGGCCAATATCATCGATGTCGAAATCTGCAAAGAAACTAAGTCGCTACCTTCGGAATATTGTCCGGTCGAAACGGAAATTTTTATCAAAGGCACGGAGCCGACCGAGCGCTGCAAGATTCACACGGATATCGACGAAAACCGCGAAATTGATCGGGTAAACTTTTAGGAGCCGCGGAAATAAAACTAGCCGTTGTTACTCATTCCTCAATTACAATATATAATTTATTCACTCTATCAAGACCAATAGTATCAATTTCAAATGATTTTTAATAAATTAGGAACACTATGAATACTTTAATCCCTGAACCACCGGTTTTACCGGAAAAAACAGAAGCCAAACCGATCGTTATTTACGGTGGCGCACTCTACGGCGGCAAAGGGACCATTTACGAAGATGGTGCGGTTTTTGTTTCAAAGGGCAGGGTCGTCACCGCAGGAACCGAGGAGTCTGTCTTTGCACAAATTCCCAAAACCGTCGACATTGAAGTTTATGATACTCTGGGTTGTGTTATTTTTCCCGGTTTAATCAATCTGCACCATCATTTTTCCAGAAGTTTTGCCTTGGGTCTGCCTTTTTATAATCCAAATAACGAAAACTCTTCTCAATTAGAAAATTTTTGGTGGAAATACGACCAGTACCTCGATGATGATATGATTCAACTGGCAACTCTAGTTAGTATTCTCAATTCTATCAAAACAGGTGTTACAACGGTATTTGATTTGCATTCATCTCCACTGGCAATCTCAAATATCATGGAAAATATCGCATCCGTTGTCACCCGGTCAGGGATTCAGGCGGTACTTGCTTATGAAATTTCGGAACGAAATGGCGACGATATATTTATCCGCTCTCTGGAAGAGAACCGGAATTTCATCCGGAGCAGCAGCCTGGACTCACGGGTTCGCGGCATGTTTGGGATCCACAGTACCGGACAATTGTCTGACAGGACACTGACTCTGATTGCTGAAGCCGCTGGTGATACAAGCGGTTTTCATATTGAAACTAGGGACGAAAACAATCTTAAACGTCTGGCTTCTTTTGGATTACTTAATTCAAAATCCCTGATTTCCGGTGTGTTTCCATTGGACAACGGTGACTTGACGACTCTTCGGGAAAGCGGTGCTACATTTGTACAGGTTCCGGGCATTCAAAATAACGACACAGCGCAATTGTTTTCAGGTATAAAATTGGGCATTGGTACATCCGGAACAGGCGGCGGTATATTACAGGCTCTCAATATTGAATTCAACCGATACTGCAATCCTGAAACCGATTTTTCTAAATTAACCGAATATATTGCACCATTACTGCGGGGAAATGCTGAATTTGCCGGGCGTTACTTTAACGGAAAGCCCGGGATTATTGAAACCGGTTCCATTGCTGATATTGTCGTATTCGACTATATTCCGGCGACCCCCATAACCAGTGAAAATTATCTCCAGCACCTGCTTTGGGGAATGCAATATACACCGGTAAAAATGGTGATGACCGGGGGCCAGTTTATCTACAACAATTATACATTTTTGACCCTTGACGAAGAGATCATCCTTGATGAAAGTCAAAAGGCCACCAGGCGGCTGCATGAAAAATTCGAAAAACTCTGAGAGGTAACCGTGAATCGTCTTATCGTCACTTTTACGATGTTAATAATTCTGGGATTTGCGGCTTTGTCGGCCCAGACCGAACAAATATCGCCCGATTTACTGAACCAGGTTCAGGCATCTGTTGAAATGGACAATTACACCCGGGCAATGCAAAACGCCGTGTCCAATAATGACGTAAAAGCATTAGCCCGAGACCGGGAAGTTTTAACCGATATCGATCATCATTTTGCCCATAAAATTCCTGTGTCAACCATCACCAATCAAAAAGTTTCCGGGCGGTGCTGGCTTTTTACAGCACTGAATGTTTTACGGACAAAAGTTGTCGAGAAATACAATCTGAAGGAATTCGAGTTTTCTCAGAATTACCTGTTTTTCTGGGACCAACTGGAAAAAGCCAATCTTTTTCTCGAATCCGTAATTGCATCTCGGGAAAAAAACATCGACGACCGCGAAGTTCAGTGGCTTTTCCAAAATCCGATTGGTGACGGTGGTGTCTGGACTATGATGCCAAGCCTGGTTGTCAAGTACGGAGTTGTTCCCAAAGAAATCATGCCGGAGTCCTATAACAGTGAAAATACCCGCATGATGAACCGCCTGACATGCCGGAAATTACGGGCCCAGGGGATGCAGATCAGACAATGGCATTCCGATGGAAAAAGCGAGAAATTCATTCGTAAGCAAAAGCCGGACATGCTGCCCGAAATTTATCGCCTTCTCGTTATTTCATTGGGAACTCCACCCACCGAATTTACCTGGCGGTATATCGATAAAAATGACAGTCTCATCGTTGGTAAAAACTATACCCCACAACAATTTTATGCAGAAGTAGTCGCTGTGCCATTAGCTGATTATGTCATGCTCATGGACGATCCGAGTAAAAAATACTATCAACTGTATGAAATTAAATACGATCGCAACTGTATCGAAAGCCCGAATTGGACATTCATCAACCTGCCTGTCACCGACATAAAGGAATTTGCAAAACAATCGATTTTAGCCGATGAACCAATGTATTTTTCCTGCGACGTGGGCAAGCAACTGGATAAGGAAACGGGCGTACTGGCAACGAACCTGTTCGATTACGAGGCGGTTTTAGGCGTTTCTTTTGATATGACTAAAGAGCAACGTATATTAAGTTATGAGAGCGGTTCAACCCATGGAATGACCCTGGTTGGGCTTGACACCTCGGCAACGGGCTCTGTGACAAAGTGGTTACTGGAAAACAGTTGGGGAGAAGATGCCGGACATAAAGGTTTCCTGACCATGACCGATGCATGGTTCGACGAATACATGTTCCGGCTGGTTGTTTTTAAAACGTTCTTATCACCGGAAGTGTTAGAGGTTCTGAAGCAAAAACCAATTTTATTACCGCCCTGGGATCGTATGTTTTAAGAAAGGAAGAATGTCGATGCAAAAGCATACCGGAATTTGCATAATTGTGAGTATATTATTGTCAATGAGTATTGTAAACGGAGACCAGCAAACCACACTTAATTTAATGCCCATACCCGCAGAAATCGTTCTAAAAGACGGTATTTTCCGGCTCGATGAATCTTTCACGCTGAAAATTGACGATCCCGCCGACAGCCGTCTTTATCAGGCGGCAACCGGAATGTTACGTCGGCTGGCCGGACGCACCGGATATTTCATGCCACAAGATTATATTACCGCCGAATCCAATCTGGAAAACCCTCAGATTATTGTAAAAACGTCTCGTATTGGCGAGCTCAAACTCTTCGAGGATGAATCCTATTCTTTGACAATTACTGACAAACAGATCACCTTAATTGCAGAAACGGACATCGGTGCGTTGCGTGGATTTGAAACCTTTCTGCAACTTTTGTCGGTTGACCAAAATGGTTACTATTTTCCGAATTGTGTGATCAACGATAAACCCCGTTTCCCCTGGCGCGGTTTAATGATCGATGCCAGTCGTCACTTCATGCCCGTGGATGTTATTAAACGAAATCTTGATGGAATGGCAGCCGTAAAATTGAATGTATTCCACTGGCATCTGGCCGATGACCAGGGTTTCCGGGTCGAATGTAAAACATGGCCAAAACTGCACGAACTGGGTTCCGATGGATTTTATTACACCCAAGATCAGATAAAGGAGATTATCGCCTATGCGGCCGATCGTGGCATTCGGGTCATTCCGGAATTTGATATCCCGGCCCATGCGACCAGCTGGCTGGTGGCCTATCCGGAACTGGGCAGTGCGCCGGGACCCTATTCAATGGAGCGTGGCTGGGGAATCAAAGACCCCACCATGAATCCTGTTAACGAATTTACTTATGCGTTTCTGGATGAATTCTTTTCCGAAATGGCCGCTCTGTTTCCCGATGATTATATGCATATCGGCGGTGATGAGAACAACGGAAAACACTGGGACGCAAATCCTGAAATTCAGCAGTTTATGAAAGATAACGATATACCGGACAAACACATGTTGCAGGCCTATTTCAACAAGCGCATCCTGAAAATCCTGGCAAAATACAATAAAAAAATGATCGGCTGGGACGAGATTTTTCAACCCGGCCTGCCTACCGATATTGTGATTCATTCCTGGCGAGGTCAGAAATCTCTGATTGAATCGGCCCAAAAAGGCTATATGGGGATTCTCTCCAATGGCTACTATATTGACCTGATCCAAACCGCCCAATATCACTATCTGAACGACCCGATTCCCGAAGATACACCACTGTCAGCAGAAGAACAAAAACAGATTCTGGGTGGCGAGGCAACCAGCTGGGGAGAGCTGGTCACTTATGAAACCGTTGATTCCCGCATCTGGCCCCGCACGGCCGCCATCGCCGAGCGCTTCTGGTCGCCCCGGTCTGTCAAAAATGTGGACGACATGTATCGCCGCCTTGAAGTAACCAGCTTTCACCTTGAGGAGCTGGGACTGCTGCATCTGAAAAATTATGACATGATGCTTCGGCGCCTGACCAAAGATCATGATATTTCGTCATTAAAAACTTTCGCGGATGTTGTTGAACCAGTCAAAATTTACACCCGCCACCATCAGGGGAAAAAATACATGTCCTATTCGCCCTATACTCGCGTTGTTGACGCGGCCAGAACAGAATCTATGACCGCAAGACATTTTTCTAAACTGGTTGACCAATATATCGCCGATCCGAAAAACCCCGACGCCGCGGAATTAATTCTGCAACTCTCTGTCTGGCAGGAAAACCATCGTCAACTCGTGGAAATAATCAAGGTTTCACCGGTGTTGAAAGAGATAGAAAGCATGTCAGCGGACCTCGAGGCTCTGGCTAATCTTGGACTTGAAGCCGCAAAAGCGCTGGCAAAAAATAAGAAATTAAAGAAAAATGTGGTTGATGCTTCTGTCGTCCTTTTTGAAAACGCTGCAAAACCGCGTGGGCAGGTAGAATTAATGATCGTTCCGTCTATCCGGAAATTGGTTTCAGCGGCCAGCAATTAAATCTAAGCAAGGGAGTTATACATGAAGAGTTTTATTGTTATTGTGGTCAATAAACGTAAAAAAGAGGCCATTACCGTCCAAAAAATATTAACCGAATGGGGCTGCCTTATCAAAACCCGGCTTGGCCTGCACGAAGGTGTTCTCGATGATTGTTCGGAGATCGGATCGATTATCCTGGAAATGGTGGGCGAGAACGATAAACACGAAGAGCTGGTTCGCAAACTTAATCTGCTGGCCGGCGTGACGGCAAAGCTGGTGAATGTTCCTATCGAACGTTAATATACCTTTAGGTTTGAGGTTTTCCGACTATACTTGATATTTTTTAGACAATAATAATCCTACATCAATATCGTACATCTGTTGCAAATATGCAGCATAAACGCTAATTTCCGCAGCAAGCCAAGGAGGTTGTTTTCGTGCAGATTTTTCGATATACACCCGATCAGCAGGACCAGTGGGACCGTTTTGTCAACGATTCCAATAACGGTAATCTCTTTCATTACCGACATTTTTTAAGCTATCACATCGGCCGTACATTCAACGATCATTCCCTGATATTTAAAAAGAAAGACCGAATTATTGCGCTCTTTCCCGCCGCTGAGAGAATTATGGACGGTGAAAAGGTTTTGCACTCCCATCCGGGCGCCAGTTACGGCGGTTTTGTTTTTGGAAAGCTGGGATACGGCGACGCCGATGAAATTTTAGAGATTTTTGAATCCTATTGCCGGGAACAGGGTTTTCAGCGGGGTTTTTATATTCCCACACCGGCGCTTTATTTTGAGGACTATGACGAAACCATGGAATATGCCCAGCTATGGAAAAAATTCAACGTGGTTGAGGATTACATTTCCAGTTTCATCGATTTATCCGGCGATCAAGAGGACGTTTATAATCGCATGGACAAACGCAAACGGCGCTATGTGCGGCGGCTTCAGGATAATCCGGATATCCGCCTGGAATGGAATAAAAATTACGACGAATATTATCCGATTCTGGTTCGCAATAAAGCCAAACATAAAGTCACGCCGACCCATTCTCTTGACGAACTGAAAAAACTCGATCGGCTTTTTCCCGGGCAGTTGAACCTGCTGATGTGCTATTACAAAGACAAACCCATTGGCGGGACTTTGAATTTTACGGCAAATTCACGGGTTGTCATCATTTTTTATAATATGATTGACGATAATTACCAGGATCTGCAACCGGCGTCGCTGCAAATCTGGGAAACCATGCGCTGGGCCCATGGGGCAGGATTTAAGTATCTCGATTTCGGAGTATCGCAATTGCCACTGGCAGAAAATCCACTGACCCCCAGCAAGTCGCTGGTTCTTTTCAAGGAACATTTCGGCAGCCGGAATATGATCCGCAAGGCCATGGAAAAACGGTTCTGATCTGAGATAATATGGCAGCAAATATCCGTTCACTGACCAAACAGACACTTGTTTACGGACTCGGGACCGTGGCAACCCGTTTTATTACATTTTTACTGCTGCCGGTTTATACAAATATTTTGGCACCAGCGGATTACGGTTTGGCGATCCTCGTGTTCGCCTTTACAGCTTTCATGAACCATATTTACAATTATGGTCTTGATTCCGCATTCATGCGCTATTACGAAGATAAGGATTTCAACGACAAACGCGGCAATGTCCTGTCGACTGCCACATGGATGACATTGTTGAGCAGTTCAATCCTTTCGCTTATTATATGGCTGGCCCGAAAACCAATTGCCGATCTGCTTTTGCCGGGTTCAAATCAACACCTGTTTATTAGTTATGCCGCCGCAATTCTTTTTTTCGATTGTATCTCCAGGGTGCCTTTTGCACTCCTGCGTACAGAGGGAAAACCCTTCACCTTTCTTGGGGTTCGACTGATAAATGTATTAATTACTCTCGGTCTGAACGTCTATCTGGTGGGTGTCCGTAAAGTCGGCGTGATCGGAATTTTCCAGAGCAATATTATCGCGTCCGCCATAACGACCACAATTCTATATTTTTTACTGATATCCCGGCTGCAAAAAACATTTAGCGGATCACTGGCACAGGGCATGATGCTTTTCGGATTACCCTTTGTACCCGTCGGTTTGGCAACGGCCGCCATGGAAATGATGAACCGTTATATTGTGGAACATTACCTTGGATTATCTGCTGTCGGCATTTTCAGCGCCGGTTATAAACTGGGAATCTTCATGCTTCTGTTGTCCACCGCATTTTTCTATGCCTGGCAGCCCTTTTTTCTGAAAGCCGGGCCCAGTGAGGCGTCGAAAATTATGTTTTCCCGGATATTAAAATATTTCACCCTGGTGACCCTGGCTTTTTGGGTAATTCTCAGCTTGTTGATGAAAGAGATTGTGAATTTACATATTGGCGGTGTTTACTTGATCGGTCCGGAGTACGCCGGTTGCGAACCAATGATACCCTGGATATTACTGGGTTATGTTTTCCAAGGAATCAACTTGGTGTTTTTACCAGGTATCTATTTTCAGAAAAAGACCCGGTACATGGCATATAATACGATCCTGGCGGCCACTGTAAATATCATCGCTAATTTTATTCTCATTCCGGTTTGGGGAATTGTCGGCTCGGCCATTGCCGCCACAATAGGGTATATTACTCAGGCAACTTCGACTCATTACATATCTCAGAAATTGTATAAAATCCCCTATGATTATCCCAGGTTTTTTCTGATTATCGGCCTGGCATTGCTTTTCGGTTTTTCCAACTACTTCTTCAACTTCTCGTTGCCAGTCCGGCTGATTCTGATCGTTGCGTTTCCGCTGATGCTCTGTCTGTTTCGCTTCTTTAAAAAAGAGGAGTTTAATTCTCTGAAATCGCTTTTCCCTTTTAATTGATATGAACGAAACCCATACGATCTGCCATATAACCCTCGGCCATAATCCCACAGATGACCGGATTTTTTATAAAGAGATTCTATCTTTAAAGAAACAGTATGAAAAAATCGTCCTTGTGGCTCCGGACTTTAATCCACCTGATCCCAAATATACTATTGATTATCGGCCATTTCCAGATGATAGTTTTTTCAAGAAATTATGGAACGCCTATACATTGGCCAAACAGGTAAAAGCCGACTTGTACCATTTCCACGAATTCGAATTTCTGCCCTTTGCCCTGTTTTTAAAATTTAAATATAAACGTAAAGTCATTTATGATGCTCACGAAACTATCTTCTGGTTTTTCATCGATTTCTCCCGGCATTCAAAATGGATTACATTTTTACCAGCGCTAATTGCCCACACGATGGAAATGGTCTGTTCTGCGTTTATGGATTATATCGTCGCCACTATTTTTGTGGCGCCGTGGTTTCGTCCGTTCAAGAAACGCTTTACCAAACTCTACAATTACCCGGTTCTATCCTTTTTTGGAAACCAGTTAGCGGATGTTGGGCGGCAGTCCAATCCAATCATTCTATATCATGGACAACTGGTCCCTGCCCGGAAAATTGACCTGATGATAACGGCAATGAAATATGTCAAGCCGGAATATCCTGAAGCAAAACTATTAATTGTAGGCAATATACAGGAGGAATACAAATCTCAATTGGACCGGCTTATTGACGAAAATCGTCTACAGGACATTGTGGAACTCCGCCCACCGGTTCCCTATGAATCCATTCCCGATCTGCTGCGCACTGCCTGCATCGGATTTTCTTCCCTGACACCCAATGAATCATTCAGGCATTCACTGCAAATCAAGCCCTTTGAATTTATGGCATTGGGAATACCGGTCCTGGGCTGTCGGGTCCCATCGATTGAATTTTATGTCGAAGAAACCGGCGCTGGTATCGTTGTTGACCCGGTCACACCGGAAAAACTCGGCAACATCATCAACGATCTATTGACACATCCGGAAAAACGTCTCGAAATGGGCATTAACGGACACAAAGCCGTCACAGAAAAATACAACTGGAATGTCATGGAAAAACGACTATACTCTATATATGAGATGCTGCTGAAATGTTAAAAATCCTCTACATATCACCGGAAAATACCGTTGGTATTTTATCTTACTGGAAAAAGGCCCACGAGCTCAATGGCAATCACTGCCGCTTTGTGACCTTTTACCGAACGGCGGCCGGTTATGAAGAAGATATTTTACTGAATCTGCCTTTCATCGCTTCAAGACCATGGTATATCGGTTTCAGACGGTGGATGATACGATCGACGGAAGGCCGGGAACCCTATACAAATCTGGAGGGCTATCCGCCGGTCTGGAATCCGCCAGTCTGGCAGAAAGCGCTTTGGCGAACCCGGGAAATGCTCTGGCGCCCGAAGATAAACCACACCATCCAGAATTATAAACTGGAAGACTTCGACGTATATCATTTTGAATGGGGCCTGGATTTCTACCGCAATGCCGAATTCGCCGGAAAAATGAAAGCCCGGGGCAAAAAAATAATCTGCCACTTTCACGGTCAGGATTTACGGAACCGGGGAGTGATTCCCGAAATGGATGCCATCAGCGACCTGAATCTGACCAACGAACTCGATTTGACCTACATGCACCCAAATTTGAACTATCTTTTTCTGCCCTACGACGTCAGGGCCTTTGATGTAAAACAATCCATCGGGAATCCGATTACGATCTGTCACGCCACGACCAACCGCGTTATTAAAGGATCAGATCTTATCATAAAAACATGTCGGGATCTGGAAAAGAGTCACGGTATCAAATTTATTCTCGTAGAAAATCAGGCTCACGAAAAAGTCATCGAATTCAAGCGCCAATCCGATATCTTTATTGATCACGTAGGCGAGTTGACCTGGGGCTATGGGATGAATTCACTGGAATCCCTGTCTATGGGAGTTGCCAGCGCCACATACCTGAACGATACATACGAAAAATTCATTCCCGATCATCCGTTTATCAATATCCGACCCGACAATATTAAAGACGTGTTGGTACATTATATTGAGCACCCGGAATTAATTCTGCTAAAAGGCAAAGAAGGCAGAGAGTGGGTGGATAAGTACCACGATTATCGTAATGTCATCCAGCGGCTTTATCAGTATTACCGGCAAATCGGAGTGGACATTTAAGTATGCGTATCACTTTCATTTTACCCGGCTTTATATCAATACCCATGGGCGGCGTGAAAGTTGTTCATGAATATGCCAATCGATTAGCCGAGAGAGGCCATGATATCAGCCTTGTATACCCGATAACGACCCATGCCTGTTCATCTCTTGGACAGATTAAGCAACTCATACGGAGAATCTATAATCGCGTGACGAATATAAATAATGAATTGTATTACACCCCGAATAGAAACGTTGAGGTGCTTGTTGTAAAAAAGGCTATTTCAAAATATATTCCAATAGGAGATGCGGTAATAGCAGCCGGATGGCAAACAGCTCGTTGGGTCTATATGTTACCAGTGATACATGGAAAAAAATTCTATTTTTTGCAACATTTTGAAACCTATTTTAAATCGAAAAATCTAGTTCTGAAAACTTTCCAGCTTCCCATGATAAAAATTGCCATTGCCCAATGGATTATCGATGAATTGAAAAATATTGGTCAAACCGCAGAGGGTCCAGTGATGAATGCTATTGATCATCGAGAATTTTTCATTGATCCTGAGTCGACAGACCGGCCTTACGATGTCATTGCCGTCTATCACCATATGAACGTGAAAGGCCCGAAAGATTTAATTTCAACTCTCAAAGCATTAAAAAAACAGAAAAATATTTCCGCGGTTGTTATCGCTTCCCGTAAACCAATTCACAAGTTTCCGTCGTGGGTCCGGGTCGTCATCCGCCCTTCGACCGAGCTGCTTCGCAATCTATATAATTCCTCAAAAATCTTCCTACACACCAGCCATAGTGAAGGCTGGGGACTGCCGGTGATGGAAGCCATGGCCTGTGGGTGTGTGATTGCGGCTTATGCCAATAAGGGAGTTTGTGAATTTCTGACTCCCAATAAAAATGCAATTCTAGCGGATATCGGTCGGAAAGATAAACTGGTTCATATTATTCTGGATTTATTGGATAATCCTCAACTAATGAAGAAATTGAAGATAGCAGCTTTAATTGATATAAAAACTTATACCTGGAACCATTGCGCAGATAAATTTGAATCAATAATAAACAATTACATTCAGTGAATACCGTGCTTTCAAAATGTAAACAACTGCTTCAAAGAGAAATTCTCAATCCCGGTTTTTTATCGATTTTTATTAATCCATATTATTTTATCAAAAAGGGTTTAATTACTAAGTTACGTAAAAATGCCGGATATATTCGCGGGACAACTCTCGATTTTGGCTGTGGAAAGCGATCATATGAACACCTCTTTGATGCAGAAAAATTTATCGGTTTGGAAATAGAACAAAGCGGCCATGATCATTCAAAAGAAAATATCGATGTATATTATGATGGACAAAGGATTCCTTTTAAAAATAGATCCTTTGATTGTGTTTTATCTATTGAGGTCATTGAACATGTTTTTAATCCAGAAGAGATATTTAATGAATTCTATAGAGTATTAAAACCTGGTGGTCATATTCTTATAACATGTCCTTTCACTTGGGAAGAGCATGAACAACCATATGATTTTAGCAGATATACAAGTTTTGGAATCCAGCATCTTTTAGAAACTCACAACTTCACTATAATCAAAATAGAAAAAAGTAACAGCTTTATTGAAACAATATTTCAATTATGGAATTTATATTTATATAAAAAACTGTTTCCTAAAAGTAAATTGTTACAAATAATATGTATCCCTTTGCTGATCTTTCCGGCAAATCTTATCGGCACTCTCCTCTCCTTACTACTACCCAAAAATAGTGATTTATTTCTGAACACTATTGTCGTTGCTAAAAAAGATGATGCATCATAACCACACCTTAAGGAAATTGGTCGAGAATATAGAGTGTTTGTCGCTTTGGAAAAAACAAGTTTTTAACAGGACGTGATAATGAAAATAAAGAAGATTTTATCTGGTTGTCAATTCTTAAATATTGCAGCTATAACCTTGTGGCTTTCAGGTAAAAGTTCTCTTAAAAAATATTTAGGAATATGTAAATTAGAATATTATAACCGGAAAAAACTGGGTTTGCCTGTTAAAAAGTTTTTTGACCTCTTCCCTAATTGCCAGAACCAACAAACAACTGTTAAAATTATTCCGGAAGAAATAACAGGAGGATTGACATTACTCGAATTGCAATACCTTTCTTCCATTGTCAAATGTTATCCCATTAAGTCAATATTCGAAATCGGGACATTTGATGGTTGTGCGTCCACTCACATGATGTTAAACGCTCAATTTCCAGAGCAATGTTCCATCTGTACTCTCGATTTACCAAAAAATAAAACTGACAATGATTTTGTATACGATCCCGACAATAAAGGTTTTCTGGAGCTGCGGCGCCCGGGATATTATATAAACCGCTATGTTCCCGGAAATGTGACTCAATTATTCGGTGATTCCATGGAATTTGATTTCAGTCCCTATTATGAATCCATGGATCTGGTTTTTATCGATGGCAATCACAACAAGCCTTTTATTCAAAAAGACACTAAAAATGCTCTTAAAATGCTTAAGCCTTCTGGTTTTCTTTTATGGCATGATTACTTTGGTATTCCAGGCGAAGTGGTTACAGATTATTTAAACCAATTGTCAAATAATATGCAAATAATAAGAATTGAAAAAACTTGCCTGGTATTTTATCAGAAAAATGAATAAAGACCACAACCCACATGTATCCGTAATTGTACCAGCCTATAATGCAGCAAGAACGCTGACGATCTGCATTGATTCTCTTCTATCCCTTAACTGTAAAAACAGCACCCTTGAAATCATTATTGTCGATGATGCCTCCACCGATAACACTTCGGAAATATTAAAAAAATACACACCTTACAGACTAGTTAAGGTTGTCCGTCACACACACAATTGTGCTCTGGCCGCGGCTCGCAATACTGGTATAAAAAATGCTTCCGGGGAGATTATTATCTTTTTAGATGCTGATATGGAAGTTCCGCCCAATTTTGTGGAAGAACATTTGAAATTTTATCACAATCCACAAGTGATGGGCGTGCTTTCGATAATCAAAGCTCCCGTAAATCAGCCACGTACTAAGTACCAACGGTATCTCTACGAATCAAAACGCGGTGCAGTCCAATATAATTCCGCTGCACCGCTTCCTTTTTCAGTTTTTTTATTCAATTGCACATCGGTCAGAAAAGATGCCCTTGATAAGGTTGGGCTGTTTGACGGTAAGATTACCAAATATGGCGGTGAGGACACTGAATTTGCTTACCGGCTCTGGCAGAAATATCCACAAGGCCTGTATTATGCACCGCATATAAAAGTCATTCATCATCATTATCGTCCCCTCAACGAAGTTTTGAAAAATGTCCTGACTTTCGGTCACAAAGTGGTTCCCTACCTGGTTCAAAAACACCCGGAATTTGATAAATTGTACGGCTATTCATTTGTTTGTCCATCTTCGACGCTCAGTGGATTACTTAAAAATATTGTTGGGATCGTCCTCAAATCTAAAATCACTTTTACAATTTTAATTTTACTCTATCATCTCTCTCCATATCCCATTTCCAACAGATTCATTCGCCTGTTATTAGCATCGGCGCTATGGCAGGGAATTGCCAGATCAAAAAATAATGATTTGGTTCCAGAGCGATAATTCCTTTTATTATCCTCATGTTTTCTCTAATTTTGCGGTTGTTTAAATTTGATTTTGCTATGAATAAACTAAAACACACTATCGCCATTTCCCTGACATTTAGCCTGCCGGTACTTTTTTCACTGCAGAATTCTTTTGCAGACGAACTGAATTTATATCTTAAAAACATCTCGGCAGATTCTGTTGAAACTGTTTTACTTGTGGACAAATCTCAGCAACAGCTGCTGGTATTAAAAAGCACCGCTCCTCAAAATACGCTGGTGGTTGATACTTTTCGGATAACTACCGGTAAAGTCGACGGCAACAAGGAAAAAGAGGGCGACCAGAAGACACCGGAAGGAATCTACAAGATCATTTCTTCGATTCCGAGAGAACAGTTACCGGCAAAATACGGTCCCATGGCGTTCGTACTTGATTATCCCAACCGCGTGGATAAAATTAAGAACCGCAACGGCTCCAATATTTGGATACACGGCCGGGACGAAGAAATTGTCGGCCGTCAAACCGAAGGTTGTGTCTCTCTGGAAAACGGCAAACTTTTAGAATTAAGCGACTATATAACATTACAGAAAACACCGGTTATTATCATCGACAGCCTTTACCATAACGGTCGTTCTTCGGCCGCCTATGCAAAATTCAACAGGAGTGATTCACTAATAGTAAATTGGGTGGATTTTTGGGAAAAGGGAGATATTGAGGGATTTGGTCGCTTATTCTCGGAACATTTTAAAACCCAGTCGTGGAACAATAAACGATTATATTTAAACAATAAAAAACAACTCGAAACCATCTATAATTGGAAAGATGTAAGCGCCGACAAACTATGGATTCTTCAATCCGATCATGAAGCGCTCATTCATTTTCAGCAGGATTATCTTTGCCCGGCATTTTTCAGTCGCGGCAACAAACAGTTGCATTTGATCTGGACAGATTCCATCTGGCAGATTATCAGTGAGGATTTTACTGCCACGCAACCTCGTGTAACTATTTCTTCGGCGGTTGAGATATTCCTGAATAAATGGCGCGCCGATTGGAAAACCGGGGATATTGATCAGTATATCAGTCATTACGACTCATTGTTTTCTTCTGGTATACATACTTCGCTTGAAGAATGGTTCACATATAAAAAAGGTGTCTTCGCGAAATCTCAAGATATAGATATAAAAATAAGTGCGATTTCCATCTCCAGTTCTGATCCTTATCAATGGACCGTCACATTCAGACAGGATTACAAATCGGGCAACTATCACGACCTTGGTATCAAAAGGATTCAGATCAAAGGTCACCCGCAAGCCCCTGAGAATTTTAAAATTTTATCCGAAAACTGGGAGCCCTTGAATTAAATTGAAACATCGAATCTTCTGGCCGTTATTTCTGTTCCTTGTACTTCCGGTTTGGGGGTTTGCAGGTTCTCAAAAGAGGCCATTTCAGGAAAACATCACCTATTTTAAAAACACCCCCAATCAACTGGATATCTATCGTCTTTACGGTCGACTCGACGGAAATACTGTTTTTATTCTTGGCGGGATCCAGGGAGACGAGCCCGGTGGTTTTTTATCAGCGGATCTCTATCCGAACCTGGTCCTTGACCGGGGCAACCTGATTGTCATTCCCCGGGCCAATTTCCACTCCATTATAAAAAATAACCGGGGTGTTAATGGCGACATGAATCGTCGCTTTAACAATGACCCTCCCAATGACATTGACGACCAGATAGTGGGTATTATCCAGAAATTGATGGCCGAATCCGACCTGTTTCTTAATTTGCATGACGGATGGGGGTATTACAGCGAGACCTATATTGATGAAAATCGCAATTCACGTCGTTTTGGTCAGTCAATTATTGCCGATACCGATTACTATATCACCGAAAGAGACACGATACATTTGGAGCGAATGGCCCAGACTGTTCTTGAGCGAGCAAACCGGCGCATTGAAAACTCCGGTCATCACCTGCATTTTATGAACACGCGGACCCTGGAAAAGAACACCACTTTCCCTGAACAGAAAAAATCCGCCACCTATTTTGCACTGACAAATTTCGGCATTCCGGCATTTGGTATCGAATCGTCGAAAAATCTTGAAAGTCTCGATTTGAAAATCCGGTATCACAACTATGTTATTAATGAATTTCTAAAACTTTATGGGGTGGAACCGGAACATCCTGCAATCATTTATGAACCGCCCAAACTTATCTATCTCCTGATTTCTGTCAATGATAACATTCCAATGGTTATTGACAATAAGAATACCGCCAAATTGATCAAGGGCGACCAAATTCAGATCACCCATATTGAATCCAATTACTCCCGCGGACTGAGTTGTGATATTCTGGGTGTCGGAGACGAACAGGATTTTCAAAAAAGTTTTACTATTAATGCGCCAACCCGAATTATAGTACGGAAAGACAACCGGGTTGTTGGCGAGATCGTTCTGGATGTCAATTCCATAAACAATCAGCTATTCACCTACTTAATTGATGTCAACGGACAAAAACAGGCCTTTCTGGACGGCCAAACACTCAGGGTAAAACGCAGCGACAAAATAAAAATCATCAATGTCCTGCATGATCAGCTGAACTCTGATCATTACAAAGTAAATTTGAAAGGATATGTCCCACCAAGTGATTATAACTCCGGCGAAGACCGGAACTTTTTGATTGACATCAGCGCCCTGAGCTGGAAAAAATATTCACTAAACGGGGACGGAAAAATCTATCCGTTGGTAGTTGTTAAAAACGACGAAGAACTGTCCCGGATATACATTTCCATCGAATAAGCCAATCCCAGGTATTCTTCTCTAATTTTGCAATCCCGGCTTTTTCGTTGACATTGAGACTGTCTCTCAATTAAATTCAACCGCTTTTTTCTAAACCGGAAATATGACCATATACAAAGGTGTAATTACATGTTTAAAAAGACAAATATTCGCTTCATCATCATTGGAATCGCGTTGCTCCTGGCCGGATATTCATTATTTTGGACCATCGCATACAACACTTTCTCCGATGAAAAGATGGAGGCGATGCGCACAGACGGCACAATCGACCAGTTTGAAGAACGGACAATCAGACTTGGCCTGGATCTCCAGGGTGGTATGCATGTTGTTCTCGAGTTAAACATACCCAGACTCGTCGAGACACTGGCTTCCAATAAAACTCCCCAGTTCGATGCTCTGCTGGATAAATCTACAAAAGAACACCGGGAAACCGGCGAAGATTTCTTTACTGTATTCCGTCGGAATGTCGAGGCCGAAGACTTTAAACTGGTCCGTCATTTTAATGACCGAGGTTATAAAAATTCCGAAATCATTGCCGGCCTGCAGGATGAATCCAAAGATGCCATGCAACGTGCCCTTCAGATTATCCGCAATCGGGTTGATCAGTTTGGCGTTTCCGAACCGACAATTCAGAAAGCCGGCCAAAACCGCATCATCGTTGAACTTGCCGGTATCAAGGATATTGAGCATGCCCGCAACCTGATTCAAAGCACGGCGTTGCTGGAATTCACTCTTCTTAAAGATCCACAGGTTACACAGTCCTTTATCAGTTCGGTTGACAATTATCTGAAAACCGGCCACCAGGATATTGTAAACGTTGAACCTGCCGCAGGGGATACCACGGTTGCGTTAAAAGAATCCAAAGACAAAGCTGTCAGTGTAAATGAACTTCTCGGAATTACCGAAGCCGACGTCGAGATGGAAAGCGGCGACAACGATACATCCCTTGTTGTAGATGAAGAACTCTTTGCTGAACGGCCATTTTCTTCACTGATGCGGAATATCCACAACTCAATTGGAGTTCCGGAAAAAAATGTCTATGCAGTTAAAAAAATTCTGGCAGATACCGAAGTCCAGAAACTTCTGCCTTACGATTCAAAATTTCTTTGGTCGGCAAAACCGGAACGGGTAACAACTGCCGACGGTAAAACCGAAAATTATTACCTGCTCTATCACCTCGAGCGTGAAGCCGGAATCCAGGGTAAATATATTACCAAAGCGACCGCCACCATCGGCGGCGCCCAAACCAAAGCTTCCGGTCAGCCGATTGTCAATATTAGCATGAATAATGAAGGCGCCAAAATATTCTCCCGCTTAACAGGTTCAAATATCGGTAAATTTCTAGCCATTGTACTGGATGATAAAATCTACATGGCTCCCAGACTCAGTGTTAAAATTCCAAACGGATCGGCCTATATTGAAGGACTTGAGAGTATGGAAGAAGCCAAAAACCTGGCCATCGTACTCAGAGCCGGTGCATTGCCCGCCCCTGTTGACATTATGGAAGAGCGTACGATTGGTCCATCACTCGGACGCGATTCTATCAACACCAGTGCTAAGGTCGGTTTAGTCGGATTTTTACTCGTAATCGCATTTATGGCAGTTTATTATAAAGGCGCCGGTTTATTGGCTGATCTGGCTGTTCTATTAAATTTCATTTTCGTAATGGCTATTCTGGCAACCCTGGGGGCGACCTTATCATTGCCAGGTATTGCCGGTTTGATTTTGACGGTTGGTATTGCCGTAGATGCCAATGTGCTGATTTTCGAACGAATCCGTGAAGAACTTGAAAGAGGCAAAACCGTCCGGGCGGCCATCGATGCCGGATACAATCGCGCATTCCGGACTATTTTAGACGCTAATGTCACCACTATGCTGACAGCCCTGATCCTGATGCAGTTCGGCACCGGACCGGTCAAGGGTTTTGGGGTTACACTTTTCTGGGGTATTCTTTGCAGTATGTTTACCGCAATTTTTGTGACCCGAACTATCTTTAACTTCCGTACTGACCGGAAAATTTTGAAAAAACTAAGTATATAACTTTGGGAAAATAAAATGAGATTTTTTAAAGAAACCAATATTCAGTTCGTTAAATTCAGTAAAACCGCAATTACAATATCCTCTGTCTGTCTGCTGATCGGCCTTGTTTCAATCTTTCTGATCAATGGATTTAACCTGGGCATTGATTTTACCGGCGGCACACTTGTCCAGGTTCAATTTGACCGGGAAACAACAACCGGCGAGATCCGGGGCGCCCTTACATCTGTCAATCTTCAAAACAGTATCATTCAAAAATCCGCCGGAATCAACGAATTTATGATCCGGATTGCTCAGGAAAATGAGGGTGAGAATGTTTCGAGTTTGGTTACGCAAGGTCTCGAAAAAATAAATGACAACGTTTTTGAAATCCGCCGAACTGAAAAAGTCGGACCCAAAATCGGACAGGAACTTCGGCGCAACACAATCTACGCAATTGTTTTCGCCATACTGGTAATCGGCGTCTACATTTCCATTCGGTTTCAGTTTCGATTTGCCATCGGCGCCGTCGTGGCGTTGATTCACGACGTTCTGTTCACGCTGGGTATTTTTTCACTGGCACATCTGGAGATATCTTTATCAACCATTGCCGCCTTTTTAACGATTGTGGGCTATTCTCTAAACGATACCATCGTTCTGTATGACCGCGTCAGGGAAGATATGAAAAGCATGCGTTTTGATCCGATCGAAACCATTATCAATAAGAGTATCAACGAAACACTAAGCCGGACGATTATTACATCGCTGACGACGTTTTTCGTTGTATTTGTGTTGATTTTTGCAACCGGCGAAGTTCGGGTGTTCGCAATCGCCATGATGATCGGCGTTGTCGTCGGTACCTATTCGTCCATTTACGTCGCCGGGCCGGTCGTTATCGCCTGGCAAAATAAATTCAATGCAAAAAAGAAATAATTTTTGATCTTATAGAACCTAAGAAATGCCTCTGCATCAGGGGCATTTTATATTTTGGAGGAAAGCTATGCCTGTCACTGCCGTGCTGGGCGCTCAGTGGGGCGACGAAGGAAAAGGGAAAATTGTCGATAATCTCAGTGAAAATGCCGACGTCGTCGCGCGGTTTCAGGGCGGCGCAAATGCCGGCCACACCATCAACGTAAAAGGTAAAGAAACGATTCTTCACCAATTGCCCAGCGGAATTCTTCATGAAAAAGCGGAATGTATTATGGGCAACGGCATGGTAATTGACCCGGTGGGGATGGTTGATGAATTGAATTATCTTCGCAGCGAAGGCATCGATACCGGCAATCGTATTCATGTTTCACTCCAGGCTCATGTGGTAACGCCGCTGCACAAACTCCTGGATTCAAAATCAGAAACAGCTTTGGGAAAAGATGCTATTGGAACCACAAAGCGAGGGATTGGTCCCTGCTACTCTGACAAGATCAATCGCAGCGGCATCCAAATCCGGGATCTTAAATCAATCAACCATGTAAAAGATATAATCAACCACAAAATTGACGCTTACCTGCAAAAAGGGTTGCTGTGTCAGGACGAAATTGATGCCATTACTACTGATCTTGAAACGTTTTACAACTGTGTCCCCGAAGTCTATGCCTGCGCTGCCGATACATCGTTGTTAATGTACGGTTATATAAAAAATGGTTTGGCACTGTTAATCGAAGGCGCTCAGGGATCTCTGCTGGACGTTGACTTCGGATCCTATCCCTTTGTGACCTCTTCCAATACCACCGCCGGAAATATTGCTACCGGGCTGGGAATCGGACCGACCAATATTGACAGGATTATTGGCGTATATAAGAGCTACACAACCCGGGTTGGGGCCGGACCATTTCCAACAGAACAGATTAATGAAACCGGTGATTATCTCCAGCAGGCTGGCGGTGAAATTGGCGCAACCACAAAACGAAAACGCCGCTGCGGCTGGTTTGACGCTACCATCGGAGCCTATACCGCCCGGATAAACGGCTTTACATCGATTGCCATTACCAAACTCGATGTACTCGATTACATGGAAGAAATTCAAATCTGCACCCATTATCAAAGCGGCAGTTTTCCCGGTATTGATCTCCAATCGGCGGTTCCGCAATACATTCGTATGAAGGGGTGGCGTCAGGATACCAGCTCCGCCCGAACATTTGACAACTTACCGATTGAAGCTCAGGCCTACGTCAGAAAAATTGAAGAACTCCTGGACGCCCCGCTTGAGTATGTTTCTGTGGGCAAAGAACGCGAACAGTTGATCCATTTATAAACCGGATATTTTTGGTTAAATAGGCAGATTTCAGATTATCGCTTTCGGTACCGACTAAAGATGTTCCTGATTTTTATTGATTTGGGACAGTTTTTTTAATAAATTACGGCTTCGTTTTATGATAATTAAATAATTAATGAAAAACACAAAAATATCTGTCCGGTTGATATTTGGCAGACAACTATATTTATCTCCAGTTACAATCATTACCAAGCTGAATTGCCGGACAAAATCATCTAATATTTATCCTGTGAAAAACATTGCGTTCTGAATATTCCGACCCTCAAAAATTAATTGACGATGTGGAAGTCGAACAAAGCGTTCGGCCGTCTGCCTTTTCTGAATTTATCGGCCAGCATAAAGTTGTAGAAAATCTGAAGCTGTATATCCGGGCTGCCCGGGAGCGGGGCGAAGCACTGGACCATGTACTTTTGTTCGGACCTCCAGGATTGGGCAAAACGACGCTGGCCAATATTGTTGCCAAAGAACTGAATGTCAACATCAGGACAAGCTCCGGACCCGTCATCGAGCGCGCCGGAGATCTGGCCGGCATGCTGACCAACCTGCAGCACGGCGATGTTTTTTTCATTGATGAAATTCATCGTTTGAATAACGTTGTGGAAGAATATTTGTATTCCGCCATGGAAGATTACAATATCGACATTGTGATTGACAAAGGTCCCAGCGCCCGATCCATCCAACTCAACCTTGAACCATTCACGCTTATCGGCGCCACCACCCGCCTGGGCCATTTAACGTCCCCGATGCGGGATCGGTTTGGCGTTGTTCTCCGTCTGGACTACTATACAAACGAAGACCTTTTCAATATTCTGAAACGGACAGCTAAAATCCTCAATATCGAATTAATCACAGCCGGAGCCCGGGAAATCGCCAAGCGGGCCAGGGGAACACCCCGAATCGCCAATCGCATCCTGCGGCGGGCCCGTGATTATGCCCAGATTAAGGCTACCGGAATTATTGACCAGGAAGTCGCCCGGCAGTCGTTAAAGCTGCTCGATATCGATGAGCGCGGACTTGACGCTATGGACCGCGCCATCTTGTTAACTATTATTGAAAAATTCACGGGCGGCCCGGTTGGCCTGAACAGTCTGGCTGTCGCGGTCGGTGAAGATGCCGAAACCATTGAAGATGTCTATGAGCCCTATTTGATCCAAAACGGTCTGTTGCAACGGACTGCACGCGGCAGGCAGGCAACACCGGAAACCTATAAATATTTCGGGCTGAAGATGACATCCGATCAACCATCACTATTTTAATAAAGGAGATTATTCATGAGATTATCTGATTTTGATTATGAATTACCAGAAGAATTAATTGCCAAATATCCGATTGAAAAACGCGATCATTCCAAATTAATGGTAATTAACCGTAAAGACGAAAGCATCCAGCATAAACACTTCTATGATTTACCTGATTATCTGAATCCCGGCGACCTGCTCATTGTCAATGAAACCATGGTCTATCCGGCCCGGCTCTGGGCAATCAAAGATCGTACAGAGGCAAAAGTCGAAGTTTTTTTACTGCGGGAGCTGGAAAACAACCTTTGGGAAGTTATGGTCAAGCCTGCCCGCAAAGTGCGGATCGGCAACAAGCTGACCGTCGCTGAGGGCGTTCAGTGTGATGTTATTGACAACACCGTATCCGGCGGTCGCGTTGTCCGGTTTAATAATATCTCTCAACAGGATCTTTATGCGCTGATTGACAAAATCGGCCAGTCTCCCTTACCCCCCTATATCGACCGTGAACCGACTCCGGTTGATAAAATCAAATACCAGACCGTCTATGCTAAACGTCGCGGCGCCGTGGCAGCTCCCACTGCCGGCCTGCATTTTACGAAAGACCTGATTGATAAAATCAAGGCCAAGGGTGTGAAAATCCGTCCTGTAGTTCTACATATCGGCCTTGGTACATTTCGCCCGGTAACCGTTGAAGATTTGTCCCGGCACAGAATGGACTCCGAATACTATGAAGTCTCAGCCGAAACCGCCATTGCCATTAACGAGACTAAAGCCAAGAACAAACGGGTAATTGCTGTCGGAACCTCCGTCGTTCGAGCCCTGGAAACTGTAACCGTATCCGGTTTTCAGGTCAGCCCGCGAAAAGGCTGGACCGATAAATTTATCCATCCGCCCTATGATTTTAAAATGGTCGATATACTAATTACCAATTTTCACCAGCCAAAATCCACCCTGATTATGCAGGTTGCCGCATTCGCCAGTCTTGATCTGGTTTTAAAAGCCTATAATGAAGCGACTAAAAAGAAATATCACTTTTTCAGTTATGGCGACGCAATGGTAATCCTATAGAAAATTCCTTTGAAAACAGTCAGCGTAATCATCGTAGCGGCCGGGAGCGGAACCCGGATGAATTCAAGCACACCCAAACAGTTTCTGAATTTGGGGAACCACACCGTTTTATTCCATTCCATTCAGCGCTTTTTAACACTGCCATCCATAATTGAGATCATCGTTATTAGTCCACATAATTACCTTAATTCCACGCTTCTGCAGGATTCTATTCCAACATCAACATCTATTCCCATTACCATAATTGCCGGGGGCAACCAGCGCCAGGAATCGGTGTTGAACGGTTTAAATGCCGTAAGCGCTGATGCTTCAATCGTCTGCATTCATGATGGCGTCAGACCACTTATTCGGCCAAAATTAATTCAAAAAAGCATCGATCTTTGTGAGAAATATGACGGTGCAATTATTGCGGCCAGATCGATCAATACCCTGAAAGAGGTGTCCGGCGGAACCATCATTCGCACCCTTGACCGGAACACAATCTGGCAGGCGCAGACCCCGCAGACGTTTCGGAAAACAGTGATTAAAAAAGCCTATGAGTATGCTTTGGAAAATAAACATAACGCAACGGATGATGCCGGTTTAGTCGAAGCGATTGGTGGTAATGTTGCAGTTGTGGAAAGCACTTCGTGGAATATTAAAATCACCGGTCCCGATGATTTATTAATCGCTCAAACCCTGCTTGAAAAGGAAACGCCATGAAAAGGTTTAATATACGTGTTGGTCACGGAATAGACGCTCATGCCTTCGCTGGTGGCCGCCCGTTAATTCTCGGAGGAGTTGGTATCCCCTTTGAAAAAGGACTGATGGGTCACTCCGATGCCGATGTCGTTATACATGCCATATTGGATGCCTTGCTTGGGGCGGCAGGCCTCGGGGATATCGGGTCACATTTCCCCGACACCGACCCGCAATACGCCAATATATCCAGTAAAATCCTGCTCGAAAAAGTCGTCGCTCTGATTGAAGATAAACACTATTATATCGGCAACATCGACATAACCGTGATCGCCCAGAAACCCAAAATCAATCCATATATTGCAGAAATGCGAAATGCCTTAGCGCCTTTGCTTAAAATCCCCGGTGAGGCTATATCAATTAAAGCGACCACTACGGAAAAAATGGGTTTCACCGGTCGTGAAGAAGGCATCGCAGTTTTTGCTACTGCGTTGATCGGATTCTGATGGATACATTTCTGGCTAGTCTTCTATCACAAAATCTCCTTTTTGTTTATACTGTCCTGTTTATATTGATATTTTTAGAAAATACCGTTCCTTTTGTCCCGGGAGATGCCGTGTTAATCTTTTTAGCATACCTGGGCGGACGAGGTACTCTATATCCCGTACCGACATTTCTAATAACGGTCTTAGGGTCTCTTGCCGGATTTACAGTTGTGTTTTTACTGAGTCGACACTGGGGACGGGATTTATATAAAAAATTGCCCTTTCGGGTTTCCCTGGAGAAAACCAAAAAATATAAAACCCTTTTCCAGCGGCATGAAAACTGGTCACTTATTATCGGTCGAATTGTCCCGGGCAGTCGCTTGTTTCTGTCCGCAGCCGCCGGATTTATGGATATTTCCATTACAAAATCAGTAATCCTAACAAGCTTCGGTATACTTATTTGGAACAGTCTGATCTTTCGTTCCGGAATGCTTCTGGGCGAACACTGGGAGATTATTAAAAAAGCACTCGCCCAATACTCCACTATTGTGAATGCCGTATTGATCATCATGATACTGGGAGTTATTGCCTGGAAAATATATCTGCCTATTCTTCGAAAAAAACATGTGTAATCCGTCCTATTCTGTTGAGTCAAATGCAAAAGTTAACCTCTGCCTGAGAATTACCGACAGGTTAGAAAACGGATATCATTCCATAAGTTCACTTTTCCAGGAAATCGACTTGCACGACACATTGACATTCAGTGAAGCAGATGTTTTCTCATTATCCTGCAATAACGATAAAATCCCCTGTGATTCGCGTAACCTGTGCAGTATCGCCTACCAAAAAATGAAATCTCTGGCCCCGGATTCCGGTGATTGGCATATCCAATTGCATAAACAAATTCCGGTTGGCGCCGGTCTCGGTGGCGGTAGTTCAAATGCCGCAACCGTTTTAAAATTTCTCAACACGCACTGGAATATCAAGATGTCTCAATCGGAACTGATCCGAATTGCCAGTCAAATTGGGGCCGATGTGGCGTTTTATCTACATGGAGGAACCCAACTGGCCGAGGGGATTGGCGATATTTTAACGCCATTAAATCTGCCGGAGACCTTTACACTTCTGCTGATTTGCCCACCAATTCATATATCAACTCCCTGGGCTTATCAACAATTCAACTTGACAAAGCGAAAAACTGGGTATAAATT
>Ga0180007_10001339_pt1 | contig 34323 bp, 27 predicted proteins | sample MM_PC_MetaG_FD_121122 | JGI IMG/M metagenome (GOLD analysis project Ga0180007, IMG submission 121122) | Groundwater microbial communities from the Aspo Hard Rock Laboratory (HRL) deep subsurface site, Sweden - MM_PC_MetaG | ecosystem: Environmental > Aquatic > Deep subsurface > Groundwater... | reverse complement strand
TGATATCCATGAAATAAAATTGACAAGCCTTTGCTCAAATGATACCTTTCATGAGCTTTCTTACTATACTCAATTTACTGCTCATGTCCAAAGTTTGCCAAGTTTGCTCCAAAGGGCCTACAACAGGTCACAACGTCAGCCATTCGGTTCGCCGTACCAAACGCCGTTTTCTGCCCAATCTTACCGTAAAGAAGGTTTACAACAACAAGACAGGTACTATGGAAAAAAAGAAGCTTTGCATGAAGTGCCTGAAAACATCCGCCAAGGCCTAACGGCGGGCTTCATCATTCAAGAATCGGCCCCGCCCTGGCGGGGCTTTCAATTATCCGGAGAGATGCCAGAGTGGTCGAATGGGCTCGCTTGGAAGGCGAGTATAGGGGTAACTCTATCGGGGGTTCGAATCCCCCTCTCTCCGCCAGCAATATGGTTAAAGCTAAGTCTGTACTAAACTCGTGCAGCTATTTGTGGTACAGTAAAATACTTAGCAAATAATCTTCAATCCTATGAAACTTTCAAAATACATGAAAATTCTGGAGGAAATGACCCGGATTTACAGAACGGAAGGTCAGCTCGAGGATGCGGCGCTGGACATACAACCGAGTGACTTCGGAATGATCAGGCAGGATTACGAATGGGCCATTAAAGCACTTCATGAATCCGTTCGGAATAACAAACATCTTCTTGGCATCTTCCAGGCCGGGCAAGGCACTGCCCCGTCTCCGGAGGAAGTGAAAGAGGCGGAAATAAGCCAAAGTGATTTGCGGCTCCACATCGCGCACGTACGTTTTGATCTGAAAGCTCTCATTGCGACAGCACCCAAAGTACATCAAAATAAAATAGGAGAAATTGCCGTACGGCTGTTACAGGAGCTGACCAGCAGAGCCAATGTCACAGACCTGGGACAGGTATTCAGTAATGAAGAAGCCGCTTTTGTTAAAACACACTGCCAGGAGGAATCCGTTGCCGCTCCGGCTGATAACCGTGATGATGAAGAATCTCAAATTGACCTCGAAGCCCTGATGATTCGATTGCGAGAAGAAGGGAAAATTCTGTAGAATCCGAATATCAGGGAGAAATGCCGGAGTGGTCGAACGGGGCGCTCTCGAAAAGCGCTGTCCCGCCTAGCGGGACCGAGGGTTCGAATCCCTCTTTCTCCGCCATAAAAAATTCAAACATGGAAACACAAACTTTCATTGATTCAAAGTTATTCACGATTCTGATTCCGGGAATTTCTATTTTAAGTATTGTAATTTTTTTTCTGATTCCAATAATCATTATTCGCTCTATCATAAAAGGAATTAGCGGCAAATTTCCTGCCGGAACCAACCTTAGTCAGTTACGCGAAATCGCCAAAAAGCTTCCAACTGGCATGGATTGGCAGAAACTGATGCGGGAATGGGAAATTAAGTCAGACCCGGTAACCAAAAGAATCACCCTGAAAAGAAAAACAGGAAGCAATATGCCGCAGGAAATTCAGGTGGATAACATAACTCAGATTCCGGAAGCCTTAAAGCAGTTCACAGATAAAAACGGCCAGAACAAAGAACTGCCTTCCAAGCCACCAGCATCCGCCCCTGCTTCCATCAGCAGTCCGCGAAACATTGGTCCGGAGCAAACGCACTCACCACGATCTTACGAACTTGGACAAACAATTAAAAGAATTGCGCTTATAATATTTTTGATCTGGCTTTTTTACGGCTTGAGGAACTTTTTAAGCTAAGCAAAACAAAAACCCCAATACTGACATTCACTCCGCGCTATTTAATCCTTGCTTTTAAGTGGGAGAGGCCGACCCGGGGATACCGAGTGTAAAACCATATCCCTTATGCAAGCTGAACGAGTTAATGCACAGAGCTAAGCGTTCAGACTCGAGTTTTTATTTTTATTTTCTGAAATCATTGAATCAAATTTGTGTTCATGTTTCAAGAATTTGCCGTTGACAGAAAAAAAACCGCTTAGCTCTTGACTAAAAAAGTCGCTTTCATGTAATTTAATGCGGCAAGCCGTTATAGCTCAGCTGGTAGAGCGCATCCATGGTAAGGATGAGGTCCCCGGTTCAATCCCGGGTAACGGCTCCACTTTTTGGATTTGCACTTCAAAAGTTTTTTGATGTACCCTGTACCCTTAAAGTTACCACAAAAATCCCTAACTAAAATCATATGAAGTCATCGACCACCACGCAGTACGCAACCAGGATCTTTCAAAGGACTTCTAATTCCTTTTGACAAAAAGGCCGACCATCGTTAAACTGAGCGGGCAAATTTCAGTTAATAACACAATTTCACATGCCACGCGGAAAAAACACCAATGTTTACCTCTCCTGTAAGGAATGCAAAATGCAGAACTACAAGACCCGCATCAACAAGAAGACGATTACGGGTAAATTAGAACACAATAAATATTGCAGTAAATGCAAAAAATCCACCATGCACGCCAGCGGCAGTGAAATCAAGCATAGTTCCTAGTGGCCGTCGGCCCGGAATACTACGCCGATGCTTTTTAGAATTATCTTCAGATCCAAAAGCATGGACCAGTTTTCGATATAATAGAAATCCAGTTTGACCTCATCTTCAAAATCCAGATTGGAGCGCCCGCTGATCTGAGCCAGACCGGTAATGCCGGGCTTGATCGCAAAAACTTTGCGGTCATCCTGTTTGTACTGATCCACTTCTTCAGGCAGATGGGGCCGTGGCCCAACTAAACTGATGGTTCCCAAAAGCACATTAAAGAGCTGAGGAAGCTCATCGATACTTGTCTTACGCAGAAAACGGCCGATTCCGGTTACACGCGGATCATCTTTAATCTTAAAAAGTGGACCCTCCCGTTCATTCTGATCAAGAAGCTTTGCCTTTTTCCTGTCGGCATCCGGCACCATGGAACGGAATTTAAAGATATCGAACACTTTATTCTTATACTTGCGCTTACTGCGGTAAAAAGCGGGCCCCGGCGAATCCAGTTTGATCAGAATAGGCGCAATGATCCAGACCGGAATCAGCACCTGAATCAGAATCAAACTGAATACAATATCAAAAACTCTCTTATAAACGTGCCCCCAGCCTTCCAATGGCGTCTGTTTAAGACTGATGACTGGCACGTCATCGATCATCTCCATTTCGATGTTCACGCTTTGCAGCCTTAAAACCTCGGGAATAAAATAATAGTAAATCTGCTGAGAACGGCAGAAGGACAAAATATCGGCATTAGAGATACTGTCGAAATTCGGCTCAGCCTGAATGATCTCATCCACTCCGTACTTAAGTACAACAGATTCAAGCTGATCAACAGTGCCAATAATCTTCAGAGTTCCCATCTTTCGTGAAATATGCTCCTCCGCAAGCGATCCGATTACCTTATATTTTTTATCTTGCGAAAGAACTCTGTAACAGCGATCCGCAAAATTGTTTACGCCAATAAAGAGTACCTTGGTCCTTCCAATGTCAAAACGGTACATCAGTTCCTGAATGAACATAATAACTACACGTCCAAGGGTTACAAGAACAATCGCAAAAAGCCAAATGTGCGCTAAGGCAATACGCGAGAAAAAAAGCTCATGAACGATCAGAAAGTAGTAAGCAATAATAAACATCAGCCAGGCCGACACCAAAAAGACAATGCGCAGAAAGGTTTTTCCAAATCTCTCCACTGACTTAATAGAATAAAGTCCATTAAAAATAAAAAGAATAATAAGAAAAATCGTTGCCACCATTGTAAACTTCATAAACTCATCAAATGGCGGAAGCTGTTCCGGAAAAAAGTCATACTGTACCCCGGGAATAAGATCCGTGATAGGTCTGATACGGTAAGCGACCAAAAAGGCCGCGACAGTGGCCAGAAAATCAACAGGAAGACGCAGAATTTCAAAGAAGAGCTTTGATTTCTTCATAAAAAAAGGTCATTGCCCTGAAAATTTTAAACTCATAAGCCGAGTTCTGTTCTTCTAGGCTCGTGAGAGCGAAGAAGAAGTAGTCATCTATCTAAGCGGCAGCAGAAATGGTGTAACGAGCCATCACATATTCCATTCCCCCATGCATGCCTTGCACCAGGTGGGGTTTGCCATCCCGCACCATCACTGATGCGGAAACCGCGCTGATTATCGCGGACTTTTCACTCTTACCCCGCTAAGCGGAGAGACATAGTTTCTGTGGCACTTTCCCTTGCCAGCTGTTACCAGCGGACCGGTCGCCGTTAGCGACCACCATGCTCTTGGGTGCTCGGACTTTCCTCTCCGACTTTACGTCGGAGCGACTACTACGGTTTAAAAGATTCAAATAGCGCTAAGGTTATAACATATTTGCTAAAATTTTGCCAGATAAACTGATATACTCATTGACAGCTGTGAGCAAATTCAATTAACTTAAATGGCGCGCCACCTTAGCGCGAAATCAGCCACCTTAGCTCAGTTGGTAGAGCGCCCGCCTTGTAAGCGGATTGTCGTCCCGCCTTGGCGGGACAGGTGGCTTCACACAGTTACAGGGCACATACCCTGCAGACAAGAATCATGCCACCTTAGCTCAGTTGGTAGAGCGCCCGCCTTGTAAGCGGATTGTCGCCGGTTCGATTCCGGCAGGTGGCTCCATAGCTTCTCAGTGAGAAGCGGATTGTCGTCCCGCCAAGGCGGGACAGGTGGCTCCAGCAATCGAAACGTGGGTAGGTACCGAAGCGGTCAAACGGGACTGGCTGTAAACCAGTTGGCTCTGCCTTCGGGGGTTCGAATCCCTCCCTGCCCACCACAAAACTATGGAACCGAATCTCTGATCCAGGATAATGGATTCCTGTAAGGGATTCGAAGGGCAAAGGGGTACGAGACGAAAAAGGAGGTCGCCTTAGGCGACCGACTAATTGAGTCCTCGATCCGCCACAGGCGGAAGAGTATCCCTCCCTGCCCACCATCGGGGAGTAGCTCAGTTGGCTAGAGTGCACGCTTTGGGAGCGTGATGTCGCAGGTTCGAGTCCTGTCTCCCCGACCATTTGGGTCATGATGTCGTCCCGCCGAGGCGGGATCTCCCCGACCATTTGGGTCATGATGTCGTCCCGCCGAGGCGGGATCTCCCCGACCATTGTGCAGGCGTGGCGGAACTGGTAGACGCGCACGGTTCAGGGCCGTGTGGAAGTTATTCCGTGAGAGTTCGACTCTCTCCGCCTGCACCATTAAAAAATCGGGCTTCGGGCTGTAGCGCAGTTGGCTTAGCGCGCCGCGTTCGGGTCGCGGAGGTCGTGGGTTCAAGTCCCGCCAGCCCGACCAAGGCAAAAAATATTACCTGAATAATAATTCGCGCTATATTATATGAGTGAGAAGATCAGATCCACCGCAGAGCCCCAAAATATCGCCCAAAGAATATCGGCCTTGAGTAATAGACTCACAGGCCATGTATCGGACGAAGTGCTGGAAGAAATCGTATTTCTTGGTGAATTGGCGCTTGCAATCATCAAACGCCAGGAAGTCCTGGAGGCCCACTTTCAGCTTTGTTTTGAACAAATGAACGCTTCTCAGGAAGCACGCAGGCGCGCCTTAGCCGCGCTTCTGGATGACGGCAGACCACTTGGAATTCCCACTGAAGCAGTCGCAAAAGCCCCCAAAACAATGATTATTGATTAGAAGAAATTAAAAACTACAAAATTGTTCTGTCAATCAGAAACTAAATTTAAGACCTTGAACATTATTGACGGGTTTTAAAGCTATTTGTTATAATAAAATATGAAATTACATATTAATAAGACAAAAATGAAAAATCTCGCCTTAAAAACCTCTGCAATGTTGGCAACTTTCGGGGCCTACGCTACAAACGCTTTCGCCCAGAGTGCCTCATTTTTTGATAATCCACAAGGTGGTGCCGCTCCTTCTGCCGCCGCTCAGGGAACACTGGGGCAGAACGTCACTCTAATTATTAACTACTTCCTGGGAATTCTCGGCCTGATCGCTGTAGCTTTCCTAATTTACGCAGGTGTCCTCATGGTCACCGCTGGAGGTAACGATGAACAAATCGGAAAAGCCCGCAAGGTTATTACTTACGCCGTCATTGGTATCGTGATCATCCTTCTCTCCTGGACCATCGTCACCTTCGTGGCAAGTGCTCTTGGATAAGAAGTTTTAGTTAAACTTTTAAAAACCCGTGTCAGTCTTATAAGACGGCGGGTTTTTTTGTGCAGGCACTTTTTCCTAACTGGTTGCCGCTTCTGGCATGGTAGCCATTATAACCTCTTTCTTAGTTGCGTCGTCATTAACCAGAATCATCTCCGGAAGTATTTTTATAATATTGTTGTAAGAAAAAATCCGCTCATCCAGAGTGATCAGACCTAAAATTGATCGCCTGCTATAGATCTGTTTTAAAGCAAAAGTCTTGGTATCAAAAGCCAGATTAACGCAAGTACCATAGGAATGCCCTGCTTCATTCTGAACCGCGTTCCCCAAAAAAGCGCGACCGTCTTCCAGGATTTCACTGATCCTTATCACATCTTCCGCCTGGGCCAGCAACTTGTCTGATTTGATATAAAGATTCTTTTTAAATTCAAGAATGTCTGAAATTCTCAGGATCGCATTACCCACAGGCAGCGTTGCGGGCTTTACCCAAAAGGCCTCCACCATACCGGTATCCGGATCAACAATAATTCCGCTGACCATAGCCAGCAGATCACCGGAATCAAATTCCAGGACCTTGGCACCCACAATTGATTTGTAGTCTCTGATCATAGCTTTAGCTTAATTTCATTTACTAAATCATGCAAATTTATTACCATACTGTTTGTGTCGGGGTGTAGCGCAGTTGGCTAGCGCGTACGCATGGGGTGCGTGAGGTCGCAGGTTCAAGTCCTGTCACCCCGACCAGCTAAAAAAATAAACGTGGTGCGTGAGGTCGTCCCGCCAAGGCGGGATCACCCCGACCATAATAAAAAATGGCCCCCTGCAAAATTCAATCGCAGGTCGAAGACCGAGAAGGATTTTGCAGGGAGAGGAGGAGCTTGTGCAAACTGGAGCATGTAGCAGAAGCTAAATGCGTAAGTTGAAACAAAGCGACGACGAGCCACCTTAGCTCAGTTGGTAGAGCGACACATTCGTAACGTGTAGGTCGCCGGTTCAATCCCGGCAGGTGGCTCCACTTCGTAACGCGTAGGTCGTCCCGCCAAGGCGGGACAGGTGGCTCCACTTCGTAACGCGTAGGTCGTCCCGCCAAGGCGGGACAGGTGGCTCCACTTTTCTTTGCCTTCAGCGGTTTTTTGTTATACTCTTTGGTACCTAATAGCTGAAAATTATGACTCAATTACTAGAGATAAAAGATCTCGAGGTAGCCATCGACAACAAGACCATTCTTAAGGGCGTAAATCTGACCATTAAAGAGGGTGAAGTTCATACGCTAATGGGCCCAAATGGCTCCGGAAAAAGCACGCTTTCAAACGTAATTATGGGGCACCCCAAGTATCAGGTAACTTCCGGCGATATTCTTTATAAAGGAAAAAACATTCTTAAAATGGAACCCCATGAAAGAGCATTAATCGGAATCTTCCTGGCTTTTCAGTACCCCAAAGAAATTACCGGCGTAACTCTCGAAGAATTCTTACTAGCCGCTTATCGGGCAAAACAAGCCCATACAGACCCGGACAAACCACCCATTTTAGTCTTTCGTTTTAAAAAGATGCTCCGGGAAGTAATGGCGGAATTTAAAATGCCTGAAGATTTTGCCGAGCGCTTTTTGAATCACGGTTTCTCCGGCGGTGAAAAGAAGAAGGCCGAAGCCCTGCAAATGGCCGTTCTCCAGCCAACACTGGCCATCATGGATGAAACTGATTCCGGCCTGGATGTGGACGCCCTTAAAACCATCACAGCCAACATCGACAAAGTCATGCGCAAGCGCGAAAAGACAGGTGTTCTTCTGGTCACGCATTATCAGCGTATTTTGAAGCACCTGGAACCAGACTACGTTCATGTTATGAAAAATGGCCGCATCATCAAATCCGGCGGACCGGAACTAGCGCATGAACTCGAAGAAAAAGGATACGAGCATTTATAGTTCTTTTGGGCAACATTGATCCACCATTGATGTAGCATTGATCCACCATTGCCCAATCAATGTTACTAAAAACAGATATGATAGACCCCACTGTAAAATCAGAGGCGGGAACAAAAAGCGAAAAGGGCATTTTTGCCAGACTGAATCGTGATACCTTAGATCATTCCGACCCATCGGATTACATGGAGAAGTTCAAAAAGGGTATTTCTCCGCAGTTAGTGGCCCATATTTCGAAAGATAAAGAGGAACCCGAGTGGATGTTGCATCAACGAATGAAGGCTTACGAAAACTTTACCCGCATTCCCCTGCCAAACTGGGGGCCAAACTTGGAGGCGCTGAATTTTGATGAAATCTGCTTTTTTGCCAAGGCGGCTGATAAAAAGGGTGGTTACGAAAGCTGGGACAAAGTTCCCGCCTACATCAAAAACACCTTCGACCGCCTGGGCATTCCGGAAGCGGAAAAAAAAGTGCTGGCAGGCGTAGGTGCCCAATACGAATCAGAGGTGATTTATCATTCTCTTGAAAATGAATTGAAAGAGCAAGGCGTGCTGTTCCTGGATATGGATTTAGCCCTGCAAAAGCACCATGATCTGGTACAGAAGTACTTTATGAAATGTGTTCCGGCCACTGATCACAAATTTTCCGCACTTCACGGGGCGGTTTGGTCAGGTGGAACCTTTTTGTACGTGCCAAGTGGCGTAAAAGTTAAAAAACCGCTTCAGGCATACTTCCGCATGAACGCCATGAATATGGGTCAGTTCGAACATACGCTGATTATTGTCGAAGAAGGCGCGGAAGCTCATTACATCGAAGGTTGCAGCGCGCCCAAGTACGGCAGTAATGCTTTGCACGCGGGTTGCGTGGAAGTATTCGTAAGTAAAGGAGCTAAATTCCGTTATTCGTCGGTCGAAAATTGGAGTAAAGACACCTACAACCTAAATACCAAGCGCGCCATCATCGAAGAAGGTGGAACCATGGAATGGGTGGGCGGTAATATGGGCAGCGGCGTAACCATGCTCTACCCCTGCAGTATTCTAAAAGGACGAAACGCCCGCGCCGATCATCTGGGTATCGCTTTTGCCAATGCCGGGCAGATTCAGGACACCGGTGCCAGGGTTCTGCATCTGGGCGAAAACACCGGTTCCAAAATCACCATGAAGTCTATCAGCAAGGGGGGCGGACACTCGATTTACCGCAGTGACATTCGCATTGCCAAAACAGCCAAAAATGCCATCAGTCAGATAGAATGTGACGCGCTCATCCTCGATCCGATCTCGGTCTCTGACACCTTCCCAAACATTAAGGTCGATAACAACTCCGCCACGGTAAGCCACGAAGCACGCGTGGGCCGGCTAAATGAAGAAGATATTTTTTATCTGACCTCCAGAGGCATTGAAAAAGCTCAGGCCGAGGCCATGATTGTGAACGGCTTTATAAGTCCCATCGTCCGTGAGCTACCTCTGGAATACGCCGTAGAAATGAACCGCCTGATTGAACTCGAAATGGAAAACTCAATTGGATAATGACTGATTTTTCACTACCTTTCATCATCGAGCATCCCAACAAAAGGGACTTTGTCCTGGCCAAGTGCTATGAGGAAAAACAGGAATGCTACAAGCTCACTATTCCCGCCGGAAAACAGCTTGAAAAAGCCATTTACATTAAGTTCAAGCCTACCACAAATGACCTTAATCTGAATCTTATCATTGAACTTGGTAAAGGTTCCTCCGCCACCATAATCGAAGACTGGTGTGCGGAAGTTAAGTCCCCCACTATTCGCTTCGGGCAGCAAATCAAGTGCCATGCTAACTCAAATCTTAAATACGTCGTCCTGAACTGCAGTTCACAGGAAACCAAAATGACAGAAAAGCGAAGCTCGGACGTAGCCAGTGACGCCAAATGCCATGTTTACACCTATCATTTTGGCAGTAAAAAACTTGATAGCCGACTTACTCAAACCGCCTACGGAAAAGGCGCTGAAATCAACACCGATATCATCGCCAAATCGTCCGCCGATCAGGATTTAAGTTTTAACTGTGAACATGATTATGCCGAAAAAATGGGTTCCGGCGAAATCGGTATGAAGGGTATCGCCCAAGGCAAGGCGATACTGAGTTTCGACGGCCTGGTCAACATAAGGAAAACCGGCAGTGGATCTACAGGGTATCTGAAACAGGAAACATTAAACCTCAGCCCCGATACCACAGTCATGGCCATGCCTGGCCTAAAAATAGATACCAATGATGTCAAAGCCGGCCACAGCGCCGCCGTGCGAAACCTAAGCGACGAAGACCTTTATTATTTTGGCGCCCGCGGAATAGAAAAAGAGATGGCAAAAAAGCTACTGATCACTGGCTTCCTGGGAAAAGAACTGAAGAAAATCGAAGCACACAAAACCGCTTATGAAAGCATAAAGAAACTGATATAATCAGCCGGCATGGACTTCAAAAAGGATTTCCCTATCTTTCAGCATCGGCCCCAACTGATTTACCTCGATAACGCGGCAACCAGCCAAAAGCCACTGGTAGTTTTGGATGCGGAAAAAGATTACTACGAACGGCTGAACAGCAATATTCACCGCAGTGCTCACTTTTTGGCGGAAGAAGCCACTATTGCTTACGAAGAGACGAGGCAAACAGTCGCTGACTTTATTGGCACCGAAAAAAAACATGAAATCGTTTTTACCCGTAATGCCACCGAAGGCATCAATCTGGTGGCCCGAAGTTATGGAGACGCTTGCCTACAAGAAAGTGATGAAGTCCTGCTGAGCAAAATGGAACATCACAGCAACATAGTCCCCTGGCTTCAGCTTAAAGAAAGAAAGGGCGTGAACGTCCGATATTTGGATATTGATGAAAACGGGCAGTTTGTTTTTGACAGCTCACAAATCACCAGTAAAACCAAGTTCGTGTCGCTCACGGGCATGTCGAATATTCTGGGCTCAATCCCTGACCTAAAACCGATCATTGCCGCCGCCCACGCAAAGGGCGCCAAGATACTGATCGACGCCTGCCAACTGGCGGTCCACTCCCCTATCAATGTACAGGAACTGGATGCCGACTTTCTGGTCTTTTCCGCCCATAAAATGTACGGACCCACCGGCGTTGGCGTGCTTTACGGAAAAGAAGAACTGCTTAAAAAAATGCCTCCATTCCTGGGCGGCGGCGAAATGATTCAGGAAGTCTTTGAGGATCGCTTCACCCCAAACGACATTCCTCAAAAATTCGAGGCAGGCACTCCCAACATCTCGGGTGTCGTCACATTTAAAGCCGCTATCGACTACATCGGTAAAATCGGTTTTGATAAAATCCGAAGTATAGAACAGGAACTGACTGAATATACCCTAAACAAGTTAAGCGCACTCCCCTACCTCAAGCTTATCGGCCCAAAAACGACCGATAACCGGAGTTCCGTTATCTCTTTTGCCATGGAAGGCATACACCCTCACGATATTGCCGAGGGTCTGTCCCAAAAAAACATCTGCATTCGCGCCGGGCACCATTGCGGCCAAATTCTGATGGACACCTGGGGTCTTCCCGCCACCGCCCGCATCAGCCTTGCCTTCTACAACACCAAAGATGACATCGAACAAGCAGTGCATGCTTTGGAGGAGGTTTACAAGTATTTTCACTAATGGATATCTACGCCCAGAACATCCTCGACCGCTATAAAAAGCCCTTTTATAAGGACAAAAAACTCGATGCCAGCATCCGCCACAAAGAAGCCAACCATTCCTGCGGCGACGTGGTCGAAGTGGATCTGCAGATGCAGGGCGATAAGGTGACTGCCTACTCTTTTTCAGGTAACGGCTGTGCCATAAGCATGGCCTCCGCCGACATGCTCGGCGACCTGGCCACTGGATTGACCAAAAAAGAAATCCTGAAACTGACCAAAGAAGAAATCTACAAGATGCTCGGAATAGAAATCAGCGTGCGCCGTAGTAAATGCGCCCTGCTCAGTCTGCTGGCACTTCAAAATGCCCTAATTGATGAATCGCGTCACTGAAGCTCCTTTCAAATTATGTGAAAAAATAGATATAGGTATCTCTCTCAAAAAACTTGACAAATAATCATAGGGTGATATACTCACTATGGCTGTGAGCTAGTAACGCAACAATTCTGCGCCTCGGCCGTCCATCATCACTGTCCAGTCCTACAAGGCTGGCTTTCTTTGTATAAAATTTTAGCTTCAGAAAGCCAAATCCCCCTTGAAAACCGGCCCGATTTGATGTATAATATATAGATAATTTTATATCTCCATGGGTTTCTTAAAAAGAAACATCGGCCACCAGTTCAGAGGGATTTATTCTAATAATCCACTTTTGGGCTCAAATTTTGTATGCTTTAAGCTTGATGAAGATGTGGAAAGTTCCCGCGCCGCTCTTCGAAGAGACCTGGAGGCCCTGCAGATAAGATTGGAAAGCGAACAAGTTCTTGAAGAGCGCTGGAAACTTGAGGAAGAAATAGAAAAAATTCAGGAACAGCTAAAAACCCTTGAAGTCGTTTCAGCGCCCCTCAACACCTTCCTTCTTAATGGCCTTCAGAACAACATCGATGATATCGATACAGCTCTTGAGAGTGAAAAGGACATCAAGAAACGGGAAGCTTTGGAAGCCAAAAGACTGAATTGTATCAATGCCCTCTCGACCCGTCAGGCGCCCGTGACAAGTATTGATGAGCTGAATTATGCAGTAGACCAGATCGAAAGTGACCAGCGACTGCTGGATGCCCTGGAAAAAGGTAAACTCGACGAAGTCGACCTACATCTCTTCCTGAACTCCGGCATGATGCCCTTTGTCGACCACCGGTTTGAGGGGGCGATTAATATCGCTTTCGGACAAATGTTTACCAACGACAACGTGCAGTCTGCGCTTGGCAGAACATCGGAGCATGTTTTTGAAGAGGCGGACCAGAAATGGCTTGAGCACAAAGCCAATGTGGAAAAGGGCATTCAGGAACTGGAAGAAGAGAAAGCCGCGATAAATTCACAAATAAAAAATGCCTCCGTAGCCGAAAGAGAGCGGTACAGGCGCCGTCTAAAAGAGATCGACGGTACAATCAATAAATTCCGCGAACAGATCGAAAGCGCCCGTGCTGAATGGACTCATCGACAAAGAACAATAGAAGAGGCTGCAGCCGCTTCCAGAAGCGTTCTGGAAAGCGTACAGCCCGAAACCCTGGACAGACTCAAACAGCTACTGACAGAAGCACAATCAATCCGTGCCGAAAGAGCGCAGGACTACCTGGCTGAAGAAATGAATAAGCTGGAACAACAGCTAGAGAAAGTAAAAAAAGACGGTGTCTTCAGCGACAAAACCATCGAATCGATTGAAAATGGATTAATGGAAGCCAGAAGTATTATTGTCGGGCAGCGCATCAATGATCCGAAAAAACTCAGACGGATTGCCGACAATTTCAGAAGCGCGAGAACCAGTCTTGCCGCCAGCAAAGCCGAAGTAAAAAAGGCAAAAGAAAACAGACCTCAGCTGGAAACAGAAGCAACCTCGGATTTTAAAAGGTTCCAGGCGCTGCTGGCCAACTTCACACCCGAAAAAATCCGTAAGATCACGCAGGAATACAGAGCCCAGCTTAAAGCGGAAAAACTGCCAAAAGATGAAGCGATCTACAACAAGGCTCTCAATGCCCTCACTCAGCTCAGTGACCCGCAAAGTCCGCTTCATGCTCAAATGAAGGAATTTGCACGGCGACTTGAGAACATCTCGGAAATGGACATCGAGGAAGTGATGGCCATTCAGCAGGATTTGGCAGCTTTCAGGCCAAAACTGGAATTCCTGGAGAACCTGGATGGCAATCTGGATGAAGCACTGAGCGTGGAAAACGCCGATGCCAAACTGGCCCACAAGACTATCAAAGAACTTGAACGAGCTCAGAATCCCGACGATATCCGGCTGATCCTTGAAACCAATCTTGCCGGTCATCTAAATTTCGTTTCCCACAGCGATTTTGAAAAAGATTACCGTCAGTTCACCAAAAAAGGCCATATGGTCTTCCAGGAAGAAGGCGGCCAGTGGAAGATCATCATTGACGAAAGTGTTTTCAAAGTGGAAAGAAACCTCGAAGTACTCAAAAAACAGCTGACCCACGAACTGCTTCACCTTGAATTCGAGAAAAGCAGCCGCGTCAGACAGCAGGTGCACCAGACACTGATCGAAAAAGACCCTAAAAAATGGAAACATATCCGGGAGGCCTTCATTGCCATGGCCAAAGAAAAAAAGAAACAGCCGCCTCATGGAGACCAATGGGAAGACGAAGACATCCTCAGCGAGCTTTACGCCATGCAGAATGAAATGGGCCGCACATGGTCCAAAGGCAAGTCTTCCACCGATAAGCTCAATAATCTGTTAACGGGCATGGGAGCGGCGGCGGCCATCGGAGATATCGCTGAAAAAACGCGTGGTTATGAAGCAGGTGCCAAGGAAACCGCTGAAGACATAAAAAAGCGCGGTTATGAAGAAGGTGTTGAGGAAGGCGGAAGACCTGAAGACACGGGTAAACTCGCTATCACGCAAGCCCTCAGCAGAGAAACAGCGGCCTACGAAGGAAACAAAGTAAAAATCAACTCCCTTCGGGAGAGATTGCAGACACTCGGTAAATATGAATACATTGGCAATGTTTCCGGTGCCGGCGAACTTGTGAACGCTATGATTGATTACAATGATGGCACTGATAGCCTGAATGAAGATCTGAAGAATGACCCTGAAAGCGGAATCCTTGATGTAGCCATCACAAGCAGAATCAACAAGGTATCAAAGGATTTAACGGACGTTGAAGATAAGGTAGGCAAAGCCGCCCGAAAGGCGCCTAATACCGAAATAAGCCTGCTACGCAAACTCTGGATCAACACCACTTTCCTATCAATACATGATTTTGTGCAGGCGGGTACTGATGTCTACGAATTTCTTCAGCGTAGGCATAAACGAAAAACGGCTGACCACGCCGCCCGACTTGGCATGGCGCTGTTCAGCGGCACCGATCTGGGCCGCGAAGCTCGCGCCAGACAGCAGAAAGCGGAATCTGAGGAAGTCAATGAATGGAAGAGCCGTTATGAAAACATGGATGCATGGCAGCTTATGGACGAAATCAGGGGAATCGCGAATAGCTTGCTTCCGAATCAGGACCAGCTCAAGGCTATTCTGCGCATACTGGCGGACAAAGGCAGAATCAACTGGCGTAATGAGAACATATGGAAAGCGCTCAACAAACTGCAGTCAACCGCTGTACTTAAGCCAGGTGACCAATTACTGCTGCACAATCCGGTGCTACTTCGCCAAAGACTTCGCACAGCTATGGGTGAAATCTACGATTACGATGAATTTGATACCCTGGAACGGACTAATGAAGGCAATTATAAAAGCTCCAAAAGCAAATATGACACCCTGCACAGCCGAATGCAGGACAAACTGACTGACCGCCTCGATGAGCTTCTGAGTCAGCACAGGGCCGGCGAACAGGTTGATCCTATTCTGTACGAGTCAATTATGGAATACTGCATCTTAAAAGGAAAGTCCTACGCGGAGAACATAATGTTCCATCTGATTGCCGGCATGGCAACAGGTCTGCTGGCTCCCGACCGTGGTCTGGCTTTAGGGGATCACCTAAATGCCTGGCCGGCTATCGACTGGTTCACTTCTCTGCAGCCACCCATGAGCCAGGAGGACTTCAGGCGAATGGCCATGCAGTACTTCCCAAGCGACTACATGCGGGGAAGCATTGATGCTTCGGGATTCGGCAGTGAATTCAAAAACTTTTACTGGACCACCGTGCAAAATGACGAAAAAGTGGTGCAGCGCGTGAAAAAATCAGTGAGCGAGCGCAGTTGGGATCATGACTGGTGCCGCAGTATGGCCTGTATGGGAGACGCGGACACCGCCAAAAGATTTCTGTCCGGCCGCAGTGGTCAACAAGAAACCAAAGTCACCGCCGTGGGCAACGCTTACGTGGGCGCCGTTCAGTGGCTGGAAGAAAACTCCATAAATCCGCGGTTCGCAAAAAAGGGAAACTTCGCCCGCATCGCCGGCTGGATTACTATGTCAGAAGGTATGCTCGACGGAAGCGCTTACCGCGAATCCAGTAAGGATATAACTACCCGCGCCAATGAAGCCATGAACCAGGACATTCCACGTGAATCCGGCGTAGGTCGTCACAATGGAGTCAGCCTCGGACAGCACCGTAACATCGTAAAAGCCTTTCTGTTGGCGATTGATCCCAAGTTTTTCGGCATGATCACCGGACGTGAAGCCATGAGTAAAGAAGTAAAAGCCGAAATGGGCACTGGGGCCAGGGACTACCTTATGCAACGCTACCCTGGTCTGGCGCCACGGCTTGCCGATGTAGAAAATATTGATCAAATCTATGACCGAATAGACCTGATAATCGGTACCATCTTCGATCAAATGAGTGATGCCCAGTTTAGGGCTATTCTGGCCTCTATTGCCGGCACCGTGCCTAGGTAGTGTGTACAGGATCAATATCTACTCGCCATCCTTTGGGAACTTTCCAGTGTCTGAAGATCAGATGCGGATCAGCGCTTCTTAAAAGTACATGGTAATAATAGTTTTTGCCGATTTTGGGAATCATGGCCGGCGCCGCCGTAATGGTCACCGGGAGCCGGTTAACTTTAAATATGTCCTCTAAAATTTCACTCTCCTGCCGCACATGCTTTTCAAGTTTCGTTTGATCGGCCCCGGACACAATAAACTTAAGCAGATGTGAAAAAGGCGGATATTTCAGGCGTTCCCTGAATTTAAGTTCCCGGTCGGCAAACTCATCATACGCGTAATCAGCCGCCATACGAATTGCGTGGTGCTCAGGCTGGTAGGTCTGAAGCACCACTTCGCCTTCCGTCTCCCCCCGTCCGGCTCTTCCGGAAACCTGCGTGATCAGCTGAAAAAGCCTTTCGTGGCTGCGAAAATCCGGCACATGCAGGCCGATGTCCGCCAGCATGATGCCGATCAGCGTCACATGCGGAAAGTCGAGGCCCTTGGCCACCATTTGCGTGCCCACTAAAATATCGTACCGCCTTTCTTTGAACGCTTCGTAAATCGGTTCAAACCCGGATTTGTCCGAAGTGGTATCTTTATCGGCCCGGACCACACGCGCCTGAGGAAAAGTCCTGAATATTTCCTCTTCTACCTTCTCCGTTCCAAGACCTGCGTGCCGGATGCTGGTGGAACCGCACTTCGGACACTTTAGTTTTGGCTCGGTTCTATAAGAACAATAATGGCAGAGCAGATACTGCTGAGTTCCGTAAGAACCTCCATGCAGTTTCAGACTGACTTCGCATTCCGGGCACCTAAGCGCTTCTCCGCAATCCCGGCAAATCACCGCCCGTGCCATGCCCCGCTGATTAACAAAAAGGATGATTTGCTCCTTTTTTTTCAGACGATCCTGAATTCCGGAAAACAGCGCCTGAGAAAAAATACTGTAATTTTTGCGCCTGAACTCTTCACGCAAATCCACCACATTTATTTTGGGCAGGGAAAAGGAATTAATACGGTCAAAAAGTCTCACATGCGCGTACTCCCCCTGACGGGCTTTATACAAAGTTTCCAGACGCGGCGTCGCCGTGCCGAATATCAGACGGCACCCAGTCCGTTCCCTTATCATTTCCGCCACCCGATGGGTTTCGTAATAGGGCGAACTTTCCTGTTTATAGGTCCACTCATGCTCCTCATCCACAATCAGTACTCCCAAATCTTTTACGGGCGCGAAGATGGCCGAGCGCGAACCGATTATAAGCGGCGCGTAACCGTTTTTTACCTTGAACCACTCATGCAGCCGCTGACCGTCGGAAAGCCTGGAATGGAAAAGGGCTATATGGGGTCCGAAATACCGCTCAAAATAAGTAATCATCTGGGGGGTAATGGCGATTTCGGGGACCAGCAAAATAGCCTGCCGCCCTTTTTTTACCGCTTCTAAAATAACGCGCAGGTAAACCTCGGTTTTGCCGGACCCGGTTACACCCTGCAACAAAACAGGCTTAGCTTCCGACTGAATGGCGCTTAAGGCCAGCGCCTGTTCCCCTGTAAGCTGATGTTCAAAAGGAACCAGCGGAAACTTCCGTGGATCCGTCCTTATATAATCCGCCTTCTCAATCTGGGCCAAAATGCGTTTTCCGGTACCCTGCCAAAGGGCTTTGGGAACAAAAAGCTTCAGGGCCCTGAGAAGTGAACACCGGTAGTAATCAGAAATCCTCCGGGCCAGCTCCACGATTTCAGGCTCCAGCCGCAAATCCGGCAGCACCTCCTGTACATCGCACATTACTTTTACGGACTCAGGAAACCGGGATTCCAGTGCGACCACAATACCCCTCGTCTTCTTTCCGCGCAGCTCCACCACAACTCCCTGACCCGCGCTGCATTCAGCATTCATTGAAGCAGGAACTCTGTAACTGAGCGGCTGATCAAATTCACCCGGTTTTTTTAAGATGCTAACCGATACAAAACGCATTCAGAACTGATGTTTAAAAAACATAAAATTTCAAAAATTGATTCCTTCAGTGAACTTATGGTAGGATAAATTAAACAAAAATACAAAAAATGAAGTTTAAGTATACTGCGCTCGGAACGAATAATCAAAAGCTCGAAGGAGTATTGGATGCCGGGTCTATTGACGCAGCCCGCGAAGAACTTCACAAGATGGGGATGTCCATCGTTGCCATCAGCGAAGTTTCGGCCGGGGAAGCGGCTGCTGTTGAAAGTAAAGAAGCCGTTGCCGCAAAAACACAGGAAGGCATCGTCACATATTATTTTATAGCTAAAGATGTCCACGGCAAGGAAGTCAACGGCACGATTGATTCAAAGGATGCCAATTCCGCCTACCGGCGACTGATGGCCGAATACCGATTTGACGTGCTTGATCTGTACCCACAAAACGCGGCTGATCCGGCAAGCGCCAGTCTTAAGTCGCAGTTTGAAGAATGGAAAAGGCAGATGGAAGAGGAAGGAATAGATTTGTCCCACAAACCGATGGCCGGAACCAGGGGGGAGCTGGAAGAAGAAGATGAAAAAATGAGCGAAGCGATCATCACCGAGATAGACCATTTCATAATCAACACAAAAAAGGTTCTGAATGAGCATCGCGGTCAGTACTCCGAAGCTTTTCTGAAAGAAATCGAAAAAACATTGAATGAACTCGAAAGGATACGGGCCAGCAACAATCTGAAGCACATCACAAAGGTATGTAACAATCTGTATGAACTGATTTCGAATCCTGATTCGATAGAGGAACAGGCGGATCAGACCGCGGAGGATGAATATCAGAAAACCGTATCCAGACTGGAGGAAAGCGGTTTTATATCAAACCCCTTTAAGTTCCTGGAACTGCATAATCTTCAGAAAAAAACGACCCGTTTTGAAAAAGTTCAGACCACTCTGGCTAAAGTCCGAAAGACCCTCAATCGCAAGAAGGCAGATGAAATTGATCAGGCGGTTGCCGCAAAAATTAAAGGACATCGGTCACGCTGGCTGTCCCAGCTTACGCGGAGTCTCAAAGAGAAAACAGGAAAAGAGCACCCCGGCGTCAAATCAATGATGTACAAATTTTTCGGCTTCGTGAGCGCTCCGAACGCCATCCTTCGCCGTGTCAGAAAACAGGATATGACCAAGGCTTTTCGCGCATGGAAAGCGGCACGGGTGCGGGCAAAAACACTGAAAAAAGAAGCGGTAGCTCGCCCAGCCGTCAGCGAAACATCAAAAATTAAAGCCAAAAGGGATTTCTCAGCCCTGTTTATGGAACTTGACAGCTTCGTCGGATGGCTTTTGTTTTTTTATCTGGCTTACTTTTTTCTTGCCGGCTTCGCAATCGAAAGAAATGTGGGACTGCCCAAGGAACTGGTTGTAAAAACTCTTACTTCGCCGCTCATTGTCAATATCAGCATATTTCTGGTGGTAGCTCACCTTACTTTTACGCTTAAACTACGCCTGTTTCGGTCCAATTTTCTCGGCTCGCTTTTTCTGTTCTTTTTCTGTTTCGGGATTTACTCCCTTGTCATCGTGAATTTCTGAAGAGCCTTTCTTTATTAAAGAGGCAACCTATGCCTCTACTGTCAATTCATTTTGGATACGGCCTTTGATACTATTCAAAGGAATGATTGACTTCGTTTTTTAGAAAACAAAAATCATGAACAGGTTCAGAATCTGGCTCATCTCCGGAATCGTTGTAATCATCGCTCTTGGAGGGCTTGTTTATTTAAGGGGAAAATTACCGGAAGAAGCGGTAAGAATCCCGACGACTGTTCAGGTGACGGAACCCGCGGCCAAACCAAAAGGATTCGCCAAACCACCGGAACCCGGCCCTCAGGAAAAGATAAAAGACGATTCGGAAGCTATGGTGGAAGCCCTTAATTCTGGTGATATTTCGGATTGTGACAAAATTACCTGGAGCGGGGAACTCAAAAAACAATGTGAAGACAATCTGAATTATGCCTCCATACTCAAAAGCGGCGATGCATCACAGTGTGATAGGCTTAATAGCCAGGTGCTCAAACGGCAATGTTACGACAAAATCTACATGACTACCGCCGTTGATAAGAAGGATCCTTCCATCTGCGACTTGATCAAAGATGAAACCCTGAAGCTGATGTGCCTTGATCAGGTGCAAATGATTCTGAGTCGTTACGCTAAAACCGCCGATGACTGCTCGGTCATCGCATCCGCTTCACTCAGGCGGCAATGCGAGGACAATTTTTACATGCACAGCAGCGCGAAAAAACTGGACGCCGAAGGCTGCAATAACATTTCGGACGGCAGCCTGGCCAGTCAGTGCAGGCAGACGGTCACCAAAAATATCGAAGTCAAACGCCAAAGCGAAATAGCCGCCAAAAATGCCGCAACACCTAAAACCCTTCAGGAGATTTTGGAGCTCTGCGACAGTCTTTCAGATGCTAAAGCGATTACCTGCAAGAACGCCGTTTATCCTCAACTGGCCTTTGACGAAAAAGACCTGAGTTATTGCGATAAGATCAGTGATGAATCAGGAATTGCCGAGTGTCGCCGCGAACAGGGCGAAAAGCTCAATACCTATTATTTAAGGCAATCCCTTGCTTCCAACAACAAATCGCTCTGCGACAAAATTCTGGATGAGGAATTGAAACAGCTTTGTCAGAGCTCTTAAAGCAGCATTTTCATGAAGTTTAAAACAGTCATCATCGCTTTTCTGATCATGCTTGGGGCCATTGGTTCCGCGAACGCCGCGACCGACGTGACCGGTGAAATCTACGGAGAGGTGATCGCAACAATAACAATGAAAGATGCGGGAATCCCCTATGGCGTCACCATAGACGATATTAATTTCGGTGAAGACTGCGATAACACAATGCAGACCTGCTTTATTAAGGGCTTTTCCTGGGCGGATAAAACCGGATGGACGTATTGGGACGGAAAAGGGCTTCAGAGCCAGCTGGGAGCAGGTGTATTCCCGAACGCGTACATCGCCAAAGCAATGTACAACGGAAACCTGGGCGGCTATATATGGGGTGAAAAATTCGGCTGGGTCAGCCTGTCGGCCTGCGACGGCCTGGGCATTGCCGCCTGTACCGCAACATACTGCAACTGGACCGGCAGTTATTGTGAGGTTGATAAATCCGTCCGTGTACCCGAAGTCAGCGCGCAGGACGCGAACAACTGGGGCGCGTACATAGACTTCTGCCCATTAAAAACGACCCAGCCTGCCTGCGAATCCGCGGATTCAAACCCATATTGTAACTGGGACGCCGGTGACGGTGTTTGCGTATTTGATTCAGTTGCCAACCCGAACGGCCAGCCGCTGCGCGGTTATGCCTGGAGCCAGTATCTGGGGTGGATCAAATTCGGCCCCGAAGCCGGAGACACGGAATTTACCGGCGCTTTCACCAAATGGTTTCCGGATTTAACACCCCCAGTCCTGAAAGCCCTGAATACCGACAACGCCTGGATTCCGAACAGCAGTGCGACGGGAACCATCAGCTGGCCCGAGTTTGCCGACGAAAACGATTCATCCATCGATACCGCTAACAGTTTCATTACAGTAAATACCGATACCGGAGCCGACTTTGCCGGCTGTCCGTCAGTGGTTGGCGGCCCATACCAGAACGGCGACATGATCATCAGTCAGGGCGGGGACGGCGCTGTAAATCTGAGTTTTCCCGAAATCGGCCTGATCGGAGCACCCCCACATGGTTTTTGTAAATATATGATGGGAGGCGTAATCTACAATGGTTCGGGCTTTGGTTATTATTTTGGCCCCGAGGGCGCCGCCGCCGCCGCAGCAGACGGAGTGAATATTTTAAGTCCTGCTCCAAGCACTTATGCCCCTAACCCGGTAACCTTATACGTAAGAGCCGGCGATCTTGATCTGTCCGCCTCATCTCTCATTCCAAACGGCGCCGGAGCTGTGGCCGACGGAAATGACATCATCGATATTACTTTCAGTCCGCGGGACATCGGAGGCAATCCCATTATTGCCGTCAAATCCGCCCTGATTCCGGGAGTGCTTCCGGAACCTGTGCAGGCTAGCTGGGTCCGCGATGTGGAAATTCTGTATGACCTCAGCGACAACAGCGATTTTGGCTTCGACCGGATCGACCCCACCCGCAATCTTGGTACCCCGGCCCCAATTGATATCGAAAGCCAAACATATTCTTACACCGACTCGATCACGTACCCGTTTACCGGAGTTGCCGCCAGCCTGCCTCATAGTGCCGGAGACTACCTGCTGGGCACAGTCGGGTTCGCCCCCACGGCTTCGGTCGGAAATATCCTTGAGCTGAACGACATCACTATAAACACGGTGGATGCCACACTGCCGGCGCTTTCCCCGGTTTTGCCGGCCATAGACACCAGCTCGGCCAATCTGGTAGACAATTCAAGCGTCGCCCTTCCCGCCAATCCCCTTCCCTATTCCTATAACTTTATTCCCGCCCTCGAAGTCACAGGCGGTAATCTGAACGCGGATTTTATTGTGCTGGGCCAACCGGTTGAAGCCGCTTTTAATATCATAAACAACAGCAGTGACGATCTTGGTGAATACAGCTTCGACCACATTCTGAACTACACCAATATCAGCGGCGGAATAGGCAAAGAAGTTCTGGAAATCAACAGCATTAACCTGAACGGTACATCTGACACCGCCGGCCGCACCGATCCCGACAGCGCCGAAACCCGCTACGGTCTGCTCCGTGGCTCCCTTAACGACCAGGGAATCAATCAGTTCCACAGTGCGAGCCGGAACTATCACCCGCCGATCTACAATTTCAACTCAAACACCAATACAAGCGGCATTTATCAGGTCGACGGCACCTATTACGTCAGTCCTGACGACCCATGTCGCCAGACTTCTTCCTGCCCGTCAGTCAGTATCGACCGCAGCGACTTTCTTGGCTCTGATCTGGCCTCCGGCAGCACCAACAGTTACACTTTCGGCTTCACCCCTTCACAATTCCTTGGCCAGGCCCTCAGCGCCCAGGTGGAATTCGGTATTACTCAGTACATGGCCTACCACGCCCCGTCAAGCACTTTCCCCCAGTTCGCCATTTACCCCGCCAACGCTTATATAGACGGCATCGAAGTGAAGTCCATAGGCCTTGGCACAAGCGGAACGGTTGGCGGAGGACAGGTCTACGAAACGGTCGGCGGCCGCGACCTTGATATTGTTTCAACCACATCATCAGCCGATCTGCGGCGCGAAATCCGTAAAAATGTGGCCTCCCTTACAAGAACCATTTCCCCCTGCCCCGCTCCGCAGTCCCTGACCAGCCTTACCACAACTCACGGAGGCTGCATCGCAGTGAATGATAACAATAAAACTGTTGTCGCTGTTTATTCCGGCCCGGGTACGATTGACCTTGGCACCGGCCTCATTATTTCCATTCCCGATTACCGGTACACGATCATCTTACTTGACGGCGCCGACCTTAATATCAGAAGCAATATCAGCTATGGAGCCTTCACCGGCAACTCTCTGGGTATGATCGTGATGCAGGATGCCAATGGTAGCGGCGGTAACGTTTATATTGATCCCGCCCCGACCAATATCGTCGGCCTGCTTTACGCCGAGGGAAGCCTGCTCAGCCGTAATACTGCCGGGCAGTTCTACTACGGTGCCGGAGGAAATGCCAACGATCTTAAAAACCAGCTTTACTGGCAGGGCAGCATTGCCTCGTACAACACCATTGGCGGCGGTCCGAATAAGGTGGTTCCGCAAAACGTTAGCTGCATAGCCTGGGGCAACGATGTCGCCAACTGCAGTCAGGCTTACGACCTGGATTTCATCAGGCGTTTTGCCACCATTAACGATACGGGCGTTGTCTTTGCTCCTGCAGGTTACCTGTTCAGCGGCGGCGGTTCCTGTGAGGCAACTGCCCCAAACCCCAATTGCTCCCTTGGATCTTTGCCCACCACTGTTAGTCTGACCACAGGTTTGGCCATTGACACGGCCAATTCAAAATCCCTCGACACTTTCTTCATAGAAAGAGATAATCGCCCCGTCCCGCCGGGTTTCAGTTCCAGCGGCGGTCTCACCAGCTCTCAGGAAATCCGATAAGATTTTTTTAAATGCCCTATGCTCGAAGTTCTGTTCCAAAATTCTCTCATCACTGTTCGCTCACTAAATATTCTGCTAGCTCTGGGTTTCCTGTTTACAGGTACTTTTCTTCTACGGTACGTCAATCGGCATAAAATGAATACTGCCTTTGTCACGGAATATTTCCCCTATGTTCTTCTGGCCGCGCTTTTCGGAGGCAGAGCGGCTTATGTCCTCAGCAACATTTCCGAGTTTCAGAATTACTGGATTTCACTGATTTATGTATGGGACCTGAAATTCAGTTTTTTTGGCATGCTGGCAGGCGCCCTTCTTGCAGTTTTTCTGGCCTCGCGTAAAAACAGGGAGGATTTCTGGTCCTGGTCCGATGCTCTGTTTCTGTCTTCAATGGCCATGCTAATATTTGTGCATGTCGGATATTTTTTTGCGGGAAAGGAATATGGCCTCCCAACCAATTTGCCGTGGGGTATCGCCCTTGATGTAAAGCACATACCCTTTGTGTCCCCAATTCATCCAACACAGCTTTACGCGGCACTTTTAACCATGCTTTTGCTAATTTACAGTGTGAAGGCCAGCAAACGGATTCATCTTTCAGGTGTGGTAGGAACAAGGGCTCTTATGATTTACAGTCTGGGAATGTTTGGTATCGATTTTATGCACGGATCACCTTCCGGCTACCTTAAAATCGCCTACGGAATAGTGGCCGCCCTGGCTTTTATCGGCTATATTCATTGCTCACATAAAACTCATATTATCACTTAACTTTCAACCATGCCTTCTTTTATCACTGACATTTTCAATCTGCTTCCATCGGACACATTTGGCACAGTCAAAATCGCCTTTCTGGCTTACTTTGCGTTACTGTGGCTGGCCATCATCATATGGGTGACAAAAGACGCCCTCCAAAGAAGCAACAGTATTTTCTTCCAGGCCTTTTCTATTTTGCTTAACATAGTCGTACCCATTTTAGGAGTGCTTCTTTATCTGATTATCAGACCCGGAAAAACGCGTCTTGAGCGCTATTACGAAGAACTCGAGCGGAATATGCTGGAAGGTGACAATCAAAACGAACAGAACGCCTGCGGCAAATGCCTGACACCAGCCGATAAGGATTACAGTTTTTGCCCGAATTGCGGAGAGAGTCTAAAAAGAACGTGTACCGAATGCAAAAAATCTTTCCCAAATGTTTGGAGTATTTGCCCATTTTGTGGTAATGAATATGCAGATAAAGAAAAACATAAAAAAGTTGCACGGAAAAAAACCAATTAAATAATTTTAGATTATGGATCGTTTTCTACACTTAAAGTATTATTTCATTCCATTGCCTGATCCGAATTTTCAGTTTACTAAACTGACGATTTTGATTGGACTTCTTATGATTCTTGCAGGTATCGCGCTTGGAATCTACCGAAAAAAATATCTGAAAGATCCGATTGCCAGAAAAATTCTTAAGATTTACCCCGGAAGACTGCGTCTCTTCGGATTCCTCGTTTTGCTCCTGTTGATTTTCAGGGAACAGGGCATCCCCTATCTTTCCATGCGGTTATGGTGGTTTGTTATTCTGATCATGTTCCTGTACAGCTTTCTTAAATTAGCCTTTAGTTACAAAAAAGAATATTCCAGGCGAAAGGAGAGGGTAAAGAAAAATATCAGCAGACACAAATATCTTCCCAAAAAGAAGCGTTAACCGATTCGCCGATGCAGGAAATCAAGTTCAAAAAGAGCAGGTGGATTAATTTAGTTCAGCCATGCAGTGAAGATTTGGCAAAACTGGCAAAAAAATACCGCTTTCACGAACTGGACCTGGAAGACTGCCTTCAGAAAACCGAAAGACCAAAAATAGATGAATATGACAAATACCTATTCATAATTCTTCAGTTTCCCGTTTATAGCAGCAAATATCTTCGCTTCGATACGGAACAACTGAATATGTTTATCGGTCAGGATTACCTGATCACGATCCACAATGGTGAACTTAAGGCACTTAATGAAATGGCAGACGCCTGTCAGCAGTCTCTGAAGTCACGAAGACTGCTCTTTGGTGAGAAGCCGGGTACCGGCTATCTTCTTTACGAGATAATTAGTGTGCTTTTTGACGCCATTTTTCCTGTCACCGACAAAATACAGGCATCGCTGAAGAAGATTGAAGATGAGATTTTTGAATCCAAACGCGCCAAAGATGAGCTTTTCAACATCATGATCCTGAAGAAGAACGTGATAACCCTTCGCAAGATTCTTCTGCCCCAAAGGTCGGTCGTTGCCACCCTGGAACACAAACAGAAACGCTTTCTTCCGGAGGATCTGGTGATTTATTTCGACGACATTGTGGACCAGATCGAAAGCCTGTGGAACATTCTGGGAACGCAAAAAGAAATCATAGAATCGCTTGAAGACACGAATGAATCCTTGCTCTCTCACAACATCAACCTGACAATGCGCACGCTTACAGTTTTTTCGGCTATCATGCTGCCCCTTACCTTTCTAACGGGTTTGTTCGGTATGAACGTACAATTACCATTTACTGACGCGCACCTTCATGTCGAACATTTTTGGACCATCATAATCATAATGGGAATCGTCGGCATAGTCCTGTTTACCACTTTTAAGTGGAAAAATTGGCTTTAACACAGTTAAACTTGCAGAAAAAAACTATATCTGATACACTTACTCTGTTATCTTTACCAAATCATTCCCTCCAACCTATATGAAAACCGTGCAAAAGAAAGCGACCGCCACCAAACACGAACAAAAAAAGAAAGTTATTTCCGCCTATGCCAAACACGATAAAGATACCGGATCCGCGCAGGTACAAATTGCTATTCTTACCAGGCGCATCAACGAACTGACCGATCATCTGAAGGAACATAAAAAAGATAACCATTCCCGTCGCGGCCTTCTTTTGATGGTAGGCAAAAGACGAAAACTCCTGAATTATCTGAAGAACTCCAAGCCCGAAGTTTACGAGGAAGTCATCAAGGGACTGGAACTACGCAAATAAACACCCGCGCCGGAATCATGAAAGAAAGTTTCAAATGATTGCCTCTGCGATCAAAAGAGACAGCCACTTGAAACTTTCATAGGTTCCGGACACATATAAAATCTCTTATCTACATAATTTTACTATGTTATGGAACCTAAAACTTTTACTTTACCCCTGGGAAACAAGGAGTTTGTTGTTGAAGTAGGCAAAATGGCTCAACTGGCTAACGGAAGCTGTACTGTGCGCTATGGCGACACGGTTATTCTTGCAACAGCCACCATGAGCAATGAAGCCCGTGAAGGCGTGAACTTCCTGCCGCTCATGGTCAATTATCAGGAAAAAATGTACGCCAGCGGCGTCATTAAATCCAGCCGCTTTATTAAACGCGAAACCCGACCAAGTGATGACAAAATTCTGATGGCCCGCGTGGCAGACCGAACCTATCGCCCACTTTTTCCAAAAGGATTTCATCGCGATATTCAGGTCATGCTTACCACCCTGTCTTACGACCGCGAAAACGAGCACGATATGATAGCCACAATTGCCGGCTCTGTAGCCCTGAGCATTTCCGATATCCCATTTGAAGGGCCAACCGCCACAGTCCGTGTAGGATTGATTGAAGGCGAATTGGTCCTCAATCCAACAGCCGAAGCCCGAACTAAATCGGATCTTGATTTGATTGTTTCCAGCGATACCAATCATGTCATTATGATTGAAGCCGGAGCCAACGAAGTAACGGAAGAAAAAATGCTGGAAGCGATTGATTTTGGGAAAAAATGGGGTCAAAAAATAGTCCGCTTCATTCAGGATATACAAAAGGAAGTTGGAATTGAAAAACTGGAATTCACGACTCCTGAGAAGAATCCAATTATCGTGGATCATGTCAGTAAATACGCAGACAAAGTTCTGGATGCCCTTTTTCATAAAACAGGTAAGCTGGATCGTTACAATTACTTCCGTGAAATAGCCAAGGAGGTCAAAGAGGCTCTGGAAGACCAATTAGACGAGAATGAACTGAAGCAGATTGGTGAAGTAGTCGATAAACTTGTCAAAGATACAGTTCGCAAGAACATTCTGGAAAACGATAAGCGTATTGGTGGACGTAAAATGGACGAAATCAGGCCACTCAGCGTCGAAGCCGGTTTTCTACCACGAACTCATGGCTCTGCCTTGTTCAATCGTGGCGAGACACAAGGGCTGACCACTTGCACTCTCGGAGCTCCCGGTGATGCCCAGATAATTGATGGGATTGAAGGAGAGAGTAAAAAAAGCTATTTTCACCATTACAACTTCCCGCCTTTTTCCGTAGGTGAAACAAGCAACCGACTTTTCACGGGTAACCGTGAAGTCGGACACGGAAGCCTAGCCGAAAGAGCTCTGATGCCTGTTCTTCCCAAAAAAGAAGATTTTCCTTATACCATTCGCACCGTTACCGAAATTCTGGCTTCAAACGGCAGTAGTTCCATGGCAGCAACATGCGGCAGTTCACTGGCTCTGATGGACGCCGGCGTGCCCATTAAGAAAGCAGTAGGCGGCGTGGCTATGGGTCTGATGACCGATCACGAAAACCCTGAAAAATACCGTATTCTGACCGATCTTCAGGACGAAGAAGACATGGGCGGTGACATGGATTTTAAGGTCACCGGCACCCGGGACGGCATCACAGCCATTCAGATGGATATTAAACTGAAGGGCCTGCCTCATCATATCTTCGAAGAAGCACTGGAATCAGCCAGAAAAGGTCGCCTGCACATTCTGGACGCTATGGATAAGGTCATTTCAGCCCCCCGCCCGGAGCTGTCCCCTTTCGCGCCAAGACTGCTTTCTATGCAGGTCAATCCCGAAAAGATCCGATTTATTATTGGCCCCGGCGGAGAAATGATCAACCGTATCATTGCAGAAACCGGTGTACAGTCCATTGATATCGAAGATGACGGTTCTGTAGTAATTACCTCGGTAAACGGTGAATCCGCCAAAAAGGCTGAAGAATGGGTCAAGCAGTTAACCGCTGATCCGGAAGTAGGCAAAATTTACGAAAACAGCAAGGTAACCAAAGTTCTTGAATTCGGCGCCATCGTTGAATTTATGCCAGGCAAAGAAGGTATGGTTCACGTTTCGGAAATAACTGATTCCTTTGTGAAGGACGTCGCGTCCGTCATCAAAGAGGGCCAGATCGTCAACGTGAAACTGCTGGCCATCGACGTGGCCCAGGGCCGCTTTAAGCTGACTATGAAGGGCATCCCTCAGCCAAAGGCTTAAAATAAGCTACACGGCCTTCCTTACAAAACTCGTAACGGAATTACTTTCCAGATACTGCTCAACCGTCTTTTCACCGTCTTTTACAAAAGTCTGTTTGATAAGAGCCGCTTCTTCACGAAACTTTTTTTCCTTTCCCTGCATAATCCTATCCATGATCTCGGCAGGTTTTCCCTCGCTTTTGAGTTGATCTGCCCAAATCTCACGCTCCTTTATTACAACATCCTCGGGCAAATCTTCGGGGCTGATGACTTCGGGATTCATCGCAGTTATGTGCATGGCAATGTCGCGGGCTTTTTCGGCATCTTTTGACTTCAGATTCACAATGGCCCCCACCTTACTGTTCGTGTGAAGATACTCACCAATCCCCCCGCCTTCAATCACGTCGACCTCAATACTCATGTTTTCACCAAGCCTGGCAAAAAGGGCTTTAATCGAAGGTTCAGCTTCGCTTTTGGCCACGTCCACACCACTTTTTAAGGCCGTTTCAGCGGCTTTGTTGGCAATGGCCGTAAACTCTTCATTCTTGGCTACAAAATCTGTTTCACAGGAAAACTTCACGATGACTGCCGTATCATTCTTGGTTTTAGTAACAATAATTCCTTCACGCATTGCGCGATCCGCTTTTTCAGCGGCCTTAGTTGCACCTTTCTTACGAAGAATCTCAATTGCCTTTTCTTCATCTCCGCCAGCCTCTTCCAAAGCTTTCTTGCAAGCCATCATAGGAATACCCGTTCGCTGACGTAGTTCGTTCACCTGTTGTGCTGTAATTGCCATAATTAAAAAGAGTTTAGGTAGTAAAAAGTGTACTATTTCTTAGATTCCTCTTCCTTTTTCTCGTCTTTGATCTCATTTGGCTTAAGGGCGACTTCATCAAGTTCCTGCTCTTTGGTCTTAAGTGTCAAAGCTTCCTCAAGCTGACATGACCAGTCATAGATAAACGCCACTTTCTTCCATCGACCGGAAAGCGCCGCAAACCCCATTCTGAACATTATGGCAATCTGCAGAATCAGAACAATGTCCATCAGTAAATCGATGACCGTAAAAAGCTTGGACATAAAAAAGACAATTGCCAGCAAAAGCCCCTGCTTGCCATGAAAACGGCAAAATTCGCTGTCTTTTTTAAGGTAAAACGGGACAATAGCCAGAAAGCCGAAATAACTCATGGCCGCGATAGTCCTTTCATGCAGCGTGGTCATTTCCTGACGCTCAGTCTCAGGCTTTTTCTTCTCAGGTTTTTCCTCTTTTTGCTGTTCAGCATTAGTCTGAGCTTCTTCCGTCACCCCTTCTTGTTCTCCGGTTGCCTCATTTTTTACTTCATCAATCATATTCTTGTTCTTAATTTTTAGTCCCTATTTATTAACCTTCACCGCCTCTCTGGCCAATCCAAGAATATATTCCAGAGACTTTATGGCATCATCATTCGCCGGAATCGGATAATCAACCTGATCGGGATCAGCATTGCTGTCAACAATACCCACCACAGGAATTCCCAGTGTACGCGCCTCTTTAACGGCAATATGATCACGGACAATATCAGTAACAAAAAGAACATCAGGCTTTCCTTTCATGTTTTCCACACCGGAAAGTGAAACTGAAAGGTCCTGAATTTTCTTTCGAAGCTTATTCTGCTCTTTTTTAGTATATTTGGAAAGCTTCCCATGTGCATCATCATCCTTGAGCTGTTTAAAGTAATCGATGCGCTCCTTAATGGTTTTCCAGTTGGTAAGAAGCCCTGGAATCCATTTGTCAGTCACAATAGGCATACCGGTTTCTTCCTTTATCTGATAAAGAAACTTACGGCACTGCTGTTTGGTACCCACAAATAGGACTTCTTTCTTATCTTTGGCCATTCGGGAAAGAAATTCCAGAGCAAAAACAAGCTTATCAGCGGTCTTTTTAAGATCAAAAATATGGATCCCGTGACGTGCGCCATAAATATAGGGCTTCATCTTAGGGTTCCATCGGCTGGTCGGATGACCAAAGTGCACGGCATTGGCGGCCATGTCTTTTAACGAAACATCACTCATAATCCTTGGGGTTAACCTGCCGGCCGGCAGGCGGGCACCTGATTTCGTCACTTCAACTCGTAAGTCCCCCATTCGAGGGGCAGGATGAGCCAATCGGAAACCAAGCTAATTTAATTAAGCCCAAAAAGTCTATCAGAGCTGAGCAGTAAAAGCAAAGTCTATTTTTAACGAACCAACTCCACCACCGATTCCATATGATTTGTTTGCGGAAACAGGTCAAAAAGAGCTACGGACTTGATTTTATAGTCTTTGAATTTAGGTAAATCCCTGCCTAACTGTTCCACGTTACAGGAAATATAAATCATCACCGCAGGCCGGAGCTTTTTTAGCTGAATCACTGTTTCCTCGTCCATGCCGGAACGGGGCGGATCCGTAATGACGTAAAGGTCACCGGACGGAAGCTTAACTTGCTTGAGGCGTTTGGCATCCATACAAATTGCATCAACATTTTTGAGTCCGTTTAGTTTAATATTTTCTTTGGCCGCCAGTGTACAACCCTCAAAACTCTCAACACTGGTCACTCCCTTAAAAAGATCAGCATTTACTATGCCAAAAGCCCCCACCCCGCCATACAAATCCAGCAGATGAGCGCCTGAGGTATCGTATTTCTTCAGAAGATCATGCACGTACTCGTGCATCTTTTCGGCCATGACCGAATTATTCTGAAAAAAGCCCTGCGCACTGTAACGAAAGGTCTTGCCCTTGATTTTTTCCTCTAAAGTATCAGTCCCCTTCACCACTTCATAGTCTTCACCGATACTCTGTGAACTTTTGGCTTTTATGTTGGTGATTAAGACATTATTGGCCGTTGAAACCTTTGCATACTCATTCACCTTCTTCACCGCCTGATCGTAACGAAGCGAATTGTTATTAAGGACAATAGAAACCGAGGAATCGTTCTGTGGTGTGCGAATAACTGTATACTTGTAAGTACCATCATGCGATTTCAGGTGAAAGGCATCGTAAGCCTGCCTGCCGGTAGGCAGGTCCGGCCCAAAAAACTCTTCCACTTCTTTTTTAAGCTCATTGAGCCTGGGCGTTGAAATATAGCAGTAGTCAATGGCCAGTGGTTTCCACCATTTCCCCTTTTCGCGAAAACCTAAACCATCAGGCGTAAAAGTCATATCCATGCGGTTTCGGTAATCCCATTCCGCGCCGTAAAAGACCCGCACATCGGCGTAACCGATTTCGGAAACCAGCCGTTTCTTCTTGTTTTCCAGTTGTATTTCGTAAGGAAGATATTGCGTGGCGCAACCTCCGCACCGACCAAAAAAGGGGCATTTTGCCTTTCCGGTCCTCATTTGTTCTAATTTTTCTTGATTCATAATGTCATAATACAATATACCCCCTACCTCTCCCTGACACATATAGCAAATCTTACACAAAACTGCACCATACAATGTATAGTCACTACTACCGCTATGGGTAAAATTTGCTATATACTTCCAGGTATGTACCCGGACAATTCTATTGATTATAATAACAACATGACAACACCCAAAGTCACCATCGGCGTGCTACTATACAAAGACGAAAAGTACCTGGCCCACAGCCTGTCCAGCCTGCTGGATCAGGACTACGAGAGCATTGAATATATTTTCCGCGACCAGAGCCCGAATGGCGAAGTATATGACTACCTGCTTCATGCCCACCCTGAGTTTTTTCATAAGGCAAAAATCAAGCGGGCCAAGAACTTAATGCACTGTGGCGGCCATAACGCCATAATCCGCGAAATGATGAAAAACGGCAGTGAGTATTACATCTGCGCCAGCAACGATATGCTTTACCCCAGTGATTTCGTCAGTCATATCATCCGCGGCATGGAAGGTTCTGAACCCAGACATTACGTGGCCACCTCTAAACTCATGCAATGGGATTACAAAAAGATGCTCACCGGCGATATTGAAGGCTCTAAAACAGGCATTGTCGACAGTTACGGCATCGGCATCACCAAAGGCCACCATTTTTACGACATCGGCCAGGGAAAAGACGAAAAAGACGTGGAAATTCCCACAAAAATGCTCGGCCCTTCGGGAGCTTTAGCTGTTTACCACAAAGATGCGCTTGAAGCCATCGCATACAAAACCGATAAGGGCAAAACTGAGTATTTCGACGAAAACATGCACTATAAAGGCGACGTCGATCTGGCTTACAGGCTAAGTTGGGCGGGCTTTCCCTGCTACCTGGCTAAAGACGTGAAAGTTTACCACGACCGTCAGGTGGGCGAAAAAGGAAAAGGTCACCTGGCAAAGCTAAAAGCGCATCACCAAAAAGACTTATGGGCAAAAGCAGACTCACTTAAAGGACATCTGATCACCCTGGAAAAGAATTTTGACAAACGCTTCAGCTTTTCCGTAAAGTTCAGAACCTTCCTGAATAATTTCATGCGCGGGCTTTATACTGCGCTTCTGGCCCCTGGAATGCTCAAGGTTTACACTGAAGTCAGAAAACTCAAAGAAGAAATTGAAAAAAGAAAAAGGGCCATCCAAAAGAATGTCTCCCCGACGGAGATCGAATCC
>Ga0180007_10001338_pt1 | contig 34345 bp, 41 predicted proteins | sample MM_PC_MetaG_FD_121122 | JGI IMG/M metagenome (GOLD analysis project Ga0180007, IMG submission 121122) | Groundwater microbial communities from the Aspo Hard Rock Laboratory (HRL) deep subsurface site, Sweden - MM_PC_MetaG | ecosystem: Environmental > Aquatic > Deep subsurface > Groundwater... | reverse complement strand
ATTTATGGTTTAAAATTTTCTACCTGCATTCTATCAACCATATACCATCAACTATTAACTATCCACTTAATGTTTAGTTACTACTTTCCATCGTTTATCTTTACTCAATGGTCGTGTTTCTTCAAATACGACGATATCACCAGTCTTAAACTCATTTTTTGGATCATGCACTTTATATTTTTTGCTAACTTTGTATTGTTTGTGATATTTTGAGTGGGTCCTAACACCTTCTGTCTTAATAATAATGGTTTTATCCATTTTATCGCTCACTACCGATCCTTTTAATTGTCTTTTCTTGGGCTTGGACATATTTATTTCAAATTAATATCTTTTTTATTAACTGCCTTAATCTTACTCAGCACTTTCTTTTCTTTTAAAACTGTAAGTATTCTGGCAATAGTCTGCTTGACCTCGCGGTAATCACGTACATCCTTATGCTGTTTAGAAGATATTTTAAAGCGTAAATCCCTCATAACTTCCCGCTGTGATTTTAACATCTTCTGTAATTCACCTTCTGTTTTTTTTCTAACTTCTTTTACTTTCATGATTATCTTTCTTTCTTGATGAATTTAGTTTTAATTGGTAGCTTGTGTGAAGCTAGTCTAAATGCTTCTTTGGCAATATCCTCTTCAACGCCGTCAATTTCAAACATGATGGTGCCCGGTTTAACAATGGCTACATAATACTCTACTGCACCTTTACCACCGCCCATAGGCACTTCTGAACCGTGGGCAGTAATTGGCTTGTCAGGAAAAATACGAATCCAGATCTTCCCACCCTTATGTACAAACCTGGTCATAGCTCGACGAGCCGCTTCAATCTGTCTGGATGATACCCAGGCAATACCTAAGGACTTTAAGCCATAACTGCCGAAGTCAATCTTGGTCTTTGAAGTGGCCCGGCCCGTTAATCTGCCCTTATGCCATTTTCTATGTTTAACTTTTTTAGGTATCAGCATATCTATTTCTTATTATCTTCTGACTTGGTTTTTTTAAATACATCACCTTTATAAATCCAGACCTTAACGCCGACTGCTCCGTAGGTGGTATGGGCCGCGCCCCTGGCATAATCAATGTCTGCACGCAGTGTGTGTAATGGAATGCTGCCCTGGGCAAACTTTTCTTTTCTGGCAATCTCTGCACCATTTAAACGGCCGCCAACTAATATCTTCACGCCTTTGACACCTGATTGCATTACCTGGTCAACAGCTCTTTTGGCCGCACGCCTGAAAGGAATTCTTTTTTCCAACTGCTCAATTATACTTTGGCAAACCAGTTGGGCGTCCTGATAGGGCTTGGAAACTTCATGAATATTCAATGAAAGCTTTGTTTTCCTGTCTAGAAAATCCTTCTTTATCAGCTTTTTTAAGTCATCAGCCCCAGCACCCCCGCGGCCGATAACTATGCCCGGCTTTGAGGTATATAGATTAATTATAATATCAGGCCCGGACCTTTCAACTTCAATTTTTGAAATCCCTGCTTCTTTTAATTTTTTCTGAATAAACTTTCGTATTTTTATGTCTTGCTCAAGATAGACAGCATAATCTTTCTTGGAAAACCATTTTGATTTCCAGCTGCCTAGTATGCCTATACGAAATATTCTTGGATGAACTTTCTGTCCCATATTATCCTTCTCCTAAACGTCTTGAAAATTTATCTTTAATATTTTTAAAACTTAATGAAGGTTTTTTCTTTTGTTCGTCTGGTGATTTTGATTCGTCCTTCTTGCCTTTTGCTTCCTGTTTGATCTCACTGTAATCAACTACTGGCCGTTTAGTGATCTTATCTTTAGCTGGCTGCTTATCAGCCTTACTGCTAGCTGATTTAGCTATTTTTTTCTTGCTAGCCATTGTCTTAAGTTCGCCTAAGACAACACTTACATGAGATGACCGTTTTCTGATCATACCGGCCCTGCCAAATGCCCTGGCGCGCCATCTTTTCAGCGTGGGACCCTGATCAACGGTAATTTTTTTAACAAACAAATTATCTTTTTTTAACTTATTATTATTCTCAGCATTAGCAATAGCGGACTTTAACAATTTCAATATTGGACGGGCAGCATACTTTTTTGAAAAAGCCAGCTGGTTCTCAGCCTTGGCTACCGGCATACCATTGATCAAATTAGCCGTTAGTCTTACCTTTCTAGGCGACATTCTTAAATATCTTAATTTTGCTTTCACGTCCATAATAAAATATTACTTTATTATCCTTCTTTAGCTTTGGGCTGTTCATCAGATTTATCTTCAACTTTTTCCTTAGCCGCTTCCGTTTCCCTTTTCTGAGCTTCAGCAACTGCAGCTTCTTCCTCGCGCTGCATACGACCGCCATGTTTAACAAACTTCCTGGTTGGCGAAAATTCCCCTAAACGGTGACCTACCATATTTTCTACTACATTAACCGGCGTATGTTCCTTGCCATTATGAACTCCGAAAATGAAGCCAACCATTTCAGGCGTAATAACTGATGAGCGAGACCATGTTTTGATAACTGTTTTATTGCCCTGTTGTAAGTTAGATATCTTCTTCAATAACTTTAAATCGGTAAATGGACCTTTTTTTAAACTTCTAGACATATAAATTAATAAATAATTATTTTCGCTTAGTAATAATAAATTTATCTGAATACTTGCCTTTCTTTCTGGTTTTTACGCCTAGGGCCGGCTTGCCCCATGGGGTTTTTGGATGTTTCAAACCGATCGGGTTACTGCCTTCACCGCCGCCATGCGGATGGTCAACAGGATTCATGGCTTTACCGCGGACAGTCGGCCTTTTACCCAGCCATCTATTTCGTCCAGCCTTGCCAATCCTGGTATTCTCGTGATCAACATTGGATACCTGACCTATACTGGCCATGCAATTTTTATTGAATAACCTGATTTCCCCAGAGGGTAATTTTAATTGGGCATAATTTCCTTCTTGTGACTGGACAATTGCTCCAGACCCAGCTGCCCTCACCATTGTGCCTTTTGAACCGGGCTGAAGTTCAATATCATGAACTGTAATGCCTAATGGTATTTTAGTAAGAGGTAAACGATTTCCTGGCTTGATCTCTGCTTTCTCCTTTGAAGCAACCACCGTATCACCCACCTTCAAGTCTTCCGGCATTATAATATATTGTTTTTCTTCATCTTCATATTTAATCAGGGCGATCCAGGCAGTGCGATTTGGATCATATTCCAGAGTAACAACTTCAGCTGGCTTATCATACTTAGTGCGCTGGTTATCAACTACCCTGTAAAAACGTTTATGCCCTCCTCCCCGATGCCGCACAGTAATTTTTCCACGGCTGTTTCGGCCAGCTGTGCTTTTTTTAATATTAAGAAGCTTTTTGTATGGTTTGACTTTTGATAAAACCGATGTATCAACAACCGAAGATTTTCTTCTGCCGGGGGTAGTTGGTTTGTGGACTTTTACTGCCATAATAATTTATTCTTTTTTATAATCCTTCCTGAATTTCAATCTTTTGATTTGGCGGTAGGGTTATAACTGCTTTTTTCCAGTGCTTGGTACGGCCTTGTGTACGGCCATAACGAATTTCCTTGCCTTCCATTCTTATAGTATTTACCTTAACAGGATCAACGCCATATACTTTTTTTATCGCCTTTTTGACTTCAATTTTATTCGTCATCGGTGACACTTCAAATACATATTGGTTATTAGCTCCTAGATAGGAACCTTTTTCGGTGATCAACGGCCGGATTAAGACCTGATAAGCATGTCCGGTATCTTCCTTCTTCGGCTTTACTTTCTTTGGCTTGGCAGATGATTTCTTGGCTACTGTTTTTAATTGCCCGTCAGGGGTAACAACTGTTTCGGTCTGTGTTTCCTCAATTTTTTTTTCCTTAATAGTCGGCTTCCTGTCCGGTGCTTTCTCGTTATCAGTCTTTTTCTTTTTAAATTTATCTAGAAATCCCATATTACTTTAAATACGTCTTATTAATAACAGCTAAACAATCCTTGGTGCATACAGTAAACTCATGAACCATTATATCATAAACATTCAGGCTGTCTGCATTTATTGTCTTTAGATAAGGAATATTCTTGGCGGATTTTATAATTTTATTATCTGATTTTGGCAATAACATTAAAATTGATTTTTTAACCGGTAAGGCGCTAATGATTTTGGCAATTTCCTTGGTTTTAATAGCCGATAAAGTTAATCCTTCTAAAACAATAAACTTTTTATTTTTTACTTTATCTGATAAAACCATAAATAAAGCTTGGCGTTTAGCTTTTTTATTTATTTTTAAAGTAAAATTTCGGTTATTTCTCGGTCCAAAAGTTACGCCTCCGCCGGACCATATTGGTGAGCGGGTTGAACCGTGGCGTGCGCGGCCTGTGCCTTTCTGGCGCCAAGGCTTACGACCGCCGCCGCGCACCTCTGATCTGTCCTTGGTATGCGCGATAGCTACCCGCTTGTTGGCTAATTGGGTCCTGACTGCTTGCTGTACTAATTCAGGCTTGATTTTAACATTAAATATCTTTGGTTCCAGATTAACTTCACCTGCCGGTTTGCCTTGTGAATTGTATATCTTTACTTTTGGCATAATTATTTGCTGGTTGGCTGTTTTTTATCTTCTTTCTGAGGTTTTGCTTTTTCTTTTTCAACCTTTTTTTGACCTTCTGTTTTTGCTTCCTGCTTAGATTTTTTATCATCCTTGCCCTCTATCTTAATTTCTCCTGGAGCAGAAATTAATACAATGCTGTTTCTTGGCCCTGGTACCGCTCCTTTAATAAAAATTAAATTATTTTCAGAATCAACTTCTTGAATTTTTTGATTATCAATTGTCACACGCTCATTGCCCATATGACCAGCCATTCTCATGCCTTTGAAAACGCGAGCAGCGTCAGTAGCGCCGATAGAACCAGGCATACGTAATTGATCCTTATCACCATGAGACCCCTTGCCTCCGGCAAACTTATGGCGCTTAACTACGCCCTGAAATCCGCGGCCTTTTGATGTACCGACTACTTTCACCTTATCACCCGCGATAAATGATGAAACAGTAATTATATCTCCACGTTTTAAGCCGTCAGGTTTATCTTCTCTAAATTCAAAAATGTATCTAAAATTGCTTAACCCTTTCAAGTGCCCGGCCAGTGGTTTAGTAAGTTTCTTTTTACCGCCAAAGCCAACCTGAACGGCGTTATAGCCTTCTTTTTCTTCGGTTTTAACCTGGGTAACGGTACATGGACCTGCTTGTATAGCAGTTACGGGTATAGCCTGGCCGTCGTCCGAGAACCGTTGGGTCATTTCAATTTTTTTACCAATTATGAATTTCATATGACTGGAATAAAATTTTCCGTAAACAAAAACCGGTTAGTTATTTAATGCCAGATTATGCAAGTATCCGGCACTATTACCGGTCTTAAATTCTCTAGCAAATCGTTATCCGGAGATTAATTCAAGAGTAATAACTTAAATTTTCATCCCCAGAACCTATCTACCAATATATTTTCAATATAATTTATTACATTTTGATCTCTATGTCAACCCCGGCTGGTAAATTCAGGCTCATCATTGAATCAATGGTCTTAGGGGTCGGGTTCAGGATATCAATCAGACGCTTATGAATACGCATCTCATACTGCTCGCGTGCATCTTTATGAACAAATGTGGATTTATTAACGGTATAGCGCTTTCTCTCTGTTGGCAAAGGTATGGGGCCACGCGTATCGGCACCGCTCCTGGCTGCAGTTTCAAGAATAGTCCTAGTGGACTGATCAATTATCTTGTGATCATAAGCGCGAATACGAATCCTGACGCGCTGCTGTATCTCCTCATTATTGTCAGCCGCACCCTTGTTCGTTTTTATTCCTGGTTCTTGCTTGTTATCCTGTTTTGACATGTAAAAGTTTCAAAAAGTAAGTTGCTCAACTTAGCAATTTTACTAAGTTTATATGAAAATTCCAGTTATAACTGGAATTTTCGGTAATTTATTTATAAATTTTTGTGATTACACCTGCTCCTACTGTATGACCGCCTTCACGAATAGCAAATCTCTGTTTTTCTTCAAGAGCAATTGGTGAAATTAGCTTAATCTTTAAAGTTACGGTGTCGCCAGGCATAACCATTTCGGTTTTTTCCGGTAATTCAACTGAACCTGTGACATCAGTGGTACGAATATAGAATTGCGGTTTATAACCTTTGAAAAATGGGGTATGCCTGCCGCCTTCTTCTTTAGTTAAGATGTAAATTTCACCATCAAATTCTGTATGAGGAGTAACGCTACCCGGTTTGGCAATAACCTGTCCTCGGAAAACTTCATCCTTCTTAGTGCCACGCAGTAATATCCCGGCATTGTCACCTGCCCGTCCTTCATCAAGCTGCTTGTTAAACATTTCTATGCCAGTGACAACCGTTTTTGTAGTATCTTTAATACCAACAATTTCCACTTCCTCATTGACCTTAACAACACCGCGGTCAATCTTGCCGGTAACAACAGTGCCACGACCTTCAATTGAAAAAATATCTTCAATAGGCATCAAAAATGGCTTATCAATATCGCGCTTTGGTTCTGGGATATATTCATCTACTGCTTTAATTAATTCCAATATTGCTTCCTGGGCTTTTTCATCACCTTCCAGTGCCTTTAATGCTGAACCCTTGATAATCGGAATATTGTCTCCGTCATACTCATATTTCTTCAGTAAGTCCCTTACTTCAACTTCAACCAAGTCAATAAGTTCTTTATCATCAACCATGTCTGTCTTATTAAGAAAAACAATAATATTTGGTACGCCAACCTGGTGAGCTAATAAAATATGCTCCCTAGTCTGAGGCATAGGTCCGTCAGCTGCAGATACGACTAAAATTGCACCGTCCATCTGGGCAGCGCCAGTAATCATATTTTTTACATAGTCAGCATGTCCTGGACAATCAATATGGGCATAATGTCTCTTTTCGGTCTCATACTCTACGTGCGCAGTGGCAATAGTAATGCCCCTTTCTTTCTCTTCTGGCGCATTATCAATCTGGTCAACTGACTTTTCTTGGGCAACTAAACCCTTACTTTTTAGAGTCTTTAGAATTGCAGCTGTTAAAGTTGTCTTACCATGATCAACATGGCCAATAGTGCCAACGTTAACATGTGGTTTTGATCGTTCAAATTTTTCAGTCATAGATATTTAGTTTATTTAATTTTCTTAAAAAATGGTTATATTATAAAGATTAATGAAAAACTGGATTTTGTCAACAGTATAGCACAAAAATTGCAATGTGAATTATAGCAATACCACTGCAATTATGCAAGGTATGAAAAATTCAAATTTATTTCATCATAAATAAAATTGAAATTAATGTAATTTATTAGCTAATATTAGCTAAAAAATATATTATTTATTATGATGTTAACTTATCCCCACCTTTGTGGATATATATTATTTTATTTCAAATGTACTAATTATATTTTCAAAATCATGCCCCACGCCGCGAAATACGTAATCAGTGCCATTATTTTTGAAAATTACCATTATTTCTGCAGATCCATCCTTCGCGCTATACCCATTAATCCTGGTGGCTGGCAAAGCGTTTATCATCTCTTCTGCCTCATTGCTTATGGAAATAGAATTTTTAACTAAACCTATCATTTCATCCAATACTACGTTTAAATTAACACTACCCGCACCTGAACCAAATAATACAGTAAAAATATATTCGTCACCTTGGCCTGAACTTGAAGTCTTGTAATTCCAATCAGCAGGGTAGGATAATGAAAAATTATAATCAGGGTTTAAATAAATATTATCGTCAACTGCTTCAGAACCTCCTGATGCTTTTTCACTTACCACGATATTTACCTGACTTACTCCCGGATCAATCTCCTCTCTATTTAGAACCCTAAAAAAGTAAACTGCCACTAGTATGCCAACGACTATTATAAGAATCAATCCGCTCCATTGCTGATATGCTGATCTTTTTTCCTCCCTTGAATCCATTTTAATACAAATTATTTTTTAAGTTCCTACGCTCCCATTCGGGCCTGAGCCCTCCCCTCAAGGTCTGAACCCTTTGGGGTTGAAGGCAGGATAAAAGTCAAGACCTCTTATCACTTAAGTCTTATCTTTCACTTTTTCATCAGTGCCTAGTATTTGATCAAGAACATTCTTAGGTACAGCCTGATATAATGAAAATTCCATTGAATACGAAGCTCGACCCTGGGTCATGGAGCGCAATTGGGTAGCATAACCAAACATTTCTGATAATGGAACCTCGGCATCAATGACTTTCATATTTCCGCGATCACGCATCTCTTTTATGGTCGCCCGCTTGGAGTTTAAATCGCCGATCGCATCACCCATACACTTTTCAGGGGTAACCACCTCTACTTTCATAATTGGCTCTAACAGGACTAAACCGGCTTTTTTAACAGCAGCTTGCAGGGAGATTGAACCGGCAATTTTAAAAGCTGCTTCAGATGAATCAACGTCATGGTAAGATCCGTCTAACAGCGTACATTTAAGATCAATCAACGGATAATGGGCTAGCACGCCTTTATCTAAAGCTTCCTTAATACCTTTTTCAATAGCCGGAATGAATTCCTGGGGAATATTCCCGCCTTTTACTTTATTAATAAACTCAAAACCCTCTCCCCGCTCGCATGGTTCAACCCTGACAAAACAATGCCCATACTGGCCGCGCCCGCCTGATTGACGTATATATTTTCCTTCTGCTTCAGCAACTTTTGTAATTGTTTCCTTGTAAGCTACCTGCGGCCGCCCGACATTTGCCTCCACCTTAAACTCACGCTTCATGCGGTCAACAATAATTTCCAGATGCAGCTCGCCCATGCCGGAAATAATGGTTTGGTTGACTTCTTCCTCAGTCCTTACCCGGAAAGTCGGATCTTCTTCAGACAGTTTAGCCAGGGCAATGCCCATCTTTTCCTGATCAGCCTTGGTCTTTGGTTCAATAGCTACCGAAATAACCGGCTCAGGGAAAGTAATTGATTCAAGCATAATTTTATTGTCTGGATCACATAATGAATCGCCAGTAGTGGTATTCTTCAGGCCAACGGCCGCAGCAATTTCACCTGAATATACTTCTTTTACCTCTTCCCTGGAATTAGCGTGCATCCTGACGACGCGCCCGATCCTTTCTTTTTTTCCAGTCCTAATATTTAAAATATATGAACCAGCGTGTAAGGTGCCGGAGTATACGCGGAAAAAAGATAAAGTACCCACATATGGGTCAGTAGCCACCTTAAAAGCCAAGGCAGCAAATGACTCATCATCCGATGTCTTACGTGTAATTTCTTTTCCTGTTTTAGGATCTTTTCCCGTAATTGGCGGAACATCCAATGGGGAAGGCAAATAATCAACTACTGCGTCTAATAAGAACTGTACGCCTTTATTCTTTAAGGCGGAGCCGACAAAAATCGGCATGATTTTATTGGCAATTGTAGCTTTTCGTAATACGGATTTTAATTCATCTATGGAAATTTCCTGCCCATCCAGGTATTTTTGCAATAAGACATCATCCTGCTCAGCAATCTTTTCAATCATTTCATTACGGAACTTCTCTACCTTTTCCTTCATGTCATCCGGAATATCCTGCTCTTCATGTTCCTTGCCCATATCATCCTTATATACATGCGCCTTTTGTGCAAATAAATCAATAATTCCTTTAAAATCAGCTTCTGCGCCTATAGGCAATTGGACTGGTAGGGCATTTGGAGTTAAGCGCTCCTTAATGGCGGCAATATCAGAATAAAAATCAGCACCTGTACGATCCATTTTATTTACAAAACCCATTAAAGGCACTTCAAATTTCTCTGCCTGGTGAAATACAGTCTCGGACTGTGGTTCAACTCCGGCTACCCCGTCAAAAACAATAAAACCGCCGTCTAATACGCGCAATGACCTTTGCACCTCAACCGTAAAATCAATATGCCCTGGCGTATCAATTATATTTATCCGGTGCTTATTCCAAAAACAGGTAGTCGCTGCTGAAGTAATGGTTATCCCGCGCTCTTTTTCCTGTTCCATCCAGTCCATTTCAGCTTCACCCTCATGCACTTCGCCAATTTTATGTTTTTTTCCGGTATAATACAAAACACGCTCGGTCACAGTTGTTTTTCCGGCGTCTATATGCGCGATTATTCCAATGTTTCTGGTTTTTTCTAAACTGTATTCACGTGGCATTTTTTATTATAAATTAATGTGTAATACGTAACTAGTAACATGTAATTAATTCTAAATTAAACGTTGCATATTACCAGTTACCAATTACCTTCCTAGGCAAAATGCGCAAAGGCCCTATCTACCCGCCGAAGCTCAAGCAAAGTGAGCGAAGGCGCGGTTAGCTTCAGCCATGCGGTGAACGTCTTCACGCTTCTTTATTGCTTCACCCTGCTGCTGGGAAGCGTCAATCAGTTCCTGAGCCAGTTTTTCTCTCATGGGCTTGCCTTTTTTATTCCGGGCCGCATTAATAATCCAGCGTAGGGCAAGAGCATTCTTCCTGTTACCTTTAACTTCAATTGGTATCTGATAATTAGCCCCGCCGATACGGCGCGATTTTACTTCCAAAACAGGTGAAACATTCCTAATGGCCTTCTCAAAAATTTCTACCCCTTCTTTATTGGTCTTTTCCTTTATAATGTCAAAAGCTCCGTAAACATTGGCTTGGGCTGTTGTTTTTTGGCCTCCCTGCATTACTAAATTAATGAATTTAGCTACAGTCAGGTTTTCATATTTTATATCAGGTTCAATTTTTCTCTTGGATGCTTGTTTTCCGCGCATAATAAAATAAATTTATAATTAACCTTGGTCTTTCTTGGAGCCGTATAAGCTGCGGCTTTGCTTTCTTTCAGACACACCCTGTGTATCATATACGCCGCGCACTATATGATAACGGACACCTGGCAGATCTTTAACTCTGCCGCCTCTGATTAAGACAATTGAGTGTTCCTGTAAATTATGCCCAACACCCGGAATATAAGCAGTTACTTCCATGCCGTTGGATAATCTGACCCTGGCGATTTTACGTAAAGCAGAATTAGGCTTTTTTGGAGTAACAGTAGTTACTTTTACGCACACCCCCCGTTTGAATGGCGAGCCTTTTGGCAGTGATGTCCGGCGGCGTCTGATAGTGTTTAAAACCGGCTGCAAAGCAGGTGTTTTTGATTTTTTATCTGAAGTTTTGCGTCCCTTTCGCACTAACTGATTTATGGTAGGCATAAATATATTTTATTGTAATAAAAAAGTATCATATTGAGATACCGGGTTAGCCATATCATAACATAAGGGGCTTTTTTATGTCAAATACTGTAGCCATATATTAAAAAAGTAGAGGAATCCCTAGTATTCCACTGATAAAATTAACAATTGGATATATTATGTAGCCAAAAATCGGAATATTCAATATTAAGGAAGCAAAAATGGCAATGAATAATATCCGCGGGCCATAGGCGTTTAAAAAATTCGTAAAGCGGGAAAACCTGCTGCCTAGTACTCCTTCAAGAATGTGGGAGCCATCCAGCGGCGGAATTGGGATTAAATTAAAGACCATTAAAACACCATTAAAAGTAACTAAGACCTGCAGAAAAATCGTTAAATAGCTTTCTGGCCCAAAGAAAGGATACAATATTTTCAGGATTATCCCGAAAATAATTATCAGGATCAAATTTGAAGTCGGGCCACCTAAAGCCACCAAAGCCGGGCCGTACCTCTGATTTTTTAAATTATAGGGATTAAAAGGCGCTGGCTTGCCCCAGCCAAAACCAATCAGCAATATGGCAATCGTGCCAAAAGGATCTAAATGCACCAGCGGATTTAAAGTCAACCTGCCGGCGTATTCACCAGTTCTATCTCCCAACAGCCTGGCTGTAAAAACATGGAAAAACTCATGAAAAGAGATTGAAATTATTAGTGCAATGAAAATGGCAAAAAATAGTATTGGCTCGGAAAATAGTAAACTAATTATCATGTATTAATACTATAAATATTGAACAAATTTTTTTAATATGGTAGGGTAATTATATCAATTTAATGAATAAACACAAATATGTCTAAAAAATGTGAGATTTGCGAGCGTGGAGGCTTAACTGGACACTCCAGGAGTCATTCTAATATTGCTACTAAAAGGAAACAGCATCTTAATTTGCAGTCTGCTATTTTTAATGAAAAAAAAGTCAAAGCCTGCGCCCGTTGCATAAAAACCCTGACTAAGCAGGGCAAGGTTTAGATTACTTAAAAAACCCTAAAATTTTTATTGAGGGATTTTTTATTTTCCCCCGAACCGGCGCTGTCTTTTTTGGTAATCAGCCACAGCCTGCTCCATGTCCTGGCCAGAAAAATCCGGCCAGTGCTTTTGCGTAAAATAATATTCTGAATAAGCCGCTTCCCATAATAAAAACCCCGAGGTGCGCTGTTCACCTGAGGTGCGGATTATTAAATCAGGATAGGGCACATTTGGTGTGTATAAATTCTCGCGGATCACCTCTTCTGTAACTTTAGCCGCCTTGATTCCCTGCTTTATGATCTTTTTTACGGCATCAATAATTTCTGCCTGACCGCCGTAATTTATTCCAACGTTTAAAATTGCCTTGTCGTTATTCTTGGTCTTGGCAACTGCGTTATCCAGGCATCTTGGGATTCTTTTGGCAGCTCTTTGAGGCGGCCAATAATATTCAGCTTAGTGCCTCGTTTTAAAAACCAATTAAGCTCTTTGATTGCCGCTTCCTTGATTAATTTCATCAAAAAACTGACCTCTTCTTTGGGCCGAGACCAATTTTCTGTAGAAAATGCCCAGACTGTCAGAAATTTAACGCCATTGTCAATACACCAGTCGCCTACCCTTTTAAGCGCCTGAACACCTTCGCGATGACCCATAAAATCAGGCATGCCGCGCTCTTTAGCCCACCGGCGGTTGCCATCCATGATTATTCCTATATGTTTAGGATAACCTTTTTTCATATCTAACTTATTATCAGGTATTTGATTAAAAAATGCAAATCAAAATACTATACTTTTTTAAATAGTACATATTTAAAAATTACTTTTTTCTCTGAACAATAAATTCCATCAACTCTCTTAAGGCAATTTTGTATCTATTTTTCGTTTTCAGACCATAAAACATGCCTAGCGTCTTCTTTTTTAATTTTCCAATCTCTTGGAGAATATCTTTATCTACACCCAGTTCCCTAACTAACGTCTGGATATATTTTAACTCACTAGCGCTGATTTTTTTCTTGCCAAATACTTTATTTAACTTTCGCTTCTGAGCAGGTGATGACTTTTTATACAGATAATAATAATATAATGTCTTTTTGTTTTCCTGAATATCAACTCCCACTGACTTACCAACTCCCTCCTCCTGGCCAAATAATCCCAGCTCGTCATCGCGAATCTGGAACATTATGCCGATGTATTCGCCAATCCGCTCAATTAAACGCATGGTTTTTTTATTTTGGTCAGCCAATAATGCGCCCATAATCAGCGGCAGGGAAATCGTATAACGGGCGGTTTTAAACCTGTAAACTTTCATTATCTCTTTTTTCTGTACTTTTTTTCTGGAGTAACCTAAATACATCTCCCCCAACTGAGCCAAGCCGACAGAGGCCATTTCCTGGGCAAAGGTTGTTATAATCTTTTCCTTTTGCTGGGGCTTAATTTTTAAGCTGGATAATAATTCAAAAGTAATTAAAAATACCACATCGCCAACACATAAAGCACTGCTTTGACCGAAATGAGCTGGCTCTGTAAAATTTTCTTGCTGCCCAATCTTCTCATACTGCAAATGCATCGAGGCCTTACTTCTGCGTAAATCACTTCTGTCCATAATGTCATCATGCACTAATAATGCAGAATGGAATAATTCAATGGCCGCGGCGGTTTTTATGACCTCCTTATCAGCTTTTTTACCGAACATTTCACAGGTCAGCATAATCAAGCCGCCACGTACCATTTTCCCGCGTTTAGTGTATTCCAGTAACCTGGTCATCACGTCACGGCTCCAACGCGGATGAACTCCAGCGTACTGCCTGGATTTCTGTCGCAAAAAAGATTCCAGGTATTTAATAATTACTCTTTTATTTCTGGCTAATAACTTCTTCATATGATATTAGTATAGCCTAATGATAAAATTATCACAAAAAAATGCGGCATCTGTGATAGACACCGCATATTATTTATCTCTACTGATTTCTAAAACCAGTAGGTCAGCTTGATCTCCCCGCCAAAGACCTTGAGAGCTTCGTACGCATAGAGCGTACCTGAAAAACGAACATAGCCGATCTCAAAACTCTCATCATCACTTTCATGCAACTGGAACCGTGTACCCAGATTTAAGCCGTGCACTTTGTTGTAGGCCGTTGAGAACATGCCACGCGCTACAACCACTTCATCGCCCTTGTAGTAGATTACCCCGACAAATGGCCGAGCAAAGCGTCCTTTGTTCCATTTGGGCATAGAATAGTAGACCGAGCCCTGGAACTGTTCAACCCATACACCGCCCGGTAATTCAAACTTGATCCAGCCAAAGTCCGCATACCCGCGTGCATTTGATTCAGCATGCGAATTATTCGTGCTGATATCATAGTCTTGGTTACTAACGATTCGCGATGGCTTAATCAATCCACGCTGCCGGGCATTGAACAGCCGTTTTGCTAATCTGGCATCAAAGACATTTACATCGTCTGCGCCAAGAAAAAACATGCCAAACGCATGACTGCGACCCGGTCTTTTGTCCAAAGTTAACATCCCGTACGGCACCCACGCCACCCCAGCCTGCCAGGCTTGCGTTTGTTTGTTCCAGGCAATAGGATCTAAACGGCCAGCGGTCCCCGCAGCCAACAGGAAATTATCCTTGGCTAAAGTCGTTCCGATTAAAAATCGTCCTTGCCAATCATCTTCCCCGTAATCTTGCTTATGATAGCCGGATACACCGATGCTGACAATCTGCTCTCCAAATTGAAAATTACTCTTACCATATAGCAGTTCAGGCTGATGCGGAAATGGCTGTTCGTAACCGAATTCCAACTGATGATCACCCAGACTAAAGCTGGGATAAACACCGACTGCAGGATACGCTTCCCAGGTTTCGCTATCCACGAGATTATTGCCCACGATTTTTAGATTAAATGAACGACTAATTTGCTGCATAGGCATCAGCAAACAAAACGACCAGTTGGTATTATTGGCCGACATGCCACTCAAGTCCACGCCGTTGAAATCCCGGCTTTCAATGAAAATGCTACCGAAGAACATATCGCCATGCCGTGTGGATCGGAAAAGCTGGAGTTCAAAATCCCGTGTCGGAAAACTACCGCGACGCTCTTCTCCGAAATACAAGCGCTCCTGGAGTACACTGCCCTGCAGTTTGATCTTGCTGATCGTGAATTCACCCATAGCCACTTGGCTAACCATTAACAGTATAAGAACTGCCAGTACAAAGCATCTGCGCATTACTATTCCTCCCTTAAAAAATGTGGTTTTATTTCAATGAACTTAAATATTAAAAAAGCTTACCAATTACTAATAGGCATTGTCAAATTGAGATAATTAATTATACTATATTCAAATCATTAATAAAATATGGTCTACTCCCTTTTTTAACCCTGTCATACAGAAAACCCGGAATGCCAATATCACCCAAGAATAATTTACCGACATGTGACCTGGCTTTATTATTGGTAAATGCCTTTTTTGGCAAGGCTAAAGTCAAAGTAGCAAACGCTTTAATGCAGGGGTCATAACACTTGCCCGTTGTGGAATCCAAGCCGGAAGGGATATCATATGCAATTATTTTCTTTTTACTAACGTTCATCAGTCCAATTGCTTCTTTGAATAATCCGCGCGGAGCGCCTTTTAAATGATAGCCAATGAGCGAGTCGATTAAGATATCACTCTTATTAATTATTTGCGATAAACGTTTTTATACTGGGTAAATATTTTCACAAAATGACTGTAGTTTTTACTGATTTCCTGGACTGCGGCCTGTCGGCTGATTTTTTCTATCTTATAATCAAGCAGAGGCTGCCAAAAAACCGTCCGCCCTATAGCAAAACCGATAACTCCTTCAATAGAACTGCCTACAGCCAGCCATTTTTCAACCTGGGCTGCGCTTTCACCGCGGCCAAGTATGATCATGCCAACCTGCTTGCGTTTGCCCTTGCGGATCTGGCTAATGATCATTTTATAATTTTTCGGGCTGACACAGCCTTCAATTTTCCAGACATCAGGCTCCACACCGAATGACTGCAGCTCATCAACCATCTTAGTTTCCAGAGTCGGGCGTAATTCAGTATTATATCGTTTCTTATCCATCTGCACAGTTTGCAACTGCTTCATAGTGGGCGGCACCAGTGATTCCAGCATGAACTTAAAATCATTTGCATGACAAAAATCACTTAGTTTTTTTAATTTTTCCTGCTGTCGTTTGTTTAAATCCAGCTCGCCTTCTGGATTATAGCGAATCAGGGCTTTTACAAAATCCGGTTTATACTTGATTATATGTGATGCAAATTCATCACCAAATTCAAACTGAAATTCCTTTTGCCCGCTTTTTTCTACGGGCAGGCTAATAATAAATCCCTGCTCTTTAGCCTGCTTTAAAATTGCATCACCACCCTGCTCATCAACCAGTATAGCTGCGTTTTCCTTGAGCACTCCTTCATTAACTGCATTAACAAAGCCTTCATAAACAATTTGTTTATATTTGGCAATTTGTTTTATCTGCTGATCAGAAAGAAAGCCTTCCCAGCCGAATAATTTCTGGGAAAGAGAACCACGGTGGTCAAAAGGCAATATGTAAAGAGGTTTTGTATAACCAAGTTCCATTATGAAATTTCCCTTACTTTATCAATTATGGCATTATATGAAATTTTTTCATAGTCTAATAATTCAGAAGGTTTGCCGCTTTTGGGCATTTCCCTGACAGCTAAAGAGTGTATTGGAGTTGTATTACTGGCCAGAGTGCTTCTAACTGCTTCATTAATGCCGCCCTCGGCATAATGATCTTCAACAGTAATAATAGCCGGAGTCTCTCTGGCCGTTTTCTGTAGAGTCTTCTCGTCAATTGGCTTAATGCTGTATAGGTCAATTACCCTGATATTAATGCCTTCCAGCCTTAATTGCTCATAAGCTTTTAAAGCTTCAAATACGGTTACTCCTGAACCAATAACGGTGACTGTATCATGACTGCTTTTTTTTATTACTTTACTGCCGCCAATCTTGAAATCTTCCGTATCCTGATAAATCACGGGCGTATCCGATCTTGTTGTTCTTAAATAGACCAGTCCCTTATGCTTTGCTGCCTGCTCAACCAGCTTATCAGTAGACACAGCATCACACGGATACAATACTACGCTTTTAAAGACTGCCCTGAACATGGCAATGTCTTCCAAGCCCATTTGTGAAACCCCGTCCTGGCCTATAGACACTCCCGCATGCGAACCCACAAACTTGATGTTCGGATTGGAATAAGCGCTCATGCGTATCTGGTCAAAAGCCCGCGTGAAAAACGCAGCAAAGGTTGAAACAAAAGGAATCTTGCCCAGCCGAGAAAAACCCAAAGCCGCACCAACCATATTCTGCTCTGCGATGAACATTTCAAAAAACCTTTTTGGATAAGCCTTGCCAAACTCTTCCGAATAAGTAGAATTGCTTACCTCTGCATCCAGGGCTACAATATCCGGATATTTTGGGAATATCCTGACCAAAGCCTGCCCATATGCTTTACGAGTAGCTAATGGCTTATCGTACTTGGCCCTTTCCAAAACAATCTTTTTTTCCGGTTTTTTTGGTTCAACTTGTTTAGGTCTGGTTACTTGACCGCGCAAACCTTCATCTACCTCGCCGAATTTTTTCAAAACATTTTTCAGCTCATCATCATTCAAAGGGATGCCATGCCAGCCGTCTTTGTCCTCAAAATACGGGATTCCTTTCCCCTTCAAGGTTTTAGCAATGATCATGGCCGGTTTATTCTTAATTAATACAGCTTGCTGGTAAGCGTCTAATATAGCAGGCACAGAATGTCCATTAACAACAATAACATGCCAGCCAAAAGCACTGACCCTTTTTTCGTATTCCCCAACATTGTGGCCGTACATTGTCTCTCCGCGCTGTCCTAAACGGTTAACATCCAATACGCCGATTAAGTTATCCAGTTTATAATGTGCGGCGATTTGCATAGCTTCCCATTGTGAACCTTCTGACATTTCACTGTCACCCAGCAGAACATAAATGCGATACGGCAGCTTGTCAATATACTTTGCATTTAATGCCATGCCTACACCCACTGACAAGCCCTGACCCAAAGAACCCGTAGCTGCTTCAGTAAATGGAAAGGCCATGGTCGGATGTCCTTCCAGCGGACTGCCCATTTTCCGCACAGCCAGCAATGAGCTCGGTTCAACTTCACCTGCTGCCGCCCATAAGGCGTATAATAACGGGGCAGCATGCCCTTTGGAAAAGACCAAACGGTCATTATTTATGTACTCCGGTTTTTTTAATTCAAAACGAAAAATTCCGCTGAACATCAGGGTAGTCATCAAATCAACAGCTGATAATGAAGAAGTGGGGTGACCCGAGCCTGCTTCAGTAGTGGATACCAGAATCCAATAGCGAATTAGCTTAGCCAATTTGCGAATTTTGTCTAAGGATGCACTTGGCATATTTTTTATATATTTTCAATTTCTGCCCTGAATTTTTGTAAGTTTTTCTCAATTTCTCCGCCTTCCCATAAGGCGCTGCCCACGGATAAGTATTCCGCCCCGGCTTCAGCAGCCTGATACGCATTATCCAGCTTTATGCCGCCATCAACTGCCACAGGCAGATTTGGAGCCATTTTTTTAATTTGTTTTATGCGTTCAATTGTTTCAGCGATAAAAGCCTGGCCCTGCCAGCCCGGGGTCACGCTCATAACCAAGACTCTGCCTACCAAACTTATTACTGGCTTAATTTTTTCAACTGGTGTGTCAGGATTGATGGAAATACCGGCTTCCATGCCCTGAGCTTTGATTTCTTCAATTAAATCTTTAGGCTTGTCCGTTGCTTCAATATGGAAAAATATCCGTTCAGCATTGGCTTGCCGGCATTTGTCAATGTAATTCTCCGGATCAGCTACCATTAAATCAAATTCAATTTTTAATGAGGTAGGTGCTTTTATTGCCTGGTCAATGGTTATGGTTTTATTCTTGGCAAACTGGCCGTCAATAATATCAATCTGCACCCATTCCACCAGCTCCTCCAGTTGAGCCAGCTGATTTTTTAATAACTCCAGATTGTTGGTTAGCAGTGCTGGTACTATGTTCGCCATGAGTCAATGGTTTTAAAACGCCTAACGCGGCGTACTAGTTTCTTAAATGGGGTATCTAACCACGTCCTGACTATAGCTTTGGCTTGTGCGTTGTTAACTGACCAGGATGATAAGCATAAAATATTTGCATTATCATAGGTCCGCGCCCATCTGGCCTGCTGAAGGTTAAATGCCAAAACCGCCCTGACTTTTTTAAACCGATTGGCCGCAATGCACATGCCTATACCAGTGCCGCAGATTAAAATACCGCGGTCATTCTTATTGCTGGATACATGTTTAGCTACAGGTCGGGCAAAAGCAGGGAAATCATTAATTGCCTTGTCAGACTTGGAGCCTACATCAAAAAAAGGCAATCCCCGTAATTCTAGGTATTTTTTTATGGCTTCCTTTAGTTTATATCCAGCATAATCAGAGCCAATGTATATTGTCATAATCTATGATAGTAATATCAACTTAAGTATATCACACTCTAAACACTTGACAAATTAAGTATTATAGTTCAATATTACTTATTGAAAAATTTAAAACCAAAGAGGAAAAAATGCTCATTCAACAAGCGCTATCCCGCATCTTAGATCTATTGGAGCAGGAACTTGGACCAATAAAGGGCTGCCAAAGAATAGATAATGGTTTTTCCGGATTAACAAACAATGAGTTTAATGCTCCGTTATTCTGGAATACCATCCAATCATTCTCCTCAACGAGTGGAGAAATGATAAACTCCAAGCCCGCTACCGAGGATACCGGAAAACACCTGGAAGCTATGACTAAATGCATTATTTCACTAGCCCAGAATATGCTATCTAAATGCATACCACCTATACCTTTAGAACAGTTAGCTGGAATAGTTCTAATGGAACTTACCTTGATGTACTTCCAGCTTACTATGGTCTCAGAGCTGATAGGGACGAGTGATTTCACAGTGATTCACTTGTCTTCAGGTGATACAATGCCTGATACTTGCTCTTGCGGCAACTCAACTTCTGGTATAGGATTGGACGGTGATGAACTAAGAAATCGGCTGAGAGAAATGCCTACAAACAAATTCGGCCGTGGTTAGGTCTAAGATTACTGGCCCGTGTTTAACTAACGACACGGGCTTTTTTTATATCTCATACTCCCACCACGGCTGCCATACGAATTTTTCATTAACACATTCTTCTAGCGTCCGGTTGCCAACTAGCAAATCCAGGGCATAATGAGTAGCTCGGTGGTCAACTATTAATACTGTTTTGTCATTATGCTTGGCTTTAAATTCTTTTATAAAATCCTGGACGCGTTGTACCGCTTGCTCAAAACTCTCGCCATTGGGAAATGGTTCCTTAATTTTTGTATGTTTAATAGAATACACTTCATCTAGTGGATGGCCGTTTAGATCGCCATAGCTGATTTCCCGCAGACGCTTGTCATATATAACAGGCAAGCGATCTTCAAAAGCAATCTTAACTGTATCAACAGCCCGCTTTAAATCCGAAGTGCAGATTAAATCAATTTTTATATCCTTAAATCGCTCACCCATTTCCTTGGACTGCTGAATTCCTTTCTCGGATAAACCTACGTCTTTCCAGCCCGAAGCAATGCCATCGGCATTATCGGTTGTTTCTGAATGTGTGGCGTAATATATTTTCATATTTTTTACTTAATGTGTCATTCTGAACTTGTTTCAGAATCTCCAATCACTACCACGTTATGTAATTACTTCCTCAAATACCCCTGCCGCTTCTTCTCCGGAAATTTCTCAATAGCATACCTCAACATCGTCCGCGGCATTTTTTGGAAATGTTCCTTTAGGAACTTTTCTTCAATAACCTGGTCTCTCTTGCCCAGCTCCCGCAACATCCAACCCACGGCTTTGTGGATTAAATCGTGGGGGTCATTTAATAATATCTTGGAAATGGCCAGCGTATCTTTAAAATCATTGTTTCTAATAAAAATAAACGTAGCCATAATACCAATCCTGCGCTCCCATAAGTTTTTCGATTTGGCTAACTGATACAGTATTTTTCTCGGCTTGTCCAAAAGATAAGTGCCGACAATATTTGGGGCGGATAAATCTACCAAATCCCAGTTGTTAATACGCCTAGTGTTTTTTAAATATATTTTATAAATCACTCCACGTTGTTTTTCGTCACCTTTCATAAACTGCCTAACTAAAATTAAAACGCCAACCAAGCGATGCTCGTGGATTTTGCTGTTTAACAACTGCTGAACGTCTTTTAATGGCAAATCCTGATATTTTTTAACCACCTGGCGCTGTACTGGCACTTTTATTCCGAGAAAAATATCTCCCTCCCCATATTCCCCTTTACCTATTTTAAAAAACTGCATTAAAATCTTAGCTTGCTTGGGATTAGCTAGCTTTTTTAATTCACTTTTTATTTTTATTAACTTTGGCATATTTTTTCTCGCCATTTTTGTCATTCTGAACTTGTTTCAGAATCTAAAAAAGAGATTAAATACAATTGCATATCCGAATTTTAACACATTATTCCCAAAATAAAAAAGGGGGAGTTTCAAATAGATCTTTGGCGTGAACAGGTTATACCTGCCCTATCGCTAAAACCTTTTTTGAAACCACCCCTGATTTGGCAATCATGGCTTTTTCAGCAAACAAGGTTAATGCTTTTCTTGGTTTGAGGATTTGTCAGGTTCTAGTCCTATTCATCCTCGGCTGCTTCAGACTATAAGTCCCATGACTTGGTAGGTTCTAGTCCCCCGCTGCGGATTTCTTCGTACATATCCCAGCCTTTCTGGAACTTATCGCCATCACACCAGACCTGGATGCGCCAGATCATTTCTCCTCCGTATGGTTCGGAGTCCTGGAAGTACTTATCCACATGAGCACGAGTAGTACTTTTGGTGCGCGTATACACACCGCACTTTGGACCGTTACCCGCAGTGGTTTCGAATATCTCGATTAAATCCGGCTCCATACTCTTACCTGCCCAATACTTAGATATGGCGATCTGGACATCTTCCAGCCTTGGATTTTCCATAGTACAGGTAATCATGCCCGTAAGCTCATTACCATAATATGTGGTACCATCCAAGACCATATGGCTTTGTTGTCCACCACCACTCACTTTTGCTTCAGCTTGCTCCCTGATTCCATCGGGCAAATTCTTAACTCTGAAACTCACAAATACGTACATCTTGTACGCTCCTTTCATCTCATCATCTCGTGTTTTTCGTTTCCTCCTTGTTTACCTATTTATGCCAATATGCCAAAGAACTAATTAGCCTACAATAAAAAAACTACCTTGTCAAGGGTGATTGTCCACACTACTTTATTTTAATTGTAGTTCCTTTAAAATCTTATCTTATTAGTCTCAATACCTGATTAGACAATTTAATGCCATTGCTTATCACGAACCTATCATTTAAATCATTCTTTTCTGGCCGGCCTTTTAAATCTGTAATCATCGCCCCTGCTTCTGAAGCAACCAGCTTGCCAGCCACATAATCGTATATTTCACAAGTATTATTTATATACACATCAAGCCTGCCCTGAGCTAAGAGGCACATGTCCAGAGCCGGCGACCAATTAGTTAAAACCCTTTTAACTTTTTTAGTAAGAATATTCTTCAATATTCTGCTCTCAATCACCCTGTCAGACATTTTATAACTGCTGGTATAAGCTACGCTAGCTTTTCTGATATCAGTAACATTACTTACCCTTAATCGCTTTCCATTTATAAACGCGCCCTGGCCCTTTTGTGCGTAAAAGGTCTGGGAAGTTACTGGATTATGAATAACGGCAGTAATAGTTTCATTTTTATGCATTAAGGCAATACAGACCGAAAAAAACGGAATGCCTAAAGCAAAGTTATTGGTTCCATCTAACGGGTCAATTATAATCGTATAATCTGATTTGTTATTATTTTTTCCGCTTTCTTCCGCGTGGATATTATACTTTGGAAAAGCTTGTTTAATAATTCTCAAAATCGCTTTTTCGGAAATTAAATCCACCTTGGTCCGAAAATCAGCCGGAGCGGTTTTAGTAGTAGCCTTAACACTCTGTCCAAAATATTTATTTAATACCCTACCGCCAGCCTGGGCTGCTCTGATAATAATTTTTAGATCTTTATCCATACAATAATTCTATCATACAAGGCTACTTCTTAACAAAATCACCTTGACAAATAATGCAAATTATCTATACTTACTTGAATCTTGAAAAACAAAAAGAAACAACTATATACTCAACATGCACCTAAAAAATAATGGGGGGGAGGAATTATGAGTTCAAAAGACTCACCAAGGGAAATTATCATCGCGGTTGCTTCAGGTGGCTCAACAATGCGATGTGCAACTAAAGTTGTACCAGATACAACGATCAGCGAAGCAATTGAGGCGAGCGGGATCTTTACTGTTCTGCCCACAGCCTTTAGTCCTGGCAGGTTCACGGTATTCATACCGCGCGGGCTAGGATCTTTCGTTCCCACAGATGCTAATTTTGTGGTTGAAAACCACAGCATCATTCTGGTGCTGGACAACGAATTCATCGCTACCAAATAAAGCATCCCATCCCAACAAAGGCGCGGACACACATTATCCGCGCCTGTTTTTTTACACCACCTGACATGTCTTAAGTAATAACCTATATTAACGGGAATGAAATGACCGAAGGATCTCCTCCGCCAAAGGCGGAGGGGACTCTTCGTGTTCACTCAGAGTGACAATAGCGATCAGGCGATGTAAAAAATTCTAATTAATTGGAGAACTAATTGTTGCCTTTTTCAACCTTAACGAATTGGTAACCACAAATATTGAAGAAAAAGCCATGGCTGCCGAAGCAATAATTGGCGATAGCAGAATGCCAAAAAATGGATATAACACGCCAGCGGCAATTGGAATGCCTAATGTATTATAGGCAAAAGCCCAAAATAAATTGCCTCTGATAGTGCGCATAGTTTTTTTTGATAGCCTAATAGCTTCTACTACCTTGGCAATATCCCCTTTCAATAAGGTAATACCGGCTGATTCCATGGCAATGTCAGTGCCTGAACCCATGGCAATACCGATATTAGACTGGGCTAAAGCCGGAGCGTCATTAATGCCGTCGCCGACCATAGCTATAAATTTACCTTCAGACTGCAGCTCTTTAACTTTATTGGTTTTCTCATCAGGCCTGACTCTGGCTTGCCACTCATCAATACCTAAACTAGCAGCAATAGCTTGGGCGGTTTTTTCATTGTCGCCAGTTAACATAACCGGCTTAATACCCATTTTTTTCAGAGAATTTATGGCGTCCTTGGATTCTTCTTTAATTTCATCAGCCACGCTTATGTAGCCTAAATATTTTCCGTCATATGCAAGTTCCATTACCGTCCTGCCTTCGCCTTCTTCAGCAACAATTTTCTCTTTTTCATATTCATCCAATTTTAAACCCTGCTCTTTAATGAAAATATGATTGCCAAAAAATACCTTCTTGCCCTGAACAGTTCCGGTTATGCCGCGGCCAATAACAGCCTGGAAATTATCTACTGATTCTGCCTGCATACCCATACCTTCGGCTTTTTTTACGATAGCTATTGCCAAAGGATGTTCAGAATTTTTTTCAAGGGCATACGCATATTTCAACACTTGTTCTGAGGAATAACTAACCACCACCGGTTTTCCTTTTGTTAAAGTACCGGTTTTGTCAAAAACAACCATGTCCACTTTTTGCAGATTCTCCAGGCTCTCAGCGTCTTTAATTAAAATACCATGCTCTGCTCCCTTGCCAGTACCGACCATTATGGCTGTCGGCGTAGCCAAACCCAAGGCACATGGACAAGCTACTATTAAGACGGCTACCGTATTTATCAAGGCAAAAGTAAATGCCGGATCCGGGCCCCATACCAGCCAAATGCTAAAAGTAACCAAAGCAATTCCAATTACTATCGGCACAAAAATGCTAGAAATCAAATCTGCTAGCCTTTGGATCGGCGCTTTTGAGCCTTGGGCCTGCTCTACTAAATTGATAATCTGCGCTAAGGCGGTTTGCTGGCCGACTCTGGTGGCCTTGAACTGAAAGGCGCCTGCTTTGTTTATTGTCGCGCCAATTACCTCATCGCCAACCTGCTTATCAGCCGGAATGCTTTCACCAGTGATCATGGATTCATCAATTGACGAATGACCTTTGGTTATTACGCCATCCACGGGAATTTTCTCACCAGGTTTAACAAAAATTATATCACCTTTTTTAACTTCTGCAACTGGAATGTCTACTTCATTATTATCTCTAATCACTCTGGCAGTTTTGGCCTGTAAACCGGCTAGTTTTTTAATAGCTTCGGAAGCGCGTCCTTTGGCTCTGGCCTCTAAAAATTTGCCTAATAGAATTAGGGTAATGATTACGGCGGCTGTGTCAAAGTACACGTCCACCTCCCGACCGGCTGATTCAAAAAAACCGGGGAAAAATGTAGCTGCAGAGCTGTAGATAAAAGCGGCTGAAGTGCCTAAGGCAATTAGGGTATCCATGTTAGCCCTAAAGTGCTTTAAACCACGCCAAGTACCAGTAAAAAATTGCGATCCCGACCAAGTAAGCACTGGGATTGTTAAAATAAGAAGGATATAAAACATCAACTGTCTGGGCACCTCCGACAATCCAGGTACAAATTTTTGCATTGAGCCAATCAATACTAAAACTGAAATTACTGCTCCAAAAATAAACTTTTGGCGGAGTTTTTTTATTTCAGCCATTTTCAGCCTGGCCGCATGATCATGTTCTTCGACTTCATGCTCCTTACCCTTCGAATGAGCTTGTTCCTCAATTACTTCATAGCCACTATCTTTTACTGCTTTCTTTAGCGCATCCAAGGAAGTCACCCCCTCATCATAATCTACTGTAGCTTTTTCTGAGGCGTAATTTACATTTACAGATTTTACCCCGGCAACTTTTTTAAATGATCTTTCTATAACCATAGCGCATGAAGCGCAATGCATGCCAGCAATGGGGAGTATTATTTTATTATCCATAATCAAAGATATTAGCCCCAAAGTAAGCTTCTTCAAACATGTTTTTCCAGCAAGCTTATCCCGTTGAATAACGGGGCTGGGGGGAATTAATCCCTCAACCTTCTCGTCCGCCGGAGCAGACGCGAAGGCGGATTAAAATTTGTTATTATTTATTAACTTCTACTTGAAATTCTCCCGAATCCTCAATCTCCTTTTTCAGTTCCTGCCAGTTAATTTCTGGATCGTGGTCAATAATTGTTTGGCCGGACACAAAATCAACAGCACATTTATTAACAGACGGGATATCCCTGCAAACGTCTTCGATCAGCGTCTTACAGGAAGGGCAATGAGTACCTTGAATTTTTATTTTTGATTGCATAAATCTGACATTATTAATTATAAATTTTAACGATACTCGCAGTCGGGTCTACCGCAGCCACCACTGCAGCTGCAGCTGCCGCTCCCTCCACCGCCGCAGCCTGTAGCACCCGAATCAACTGCCGGCGCATTAACAGCTTCGACAGCACCTGAACTGCCGTCAGCTGCTACAACCTCCAGAGTGCCTGAAACCATCCCCATCCAACAGCTAAATTTATATGTGCCCGGCGTGGCTGGAGTAAATTCCTTGACGCTGGTCGTGCCTGGGGTTAAGTGAATCTCACCTTCAAACAGGCCGCGGGATATTACGGCATTAGTACAGCCACTAGTGCCCACATCAGTAATTTTCCATTTAACCGGCACTCCCGCCCTGACTTTTAAATAATTCGGATTGTATCTGTATGCAGAAGCCTCCATTTTTAAAATTTGCTGGCCATTTACTATCGGGGGCAAGTCATTATCAACCTCAATCTGTTCAGGAGTCTCAGCGGCCAAAACACGGATATCATTTAAACTGGGCCAATCCATTACATTTAGTTGAACATTAACATTATACAAAGCAAAAAACAAAACTAAAATGCCGGCGATTTTAGAAAAGGTAGCTGCCCAGGTTGGTTTTTCATAAAATTTTACACTGGATAAGCCAATGGCCAAAAGCGGAGCTAATGTACCAAGTGCAAAAAATAACATAATCAAACCCCCCTGAACCGCGCTGCCTGATAATAGGCTCAATCCTTGAGCTGTTATGGTAAAGCCGCAAGGCAGAAAAAAGGTTAAGGCGCCCATCAAGGCCGGCATAATCTTGCCACGGAACTTTGACTCATCAGAAACATAGTGGCTCACTCGTTTCGGCATCCTGATCTGCCATTTTTGCAAAAACTTTACTCCCAGCAACTGTAAGCCCAAAAAAAGCATCATAACAGATACTGCGAAAACTAGAATTGAGTAAAAAGATAAAGATAATTGAAGCTTACTGCCCAGGGCCCCAAGCAACATACCAAAAGCAGCGTATGATAACAAACGGCCTGCATTGAACAGAAGATGAGGCTTGGCACGCTGCCCAAAAGAATCGCTCCGGCTGTATAAACTATTCCACTGCTTTGACATAGAGAGAATAATGCCGCCAACCAATGCGGCACAGGACGAAACACCAGCCAATAAGCCAAACAAGAAAAAAGCCGGCAATGAAGATGTAGCACTTACACTCACTAAACCCGTCATGCCAGTTTTATTCAAAGTATAAAAACCGATGATAATTAGCAGAGCCAGGCCAACTACCATTAAAATATTCTTTTTATTTTTGGCATTCGATTTTTCTTCAGACGGGATATAAAATCTATACCCCTCTTTTTTGAAATCCTCATTTAGTTTCCTGAGGTCCAAAACATCCCCCCGACATTCAATAACAACATTTCCTTTAGCAGTCGAGGCTTCGGCCGAAATTATATTTTGTTGTTTCGCTAATTTTCGCTCAATTAATACCTCGCAAGCATGGCAGTGCATTCCTTCAACTGATATTGTAACTTTATTTTTCATATCTTTTTTAGTTAATATCTATCATAAATATACCATCATTATTAAGAATATTAAACAAGAACGGCAAGCCGTGGAGAAAAAATTACTCCCCCACGGCTTTTAGTAATTATTGCAACAGTGAATCAATCGTACTCTTTACAGAAGTTATCGGCTGAGCGCCATTAATTGGCACAATCTGACCATCTTTTGATATAGCTACTGAATACGGCGTTCCCTGGCCGCCAGCAGAAGCTGCGTCCTGTTCATGAGTTTTTACAATATCAGCATGTCTTTCCTCGTCTAAACAAGTTTGAAATGCGGTAACATCCAATCCAGCAAATTCTGCAATTTCCGGTAATTGGCTGGGTTGTAAACCATCATTAGATGGAGTAATCTCCATCAACCTGTCTAGATATGTCCAAAATCCATCATTACCACCTAGTTCCGCAGCACATTCCGTAGCTATAGCCTCATTACGTGCTTTACTGTGTAATTGGTCTAATGGAAAATGACGGTATACCCAGGCTACTTTATCTCCGTAATCACTGACAACCTGCAGCATTGTTTCATGAAACCTGGCGCAAAAAGGGCATTCTGTATCAGAAAATTCAACAATTACAACCCCGGCAGAATCAAGATTCCCTTTTATATGGTCTTCACTGGTAACAGGATCAACAGATACTTGTTGTGTGGGTTGAGCAGTATTTGTTGGGATAGGCGCAGAATTGACCACTGCTATATTAGAATTCGTTGCAGCGCCGGATACCTTGGCAGTATTTGTAGAATCAGAACCTGCCCCATCTCCAGAAAATAATAGGATAAAAAATCCTACAGAAAAACCAACTAAAATCGTAGCTACCATACCGACAAAAAAAGTTTTTCCAGGGCCCAAAACCTCAAACAAGTTAGGCTTTGTATTATCTTCAATAATTTTCATAAATTTTAACTCCTTTAATTAATTATCTTATTCATCGTCTTGATCTAAATTATCAAGATCAAAATCACAGACCGTTTCTTCTTCACAGTCTTCTTCAACATACTTCTCGTCAATAATCTGCTGAATGTCCTCCATATGCTCCTCGCCAACTTCTTCGGCTATTGACTCGGCAAAATATTCAGTCAGATGCGGATTTCCATGACCTTCCAGAATTTCGCCCATACATTCACCGCACGGATGTTCACCATTGACTACATCCTCTAAACAATGACAGCTGGCGCCTTCACCATGACCTGGTGTTTTTTCCAGACAATAGGCGCACGGTTTTTCCAAACAACATTGATACTCACCCTCATCTAGCAATTCGTTAATCATATGCTCTTTGTGCATTAAATAATGATCGCGCTGTTCATCCATGCCTAATGCCCGTGCTGGCAACCAAGACATACCTATCGGAAAAAAGTAGGAAAAGACAAACACGCCTAGCAACACACCAATTACAATCAAGCTAACCCCCATCAGCCATGGCTTTTTAGATATATTTTTTGTTTCATTATTATCCATATTTTTTTATTAGTTAATCATAAGGTCATAAACTCGCTTATCCCTCCATTGCTTAGGGCATAAATTATAAATGGTTCAGTTTTTACTCCCGGCATACCTGGTGAACCAGCTGGCATGTCTGGCAAGGCTATACCATCAATATCTGGCTTTTCAGTTAACAGTTTATCTATAGCCTCAATCGGTACGTGCCCCTCAACAAAATAATCCCCAAATATGGCTGTATGGCAACTTTCCATTTCACGCGGGATATTATACTTACTTTTAATAGCTGGCATGTTGCTCTCCTTAACAACCTCAACTTCAAAACCCTGCTTATCAAGATATTTTGAATGTTCAACACAGCACCCGCAAGTTGGTGATTTATACACAGTCACTTTACTGATCCCATGCTGAGACAAAACCTGGTCATGGTTATTTTGCTTAGCTACAGCCTGCCACGCTAATAAACCACTTACCAAAATTATGATGATTGCTACGGGATAAATTGTCTTCTTGTTTTTCATTCAACACAAAAAATTAATGATTAGATACAAACCATTGAATATAATATTCTATTTAATTTTATTCCTTCAAAACAACTGTTTTAAATAAATACAAAGGTTGGAAGTATAAATCTAAATTTCCAAGAACTGGTAACCACTTAGATTTGGCAAAAACAAAAATGCCCGCAACTGCTAATAGAGCCAGTGAAAAAATCAGCGAAGTCAAAGGAATCATTTTATCCGGCTGAGAATTGGAAGTAGCGCTCAGTAAGCAATGAGTAAAACAGCTAAACGGCATTGCTAATGCAGAACGCTCAGTGCAAGAATCCACCTCACCTGCATCCATAGCCATACTGCTATGAGCGCTCTGAAACGCATAATTTAACCCAAAACTAGTAGATAATACTACTAATATTGTAATTATAACAGCTATTTTTTTCATACCTAATTATAATAGCACAAATTATCCAAAAGTAAATGCAAAAACCTCTATATTACTGTCTTGAAATTCTAGGCGCAAAATATGGCTACCGTCTTCATAGGCTGAATCAACTTAAAAAATTTATTTATATCAACTAGTTAAATAATAATTTTTTTAATAAAACTGTCAAAACGTGCATTTTCCCGTTAGAAATAATCAAACATAATTCGCGGAGTGATGATGTTAGCCCACAACATAACGGTAGTGAAAAGATAAAAAAAATAGTCAGGAGTATTTTCTAACGGGATTTGAAATAAAAAATCCTCTCTTTGAAAGGTTTAGTTCTTTGGTTTAAATTATCGACGCTTAACAATATCCCAGCCTTTTCGAATAATATCGGTAATAGAGCTTTTAATAAACTTATAGTTGCTTATTTCAGCAGGATATCCGACTAATTCAGCAAAAGCATGGCCAGTAACTCTTTTATTACCCATATTTCCACTGACTGTTAAAGATCCTTCCCAATAGTTGATTGTCCCGTAAACCATCTCCTGGCGCGACAAATTTGCACATAGCCTTATCTTAATTTTATACTCTGGAATCTCAACAAACCACTCTAGGGGATACTCGGCTTTTGTCTTGGGGCTGGTCCATTTATTATTGCCTGAACTAATATGAATATCTTTTGTGTGAAATTGGCGCCCATTCTGTAATATTATGCTCGCCTGCTTAACCGTATTGCTGCTATGCCCATATTCATAACAAACTAATTCGATATTATTTTCTAATTGCACTGAAAACCAGGTCCATCTATCCTTGATATATTTTACATTGGCCCACTGGTGGTCCATCCATGATTGCCCAGTAACCGGAATTCTATTATTTTTAACAGTAATAAATCCGGAGGTGCGCAAGTTAGTTAAAGAATAGTAAAATGAAGAACGACCAGGCATTAACCTGACATAGCCTTGGCCACCGGTAAGCAACGGTTTTTTAGTAGATACTAACTGCAAATCTACATTTTCATTCTTAATATGGTAAGTCTGCTGATCCGTTCGCTCCATCACTTTATTCAGAAATCCGTCAACTAAAATCGGATTGGCATAGTTGATAAAAAGCAGCGGCCTGCGGAAGCTGTCCCGCGACATTAAATTGATAAAATCAACATGGGCGATAAACTTTTTTCGGGAAATATCGCTTAATAATGAATGAGAAAAGAAAATTTTATCTACAGGTACGCTGCGAATAAAAGGAAACTGCACTTCTTTGAGCTTGGCATGAAACAAGCAATTCATATAGCTGTATTTGCGGCCCTGCCTGTCTTGTAAATGGCCATTCCAATACCACCATTCTATTGAATGATTATGGATAAGTTCATCTCCGGGGAATGATAGCTCTTTCATGATATTGAGTTTAGTATAGCACTAATCTTTCTCCAATGCTGACTAATAATAATCTTAAACCAAGGCGTGTAATTATCTGGGCTTGAATTAATATCTTTTTTCAATTCATCAATCCCAATCCATTTAAATTCATCCGCTTCTTCTTTATTAATAACCGGCTCCTGGTCATATTCCCCTACAAATACGTGGTCATACTCATTTTCTGTTAAGCCATTATCAAACTTTGATTTGTATATGAATGAAGTAACCTCTTTCAGTTCGCAATCAAAACCCATTTCTTCCTGCAGGCGCCGGTGAACAGCCTGGTTTATATCTTCGCCCGAACGCGGGTGGCTGCAGACCGTATTAGTCCACAAACCGCCGCAATGGTATTTTCCTGCAGCGCGTTTTTGTATAAGTAATTCTTTTTTTGAATTAAATACAAAAATTGAAAAACAACGATGTAGTAGCCCTTTTTTATGCGCTTCCATTTTTTCCATTATGCCAACTTCTTTATCGTTAGTATCTACTAAAATTACATTTTCGCTCATATAAAAATTTTTTTAACTGATTATCCTATCACTCTCATCCTGTATCTCGCCGACTAATTCTTCCAATAGATCTTCCAGGGTAGCTATACCGACTGCTTTTTTCATATTATCCTCAGCAATGGCGATATGTACATGCTTTTTTTGAAAAATTTTAAACAGATAATCAATGCGGATATCCTGAGGCACAAGGATCGGAGGCGCCGCAATTTGCTTTAATTTCGTGGCGCCCCTTTGATTAATGATTTCCCTGGCCACATTCTTTACCATAACGATTCCAGTAATATTTTTTTTATCATTTTCAAATATTGGCACCCGGGAATAGCCCCTTTCAATAATTTCATTAATCGACTCTACGCATGTTTTATCAGCCAACAAAGAAAAAACAGCGTCCAAAGGAATCATTACATCCCGTGCAGTGATATCACTAAAAGTCAATGCTTTATTTATTATATACTGTTCTGCGGGTGCCACGATTTCTTTTTCCACGCCAAACTCAATCATACTTTTTATGTCTGCTTCGGTGATACTGTCATGTTTCCTCATTTTAAACCGGCTCTCAAACAAATTCGTCAGCCAATCCAAAAAAATTACGAAAGGATACAATATATATGTCAAAGCTAATATGGTTGGAGCTATTAAGAGCGCGACTGTGATAGAATGTTTTGCAGAAAATGTTTTAGGCGTAATTTCTCCAAAAATTAATATCAGTAGAGTTAGCACCCCGAGGGTAATGCCTACTCCTGTAGACCCGAAAATTTCTGCTGATAAAATTGACGCTAAAGCAGCAGCTGAAATATTAACAACATTATTGCCAATTAATATAGTTATAATCATCCTGCGGGGTTTGGCTTTTAATCTCTGGAGGGCCAAAGAACCCCGTTTTTTTTGTTTGATAAAAGTTCTGACCTTAATCGCGGTCACGGACAACAAGGCCACCTCTGATCCGGAAAAAAAACCGGACATGCAAATTAAGATAACGAGTATAATTATTTTAATAGTCATACAATTGGTCGGGGTGAGAGGATTCGAACCTCCGATCTCATGCACCCCATGCATGCGCCTTAAGCCGCTAGGCCACACCCCGCTACAAATCTTGCCATTATTATAACTTGAAACAAACTTTTTGCAAATTTACCCCTCACCTTTATGAAAGGTGAGGGGTAAAAAAAGGCTTTAACGATTTTTTTTGCTAAAGCCTTCAATGACCAAACTCTTTTTAAGAAAGGTCAAACTCACGGAGCATGGCAATGGTCTCAGAATCCAGCCCGAGAACCGTCGGCAATACGCCCAGCTGCCTTTTTATATACCTACCCTCTAATCCGCAAAGTTCCACCAGCTCCACCTGACCGCTGGAAATGTCTCCAGGCCTTACAAAATGCGTGCCTGAGCCGTTGGAATAACTGACCATGAAGCATTGGTCGCTGCGTTTAACGCTGTCAACATTAAATCTGAGCATCTCACACCTCCTCCGAGTTTATTTATTTACTCAGAATTTAAAATGAATGAACAAATTATCAGCTGCCGAGTCCTCGACTTTGATTCGACTACGCTCACCACAAGCATGTCGGGACGAGGCAACACGTACAGGAAAGAAGAGCGGTGAGGAGAAAACCTTGGTTGTCTCCTCACAATAAAAAAACTAGCCAACTAATGGCTAGTCACTGTTTGCTATAAATCTTTATTTACCCCAAACAAGCCATCAGTCTATTAGATGGATGTTTTGGTTGTTTAAAATAAACAATACAATTCTCTTTGTTTGAGAAAAGTTTTAAAACTATTCTTACCTGTTGCTGATTTATTTCCATATTGTGGATAAGTATATCATATAAATTTTAAAAATCAAAATAAAACCCTGGACCAATGAACTACCTCGCAGCAAGCTGACGAGGTATCCGTCAGCAATCACCTAGGTTAGTT
>Ga0180007_10001337_pt1 | contig 34347 bp, 22 predicted proteins | sample MM_PC_MetaG_FD_121122 | JGI IMG/M metagenome (GOLD analysis project Ga0180007, IMG submission 121122) | Groundwater microbial communities from the Aspo Hard Rock Laboratory (HRL) deep subsurface site, Sweden - MM_PC_MetaG | ecosystem: Environmental > Aquatic > Deep subsurface > Groundwater... | reverse complement strand
TCAATCCATTCTTTTCCCCCTCTTCCCCCCCCCTCTCTACTCCCGTCCGTACAACTTGGTCAGGTCCAGCAGGCGTTCGCAGATCTCCGGGGTCAGGCTGCCCTCTTTCATGCGCCAGTGCCAGTTGCCCATCAGGTTTCCGGGGCGGTTCATGCGTGCGGAGGCCCCGAGGCCGAGCAGGTCCTGCACGGGGATCACGGCCAGACGCGCGGGCGAGGCCAGTGCCAGGCGGATCAGGTCCCAGTGCAGGTCGTCGGAGGTCAGGGAGCGGCCCAGGTACCGGGACAGGCGGTCGCGGGTCTCGGCATCGGCTTCCTCGTCGTACCAGGCCTGGATGGGATTGTTGTCGTGGGTACCGGTGTATACCACGGAAAACGGTTCGATATTGTGTGGGGCGTAGGGGTTGCTGGGCAGGTCCTCGCCAAAGGCGAAAGCCAGGATCTTCATGCCCGGCAGGTTGTAGGCGCGCATGGTCTCGCGCACGTCCGGGGTGATGACCCCCAGGTCCTCGGCGATCAGCGGCAGGCTGGGGCGCGAGGCGTACAGCGCGTTCAGAAACTTGCGCGCGGGCGCGTCCACCCACTCGCCGTTCACGGCGGTCTCCTCGCCTGCCGGGACCTCCCAATAGGCGACCAGCCCCCGGAAATGGTCGATGCGCAGGAAATCGAACAGCTCAAGATTGCGGTTGATGCGATTGAGCCACCAGGCAAAGCCGTCCTTTTCATGTTGCTCCCAGTCGTAGATGGGGCTTTCCCAGAGCTGGCCCGTGGCGCTGAAATAGTCCGGCGGCACCCCCGCCACCACCGTGGGCACAAAGTCTTCGTCCAGTTTCCAGAGTCTCGGGTTGGCCCAGAGGTCCGCGCTTTCCAGGTCCACGTAGATGGGCATGTCCCCGAACAGGGTGATGCGCCGTTTGCGGCAGTAGGCCCGCAGGGATTCCCACTGGTTGGCAAAGACCCATTGCAGGAACTTGGCGCGCAGGATCTCGTCCCCCAGGTCCTGGCGGGCGCGGATCAGGGCCTCGGGGTCGCGGTCGCGCAGGGGGGCGGGCCATTTGGCCCAGGGCGCGCCGCCCGTGCGCTGGCGCAGGGCCGCAAACAGGGCGTAGTCCTCCAGCCAGTGATAGTTCTCGATGCAGAAACGCTGGAAGTCGGGTTCTTCCTCGGGGATGAAGGCGGTGTAGGCCTTGTTCAGCAACGGTTCCTTCCAGGCGGACACGGCCCGGAAATCCACCGAGTCCGAAGGAAATGCGGGGTGCGGGCTGATGTCCTCGGGGTCCAGCCAGCCGTCCTCCACCATGAATTCCAGGCTGATCAGCAGGGGGTTGCCCGCAAAGGCGCTGATGGAGTGGTAGGGGTCGTTGTGCGAGGCCAGGGCCGTGGGCGTGAGCGGCAGAAGCTGCCAGACCTTTTGCCCTGTCTGCTCCAGGAAATCGGCGAATTCATAGGCCTCGGGGCCAAGCCCGCCGATGCCCCGGGTCGAGGGCAGGCTGGTCAGGTGCATTAGTATTCCGCCAGAGCGTAGTTCCAACATGGTGCCTCCTGTCGGCCGTCCATGAATAGCCGTCTGCGTCGTTAAGTGAATTGTTAGCGAGTCTACGAGCTTACAAGACCTTACGCCTTAGGTGTGCTGCGGGAAAGTGAACTCTTCACGTCTGCTCTCATACGCTTCGGATTTCACTTTCCCTTGGGCCTTGCATCCGACCATCCCTGAACATCCTTGGGGGAAAGTTAGCAAATCGCTAAAAGGTTGCATCCGACCATCCCTGAACGGCCTCTCAATCAGAAGCGTTGCCAAAGGTTGAAGGTCGTTTCTGAACGCCCTTGGTCTGTCCCGTCGGCCAAAAACACAATCCGTTTCGTTAGCACTAGGCCTCATCGCCGGTTGTCAGCAGCCGCCGGATGGCCCGCAGCGGCACGGCCGCCCAGTCGGGCCGGTTGAGCAGTTCCTCCTCCAGTTCGTGGATGGCCCTGTCCAACAGGAAGATGTCCAGCAGCAGCTTGCACTCCTCGGGCTGTGTGGGAACGATGTTCGCCTGCTGGTTGGCCTCTCCCAGGGTCTGGAAATAGGTGTTCAGGATGGCTGAGGCCGTCCAGAAACGCCAGGAGCGGCACCAGGAGCGCAGATCGTCCAGGGAATCTTCGCGGCACAGGCCGTGCTCGTAGGCCGAGGACAGGGCCGCGAAGCCCGCGTAGTGCAGGGAGCGGATCAGCCCGGCAATGTCGCGCAGGGGGCTTCGTTTGATGCGCCTCTCGGACAGCGGGCGTGAGATATCGCCCTCGAAGTCGATGATTGCGAAATCGCGCCGCGAGAGCAGCACCTGTTGCAGGGCGTAGTCCCCGTGGCAGCGGATGCGCTTGCCGGACAGGCGTTCGTCCAACAGACCCTTGTAGAAGTCCTGGGCCTGGGCCTTGTGGGCGATGAGCCACAGGGCGTCGTCCTGGATGTTGGGCGGCAGTTTGTACAGCGCACGGGCCAGGGCGGGCAGGACCTGCCCCACCCGGCTGCGGCAGCCCTGGTACAGGGCGCGCTGATAGAGCCGGGTGAAGGGCTCGGGCTCGAAGGCCTCTGTGTCCTTGGAGCCCGGGGGCACCGAGGCCAGGGCCAGGTGCATCTGGGCGGTGCGCCTGCCCAGCACGGCCATCTGTTCGATGTATGAGCCGAAGTGGGCGTTGATCTTGGCGGGCGGGCGCTGGCCCAGGGTGTCCAGCAGGTGTGTGCCGTTTTCCCGGGGCGGGGCCTCGGGGCGCAGGCGCAGTTCCTCCAGGAAGCCTTCCAGCACGTCCTTGGTGTAGCTCCAGCCGTCGTCTTCGCTGGGGATGTAGCTCTGGAGCACGGCCAGGGTGATGGGGGTCTGGCGTTCGCGGCGGTATTCGATGGCTCCGACGGTCTGGGCCACGTGCGCAAAGCTCCGGTCATCCAGGAAGCGTCCGATCTCCAGTTCCGGGTTCACGCCCTGTTCCAGGCGGCGGAAGAACTTCAGCGCCAGGGTCTCGCCGAAGACCACCAGGGTGTTGTTGCGGTCCACCCGCGCCAGGGCCGCGTGCTGGGTGAAGTCATGCACCTTGGCGACCTTGGTGAAGGCCCGGGTGCGCGAGGTCATGATCCGTCCTTCCTCGCCTTGCAGGTGACCTCGCCGCGGCACGGTGTCCAGGATGGCGCTGCAGAATTCCTGATCCGCCAGGGCGTCGTACAGCAGGCCGATCTCGCGCGGTTCGGTCAGGCGCAGGCGGGCGATGGCGGCCTTGGGGCTGTCGCGCAGCACGCGGTCCGCATCGCCGGGCCCGGCATAGGCCAGGGGCAGGGCGTAGGTCTCCTCGTCGCCGCCCACAAAGGACACGTCCACCAGGGTGATGTAGGCCTGGGGCGTGACGCCCGAGACCGTGAGGGCCTCGCGCACTTGCACGGCCTTGATGCGGCGTCCGCGGCCATTGAACCACAGGCAGCGCACCAGGTAGCGCGGCAGCACGGATTCCAGATTGGCGCGTGTGGCCTCGGACAGGGTCTCGGTCCAGCCGCCCGGGCTGGTCAGCACCGGGGGCTCGGCGTGGGCAGGGTCGTTCCAGTCCAGGGCGCTGGTCACGGCGTTGAGGGAGAACCAGAAGAACGAATGCGGGCCCATGGTCAGGACGTAGGGGGTCAGGCCGATGGGCGGAAAATCCGTGCGCCCGAACAGCTCCACGGGCACCATGCCCGCGAACTCCGAGAGGTCGATTTCTGCGAACTGCACGTAGCGCGAGAGGTTGGCCACCACGAGGATGGTTTCCTCTTCCCAGGTGCGCACGAAGACCAGGATCTTGCGGTTCTCCGGGGTCAGAAAGCGGATATCGCCCCGGCCAAAGGCCTTGAAGCGCTTGCGCAGGGAGATGATGCGCCGCATCCACCACAACAGCGAGTGGGGGTTGCTCTCCTGGGCCTCCACGTTCACGGTCTGGTAGTGGTATTCGGGGTCGATGGTCACGGGCAGGAACAGCTGCTGGGGGTTGGCCTCCGAGAAGCCCGCGTTGCGGTCCGCGCTCCACTGCATGGGTGTTCGCACGGCGTTGCGGTCGCCCAGGTAGATGTTGTCGCCCATGCCGATCTCGTCGCCGTAGTAGAGCACGGGCGTGCCCGGCAGGGACAGCAACAGGGCGTTGAGCAGTTCCATGGTCCGCCGGTTGTTGCCCATCAGCGGCGCGAAACGGCGGCGGATGCCCAGGTTGATGCGCATCCGGGGGTCCCCCGCATAGACCCGGTACATGTAGTCGCGTTCCTCGTCGGTGACCATCTCCAGGGTCAGCTCGTCGTGGTTGCGCAAAAACAGCGCCCACTGGCTTGTCTCGGGGATGGCCGGGGTCTGCTCCAGGATGTCCAGCAGGGGGTAGCGGTCCTCCATGTGCAGGGACATGTACAGCCGGGGCATGATGGGAAAGTGGAAGGCCATGTGGCACAGGTCGCCGTCGCCGAAATAGGCAGCCGAATCCTCGGGCCACTGGTTGGCCTCGGCCAGCAGCATCTTGCCCTTGTGGTTGGCGTCCACATGGCTGCGCAGTTGGCGCAGCAGGTCGTAGGTCTCGGGCAGGTTCTCGCAGTTGGTGCCCTCGCGCTCAAACAGGTAGGGCACCGCGTCCAGGCGCAGGCCGTCCACACCCATCCTGAACCAGAAGTCCAGCACCCGGAACATGGCCTTGATGACCTGGGGGTTCTCGAAGTTCAGGTCCGGCTGGTGGGAATAGAAGCGATGCCAGTAATAGGCCTGGGCCATTGGGTCCCAGGTCCAGTTGGAGGTCTCGAAGTCCTTGAAGATGATGCGCGCTTCCTCGTACTTGATGGCCGTGGTGCTCCAGACGTAGAAGTCGCGCCATTTGCTGCCGGGCTTCGCCCTGCGCGCGCGTTGGAACCAGGGGTGCTGGTCCGAGGTGTGGTTGAGCACCAGCTCGGTGATGACGCGCAAACCCCGCTCGTGGGCGGCTTTCAGGAAGTGCTTGAAATCGGCCAGGGTGCCGTAGGTATCGTGCACCCCGGTGTAGTCGGCGGTGTCGTAGCCGTCATCCTTGAGCGGCGAGGGGAAGAACGGCAAGAGCCAGATGGCGGTGACCCCCAGCTCCTGCAGATAGTCGAGCTTGGTGGCCAGGCCCTTGAAGTCCCCGATGCCGTCTCCGTCGGAATCGCAGAAGGCTCGGACGTGCATCTCGTAGATGATGGCGTCCTTGTACCATTGGGGGTCGATCTCACGGGCCTGGGGCGGCTTGCGCTGGGGCATGAAGGGTCTCCATCCGGGTCTGGGGAATTGTAAAACCTAGAACAATCATACAGCAAAGACGCTTGGAGGCAAATTTGGGCGGGCATTGCGAGTTTGCCCGGGGTTTCAGTCGGGGCGCAAGGGGTGCGCAGCGTGCCGCGTCGCGGGCGATGATTCGGGCGCAGCAGCGGGTCGTGGCGGCGGGCCGTGCTTTCAGGTCAGGAAATGGGATTGCGGGCTGTAGTCAGGACGCGGGATTGCGGGCTGTAGTCAGGACGCGGGATTGCGGGCTGTGGCCCGGGGCGAGTTCCGGCATGTGTGCGGGAGCCTGGGCCTGGCCCGACGTCTGGAGGGGGTCATGACCGGCGGACTTGGAGTGCCCTGGGCAACGGGGCGGGCCTTTGGGGGCCAAAAGGCGCAGGCCCCCGGAGGGATTGGGAGCTCCGGGGGCCTGCGTTGTGCAGTGGAAGCAGGGCGTGATGAGGCGCCCTACAGCACAGGCAGATACTTTTTGATCTCGTATTCCGAGACGTGGACGCGGTACTCGTCCCACTCGGCCAGCTTGTTCTTGACCAGGTTGGCGTGCAGGGACTCGCCCAGGGTCTCCTTCATCAGTTCCGAGGCCTCAAGCTCCTTGGCGGCCTCGTACAGGGAGCCGGGCAGGGCCTCGATGCCGTGGGTGTCCATGTCTTCTTCGGTGAACTTGAAGATGTTCGCTTCCACGGCCGGGGGCAGCTCGTAATTCTCTTCGATGCCCTTCAGGCCCGCGGCCAGCTGCACCGCAAAGCAGAGATAGGGGTTGGCCGCCGGGTCCGGGCTGCGCAGCTCGATGCGCGTGGCGTTCTCCTTGCCGGGCTTGTACATGGGCACGCGGATCAGCGCCGAGCGGTTGCGCTGGGCCCAGGCGATGTACACCGGGGCCTCATAGCCGGGCACCAGGCGCTTGTAGGAGTTGACCCACTGGTTGGTGACGCAGCAGAATTCCCGGGCGTGCTTCAACAGTCCCGCGATGTAGGATTTGCACTCCTTGGACAGGCAGTTGGGGTCCTTGGGGTCGAAGAAGGCGTTGCGGCCGTTCTTGAACAGGGACTGGTGGACATGCATGCCCGAGCCGTTCTGGCCGAAGACGGGTTTGGGCATGAAGGTGGCGTAGCAGCCATGCTTGCGGGCGGCTTCCTTGACCACGACCTTGTAGGTGGTGGCGATGTCGGCCATGAGCAGGCCTTCGTTGTAGCGCAGGTCGATCTCGTGCTGGGAGGCGGCCACCTCGTGGTGCGAGTATTCCACCTGGATGCCCATGCGCTCCAGCGAGAAGATGATGTCGCGGCGGATGTCGTTGCCCATGTCCAGCGGCGGGGCATCGAAATAGCCGCCCGCGTCCAGGGGCACGGTGCCCTTGGAATCGGCGAACAGGAAGAACTCCAGCTCGGGGCCGACGTAGAGGGTGTAGCCCTTCTCCGCGGCCTTGGCCAAGACCTTCTTGAAGATGTAGCGCGGGTCGTTTTCGTAGGGGGTCAGGTCCGGGTTTTTGATGTCGCAGAACATGCGCGCCACCGGGCGTTCGGTGGGCCGCCAGGAGACCATCTGGAAGGTTGTGGGGTCCGGGATGGCCACCATGTCGGATTCCTCGATCCGGGTGAAGCCCAGGATGGAGGAGCCGTCAAAGCCCATGCCCTCCTCGAAGGAGGCCTCCAGCTCGTTGGGGGTGATCTGGAAGCTTTTCAGGGTGCCCAGCACGTCCATGAACCAGTACTGGATGAAGCTGACATTATAGTCCCGGACGGCCTTGAGCACGTCGTCGGCGTTTTTGCAGTTGAAAACGGGTGTGGTTTCCATGTCTTCCTCCGTGAGTTGGGTTCCGTGGTTGGACTCCGGAATCTTGATGTTATTCACAAATCTGACAAACGGTTTCGCACACCCTGCTCAGTCTTTCAAGGGCAATGCCAGAGGGTGATGCCGATGGAATTTCAACTGATTGGGCGAAAACTGCGCAGCATCGCCCTGGGTCTGATTTACAATAATGAAAGAGAATCAATGGCTGGGTCCCATGTCTTGACAAATTTGGAAACTGATATTCGTCAATCGTTGCCGTGGGGCGAGGATTTCTGCAGTAGGAAACCTACGATATGTGACTCGCGTCTGTCCAGTTTTTGCAGGTCGTTGAAATTCTCCCGCTGGCTTTGTTGCTGCAAGCCGTTTCAAAACCTCGCATAGGTCCACTATGCGTCGGTCTTGAACGACTTTTGCGCCGCGCCAGCGTGATTTTTGAACGGCCTGTGAAGAGGGGGGGCAAGGTGACACCGGTAATATTTTTTGGTGAGGCCGGATTGGGCGGTTTATTGTGGGTCCAGGCGGTCCGCGAGAAAGCGCACCAGCCCATTGCTGTATTTGTCCAGACGGGTGATTCCTTCCCTGCGGGCGGCTTCGTGGGCCTGGGCAATCTCCGTGGGGCTCACGGCCCGGGCCAGTTGCGGGAACTCGTGCGCCCGACCGCAGGGCCGGTACTGACCCATGATATTGACGTAGGTCTGCCGGGATAGCCCGGCCAGAAAGCCCATCCAGCCCTTGGTGCCCGCCAGTCCGTGGGGCAGCACCAGATGGCGCACCAGCAAGCCGCGCAGGGCCACGCCGTTGTCGTCCAGGGCCAGGTCCCCCACCTGGGCGTACATGGCGGTGATGGCCTCGCGGGCGCGGTCCGGGTAGTCGGTGGCGTGGCAGAGGCGCGCGGCAATGGTGGGGTCCCAGAATTTGGTGTCGGGCATGTAGATGTCCACGAGGCCATCCAGCAGGGCCAGGGTGCGCAGGGCCTCATAACCCCCCGTGTTCCAGACCAGGGGCAGGGTCAGGCCGTCGGTCACGGCCAGGACCAGGGCCTCCAGAATCTGCGCGGCCACGTGCGAGGGCGAGACCAGATTGATGTTCAGCGCACCCCGGCGCTGCAACTCCAGCATCATCCAGGCCAGCTGGTTGGGTGCGACCTCGGTGCCCTGTTCGCCGCCGTGCTCGGGCCCGCGGCTGATCTCCCAGTTCTGGCAGAACACGCAGGCCAGGTTGCAGCGCGAAAAGAAGATGGTGCCCGAACCGTGCTGGCCCACCAGCGGTTCTTCCTCGCCCCAGTGCAGGTCGAAACTGGCCACTCGCGCCAAGCGCCCGGTGCCGCAATAGCCCACCTCTTCCGCCAATCGGTCCACGCCGCACTGCCTTGGGCACAGGTCGCACGCGGCCAACCGTGCGACTGCTTGTTCGGCGCGGCGGGCCAGTTCGCCAGAGTGATAGAGCGTGAGATAGGATGGATGCATAGGATGAAACTCCCACTGGGAGCATGGGACGTCAAGTCGAGTTAGCGAGGGGCAGGCCGTTGAAATTCTCCCGCGGGCCTTGTTGCTGCAAGCCGTTTCAGAACCTCGCATGTCTACTATGAGTCGGTTTTGAACGACTTTTGCGCCGAGCCAGCGTGATTTTTGAACGGCCTGCGAAGAGAAGTTGAGGCCCTGCTCGATCCAGTCTCTGTCTTTTTGTAACTATTGGGTTTCTCGGCTTGGGTAGGGATTATCGGCCCATGGCCGATCCGCAGGACGAACTGCGTTCGGCCTGCCTTGGAGCGGCAAGGGCCACCCCGGGCCATGCTTTATGGGAGAAGGGCTGAGAGACGAACCCGGAGATTGTCCCCTTTAAGCGCATGAGATTTCACCTCAGGGGGTGATGGGATTCCAAAAAGTACCCACCGCGTATTTGGGAACCTAGTCCCTGTCATGTTTTCCTAACATGGCGGGGACTTACTTTTAGTTATCATTGGTAATCTCAGCTCATTTATGGCGATTATGGAACAGAATTCACACATTTATTCACACACGGCAAACTAAAAGAACTCAATTATTTAAAATGATTATAGTGATAATATAAAGTTGTGTCAACACGGAAGGTCAATGCCGCCGCTAAGCTTGCGGCGCCGATGAAAGGATATTGCTCTTCCTGTCTGGTTTCGAAGAGAAGACTCGGAAGCTTCTGGATTTCAGCAGTGTGGCAATATACTGATTTTATTTAAGTATTTCTTTTTAGCGTGTTCTTCCTGTTTGAAGAGTGACCTAGCATTTTGACCCGGCTTCAGCAAGAGCGAAGATGCCGCTTAATTATTATTCAGAGGTAATGGGATGGACCCTTCCCTTTAAAAAAGCTCTTTGGTTTTTTGCCGGGGCCAGCTTAAGCTGGCACCAAGTTTGTACATAACGTACAAGCTAAATCGTAAGGAAGCGTGGACATCACATTACCTCTATACAAAAGGTGTTGCCGAGCCTACCCGTTGGTCGAACTCATTTATTGCTCACCATAAATATCATAAAGAGTAAGATCTTTTGGAAAAATGAGACGCGCCAAGCAAATTTGACTACAGCCAAATCTGCTTTTCTGTGAAAAAACAATCCTGGCCGGATAAAAACGACCTCCTCAAACGTTGTCAGAGTGAAGACACACCAATACACCGACCAAAGGAGATTGACATGTTGCAGATCACACAAATCACAGAAACTAGTTCCAACGGAATGCTCCAACGCGCTTTGGCAATATTGTTGTCGGGCATAATGATGCTTGCAATGGTATCCATGCCATACGGATTTAGCCCTGATACCCAAACGTTCTCCGCATCCGTAGCCTTTGCTGGCAATGGCGGTGGCGGTGGCGGCGGCAATGGAGGCGGTGGCGGCGGCAATGGCGGCGGCGGAGGCGGTGGCGGCGGCAATGGCGGCGGCGGTGGCAATGGTGGCGGTCCTGACGGCAGTAATGGCCCCGACGCAAGCCACGGTGGTGGAGGATCTCAGAATGGAGGTTCCACAAAGGCAAGTCAGGGTGGAAGCACTACTGGCGGTGTCAAGGCGGGCAGCGTCCAAGATCTGACCTCTATCGATCCTGAAGAAGAAGCTAGTTTGGTTGGTCACTGGGGCGACACTGTGCAGACACGGGACCAACAGCAGGCCAGAACCCAGAGCCAGGAAATGGAGCAGCAGGGTGACATCGAGAATCAGGAAGAGACACAATAGCTAAAAGACAAATAGCAGTGCACTATGAAGATACTGAGCTTCAAACGACTTAACTTGGATAAAATGGAGAAGGAGGTGCTACGGCAAGAGCTGGTAGCCCTCCTTCCCCGACTTCGTCGTTTTGCTAGGGGGCTGACTAAAGATCCAGTCATTGCGGACGACCTGGTTCAAGATGCGTGTGAGCGCGCCCTTGAACGGCTGGACCAGGTCCGCAAAGGCACGCGCTTTGACAGTTGGATGTTCCGGATCATTCAAACCCGATGGATTGACTGTCTGCGCAAGAAAAAAGTCCGCTTCGAACACCTCTCCTTGGTCGGAGACAAAGACAGTTCGGATTCCATCGTAGACGGAAGTACAGGCAGTCCAGATGAAAATATAGACATCAAACGAGCATTAAAAACGTTGCCTGATGACCAAATCTCAGCTGTCATGCTGGTATGCATAGAGGGATACTCCTATTCCGAGGCGGCCAAAATTTTGGAAGTTCCATCTGGGACAGTGGCCAGCCGGGTTGGACGGGGAAGGATACAACTTGGAAAGGTACTCTTTTCAAGGGCCGAGGGAGAACGTAACGAACAAGAAGTTCGAGAGGAGTAACAATGACTCACGAATACAATAGAATGGAATTACAGGCATATCTGGACGGTGAACTCGATAGTGTCGGGATGGCTGAAATAGACTCGCTGATTGAGCGGAGTATAGATGCGCAAGCCTATGTGCTTGAAGCCTCTCGAAGCACCGCCTGGCTCAAAGCCGAAATGAATGCCGTGCTGGCAGAAGATATCCCTGAGCGGCTGTTGGAAACAATCAATGCTCCGACCCGCTATCAACAAAAGGTAGGATTTCCCAGAATGCTACAGGTGGCTGCTGCCATCGTGTTACTTTTTGTAGGCTTAGGAAGCGGTATGCTGCTGGATCGCGGTGAACAGGCCATACCATATGGCATGGTTGGCTACATCCCGGCCAGCTTCACCCCTGTAATTGAAGATGCCTTGGAGAATTCCCTGCGCAGAACATCCAAGGAATGGCAGGCCGATACGGGCGACCTTGCTGTCACCGTGACCCCAACTATGACATACAAAGATAATAGTGGAACATACTACCGCGAGTACCACTTGGACTTACGCATCGGCGAGGAGCGTCGTCAGATAAATGGATTGGCGTACCGGACCTCAGAGGGGCAATGGAAGACAAGCGCATTGTACTTCAACGAAAACAACAACTTAATATAATACTAATTGAGAGACACAGATGATGACTAGCAGCAATTATACAACTCGTTTTTATGGAGTAGTCCTCATACTTATTGCGACTATGGCGATTGTAGGGTGCAACAAAACAGTTGTGCCGGAAATGCCATCTGCTGAGCTGCCCACATACGAGGTCGGAACAACCTACATCTATGCTGATGGTAAGAGGGAAACCGTTCAGGCCGTATCCAGCAATACGGTTACCTGGGTCGACAACCAAGGGAACGTCTCCAGCGGCCCAACAGACATCATTTACCCGCGCGCTAAATGGGAAACCCAAACATACGTAGGGGAACGTCAATTCACGACGCGATACAACATGTTCACAGAAGACCGTTCTTCCCTGTGGCCTTTGGAAGAAGGCAATGAGTTTTATTTCACCGAAAAGGGAATTTGGGGGGGGAAGAACGGTACCATGAAGGATTATACGGTTCGCTGGAACTGCGACGTTGTTGGCAAAGAAAGGGTTAAGGTTTTGGCTGGCGAATTCGACACCTGGGTTATCAGAGGTAGACGTTTTTCCCCATCAATGTATCGGTATGAGACGAAAACCTGGTATTATGCCCCTGCGATCGGGCTCGCCGTATTGGAAGTACGTCAACTTACAGATAAAAAGAAACCGATTCTAAAGGAATTGGTAGCAGTAGTACCATCGACGAAGAATCTCCCGACCGAGGTCCACAAGGCTCTGACAGACAATCTTCAGCAAGCGCTGGAATTCAACAAGTCCGGAAAAAGCAGAGTATGGACAGACGCAACCACGGGGCTGAGTGGAAGTACTACGCCCACAGGAACATTCAAGCTAGATGACGGAACTTATTGTCGCAATTACACGCAAAATGCATTCTTGAAGCATGGCTCGCGAACCTATTACGGTATGGCATGCCGCAACGCGAAGGGCCACTGGATCACCCCCCAGCAATAAACCCCCTGTTTAACCCAAAACAAAAAAAGGACTCCGATTATTTGTCTGGAGTCCTTAACTTTCTTGCGGTGAAGCTGGAAGGAATCGAATCCACGACCTCTTGAATGCCATTCAAGATGCGTGATCTTCATGGAGATGCACTCGTCGTATTATCGAGAAAAGATGACGACTGAAACAGAAATCATCCTTCAAAACTTGCTTAAGCATTTTCTGGCGTGATATGCTTAATGCATAACCACAGGTTGATTCTGTAATACATAGGAGGTAAAACGCACTAAGGCGCGTTCATAAGTTTTGACGAAAGTCTAAACTGATGAACGCATAAACTGGCACTAACGTGCCGAAACATCTAATACTTCTTTGCCGTTCATTTCCAAACGGCAGACATTCACATCCAAACGCCAGCTGAAACGCAGCACCCGCCATCGGACAAACGGTAGATACCTATAAATCTATCGTTGCCCAAATTCCCCCATGGTCATCATTATATGCGCAGGACGAACGAGCCTGCGTGATGACACCCCTTATTAAATGGATTTCTTGAATTTCTCATTCAGTGGGAAACGGACATTGATTTGTTCCGCTATCGGTTGTTGCGTGGCGCATTTACGCGCCATAGGCAGGTCATTTTCTGGCGAACAGAAAAGGTCCGACCTGCTTTGTCCCAGGGCACTGCCCTGAACTATTATTGAAGGAGAAGTTCAATGACAAAATCCATCAGCTTGGTATACGGCGCGAACAGGGCAACCCTGTCCGGTCCGCGCTCGAAACAACACAGAATACGGCAGAACGCCAAAGTTTTTGCAAAAAGACTAAAAGAAGCAGGATATGGGGTCCGTAAATGGTCTAAGATATCCAACAAACATTTTTCGGCAGTGGCTGACAAAATGAAAGAAAATGGCACGGGTGACGGGCGTATAGCAGAAGTGTTCTCTGCAGCCCGTCACCTGTGCGAAACATATGGCAATACAGGCATTAGCCCGACTAATAATGTCTTCGACGTCAGGCGCGGAAGCATTGCCAACGCTAATAGTAAAGCGGTTGCCCCCGCCTTTGTGCAGGGGGCAATCGACAAGCTGGCAAACGAGGTCAAGTATGAATACGGGCCGCGAGCCGCTGCACAGATAAGATTACAGTATGAGCTCGGATTACGCCGAGAAGAAGCAGCCAAAGTTGATCTGATCAGCGATTGGGACCGAGAAAGCTGTAGTCTTCATGTCCAGTATGGGACAAAAGGCGGCAGACCAAGAACGCTTTACAACCTGTCGTGGCAGCAGCAAGAAGCATTGGAAAAAGCACTACCATATGTCAGTCAATCTGACAGGCCCGGAATACACAACCTCATGCCTGAAGGTATGGGCGACAAGTGGCAGGAGAAACTGTCTTACGCGGCTGGATTGTGCGGCTTCACGAAGAAGGAGAGCGGTTGGACGCTCCACAGTAATCGGCACGAAAGGTTCCACCGCATGTACGTCGATCACACTGGATTTCTGCCTCCCAATCAGCATGAGTCTGTGGAAGCCTTTCAACAGGCCGCTCAAAATGCGGCAGGGGATGAATGGCCTCGGCTGGATGCTGAAGCGCGTGACGCCATTGAAGTTACTGCCGGCCATTCTGCCGGTCGCCGGGATGTGTCTGACGCTTATCTTGGTTGTAGTCATTAATCAAAGCCCCGCCATTTTGTGCGGGGTTTTCTTGTGGGAACAGGTTGAAGAGTGAGATTGACTCGTCAATCTCGCTCTTCAACCATCAGCCCTGTTTATCGTCTTGGAGACGACAAACAGGGCTGATTCTGCATCAAATGGAAAATATCCGTGGTCTCTTCCTTGTGCTCAAAGGTTCTGCTGTGCTTAAACTGAAGGGTTGGCTGAGTTTGCGGGCGTGATTGCCCGATGAAAATGACAACCCGGAAGAATGATGACCTTTGACACCGATCTGAAGACCCGCGTATTATTTGCCAAGGACGTTGCTGCGTTCTTGGGCAAAAGCGTTGACTGGGTCTACGACAATGCCGAAGCAATCGGCGGCGTAAAATGCGGTGGGTCGTGGTTCTTCCCGAACGAGGAAGATATCTATGACCGTTTATTCCAAAGCCGGGAAAGGGTACCGGTACGATTTCATGGTAAAGGGCAAGCGCCACACCAAGGCGTGGTTCAAAACAAAACGGGCCGCAAAAGCGGCAGAAGCCGAAAAAAGGAAGGAAGTAAAAGCACAACTGGCGATGGAAGCCCAGGGCGACATGGCCTTGCTTGATCTGCTGAACCTGCGCTTGGATTACTTGCTGGACCGCGCATATTCCGAGTCGCATTACAAGAAGACCAAATATGCTGCTCAACGGCTGTTGGATTATCTGGGCAATGTAGCGTGCAGCACCATCACCCGCTTGAAGGCCGATGAGTTTCTAATGGCTTTGGTAAAGGAAAGCACCCCTGTTGCCGGCAACAACGATCTAAAGGTCCTTCGGGCATCGTTTTCCTGGGCCATGAAACGTGGGCAGCATTTCATTCAGAACAATCCCTTTGCGGGGCTGGAAACGTTTCCCAATGATAAGCCTAAGGAAAAGAAACGGACTCCGACGAGTGAAGAACTGGATCGTATCATCGAAGCAGCCAAGCCTAAGCACCGTCCTTACTTGTGGGTATTGCGCGAAACCTTGGCCCGTAGCATCGAAGTGCACCGACTCAAATGGAAACGGGTCAACTTCGAAAAACGGTACGTCGAGCTGAAGACGTTCAAGAACAAAAACAGGGAACCGGTCTTGCGTGAAATCCCGATGACGGACAAGCTGTATGAAGTCCTGTTGGACCTGTACAAAAAGCGTGACCCTGACAAGGAATGGGTATTCTGGCACAGGTATTACAATGCCAAGACCCGCAGTATGGAAGAAGGTCCGTACAAGCGTGGCAGATATACCATGCTCCAAAACACTTGCAAACGGGCCGGTGTGGATTACTACAGCTTCCACCGCTTCCGAGCATCAGGTGCATCCGTCATGGACAACCATGGCGCCTTGCTTCCAGGTATCCAACGTGTCCTTGGACATGCCGATCGTCGAAGCACGGAAATCTACCTGGAAAAACTCCGTGACGTCGAACGTGACGCCATGGATGTCTACGAAAGGGAAAGCCGCAAGGATGACAATAAGGTCGCGTAACAAATCCACACACGCGGTTCACACACAAACACAAAACGGGTTGCAGACATCAGTCGGCAACCCGTTGAAAACTGAAGGAAAGAGCCGGTAGTCACACACAAAGGTCGTGGCTATTCCAAAGGGGGTTCAGGGGGCTTGCCCCCTCAGCCCCTTTGGGCGCGCCGCAGGCGACCATCCTGGGCTGACCCCTGCCCTCCCCGCGATTCTGACCTGCCAATCTTCCCTCTTTTTGGGTGCGCCGCAAGCGGACACGTTGGTCCAACCACAGACGGCCTCCGCCGCAGGCGGTCCTCCATCGACCAACTCCCTTCTCATCTTGTACAACGAAAAAGGCCCCGACTTTCGCCGGGGCCTTGTGCTTTCCTTCAACCGGACGCTGTGCGGGCTCTAGTTGGTGCGCACGTTGGTCGTGCCGTTGCTCTGCACCGCGTACTTGATGTTGGTCGTGAAGATGGCCGATGCCGGAGGCGTTTCGCTGGAACTTAAGATCTGCATCTTGCCGTAGAGGCCCTCGGTGGTCTTGAAGGCATAGACCTTGCCCGCCACGATGGGCTCGCCGGCAAAGGCCCCGTAGCCGCTTGTGGGTGCCGTGGTCAGGCCGTCGAAGCTGCTGGACACTTCCTGGATGGTGGAGGTGTTCTGGCTCCATAGGATGTTACCCTCGAAGCCCAGGTCTGCCGTGCCCGAGGCGGGTTCGGACTGGGCACCTGTCTCGAAGTCGATGCAATCCGAGGGAGCGCCGGTGTCCGCCACAATGGAAGCGGTCTGCACACTGATGGCCGAGCCGCCGCTGACCCCGCCGCTGTCCTCGGTGTCGCCCGCGCCGGGCTGTGTCGCCGTGCGCTCATCGCGCGCCGTGCGGACCTGATCCACCACGTTCTGCGACAGGCCGCTGGCCTCGGCGATCTCGGGCGAGAGGGTGGCGTACAACAGGTTGCCGCGCATGTTGCTGATCTTCATCAGCCCGTCCTCGGGCACAAAGGTCATGGTGGTGCGGCCCGTGGTGGTCTGCTGCTGCCCTGTGGAGCGCGGGATCTGCTTCTTGTCCCACTTGGTCTCCACCGTGGCGAAGCCCTTGCGCACGTCGATGCGGTTGACGAAGATCTTCAGCTGGATGGCGCTGAACATGTCGAAGTCGAAGCGCACGCCTTCCTCCAGGAAGGCGCGGTTGCCCAGATAGTCGCGCGAGATGAGCTGGCCGAAGGCTGCCGCGCTCTGGGCCTCGTAGGCCTCGGCCAGTTCCTTGATCGCATTCAGCACCAACTGGGTGTAGTCCACGTTCTCGTAGACCACCCAGGCGTCCTGCAGCAGCTTCATGTACACATCGTCTTTGCCGGGGCCACGTTTCAGGCGCAGCACGAATTCGTAGCGCTGCCCCGCTGCGGGCAGGAACTCGAAGCCGATGTCGCGTGAGACCTGCATCTCGTCCCAGGTGCGCCCGGCGTCGAGGGACAGCAGCATGGCTTCCACGCCCTCGATCTCCGAGAGGCGGGCCGTGACGCGGATACGGCCGTTGTCCAGTTCGTCACGCGAGACCGTGATCTGGCGCTCGAAACCCGTGACCGCCCGGGTGTTCAGGCGCACGTCGCTGATATAGAACATGCTCTGGGCGGCCAGGTCATGGGACTCGGCCAATGCGGCTGCGTTTGCGGCATCCAGGGCGGCTTTGGCGGCGGCCTCGCGCTCTGCGGCGCCCGCGGCGTTGCGTTGGGCCTCCAGATAATTGGCGCGCATGGTGATGGACTCGTCCAGGAGTTCCAGCAGCTTGGCGTAGGCCTCGCCTGTCTCGGACTCGCGCAGGGCGTCGTCTTCCAGATTCAGGGTTTGGTCCTCGCTGTACCAGCCGTTCTTGGCCTGTCTCAGGGACTGCGGGACCAGCTTGGCGATCTCGTCCAAAGTCTCTGTCCAGCTCTTTTCCTTTTCGTAGTTCAGGTCTTTGGCCTTTTGAATGGCCTGCTCCACATCCTTTTTGTACATGGGCGCGGAGTGATACATCATGTTGTCGTCCGTGGCCGGGGTGACGTGACCCATGTTCGAGGCCTGTTGCGCCCATTTGACCACACCCGGGAAGCTCCTGGCGATGAAGGACCACTCCTTGTAGGCCTGCAGCTTGACCAGCCACTGCTGGCCGAATTTGGTCAGTTCCGTAGAATCCATGTAGTGCGGATAGGGTTCCATGAGCGCACCCTCGCCCGCGTCATTGAGATAGACATAAGGACTCAACTCGCCGCGATCGTCGGAGCGCAGCATCCGTTCGTGCTGGCTCAGATTGAAGATGAACATGGTCATCTCCATTTCCTTGGGGGCCAGATAGCCGATGTCCTGGGAGATGTTGTTGTTATTGGTGCGGATGGCGCGTTCATGCTGGGTGATTCTTGACTCCCAGTTGGGCAGATAGCCGGTCCAGCCGTTCAGGGCATTGTTGATGGCCGTTACCCGTTTGTCGATGGCCTGCTCGGGGTCATCTCCTCCGTAGCCGAAGGCACTGAAGTAGCGCAGTTCCTTCGAGCTGGGCTTCGTCCACAGCCTCCATTTGGCTTTCATGGTCTCCAGTCTCTGTCGGCTGGCCTTCAGGCGCTGGCGCTCGTTGTTCATGGTTTCGTCATTGATCATGCCTTGCATGGTCAGGACTCGTGACTTGATGGCCCGGGGGACTTCGGTCAGGCTTTTCACCTCGGGGAATGTGCTGATGGCGGTATAGGTGCCCAGTTCGTATCTGGGAGGCCCCTGTTCCCAGAACGGGGGGCTGAGGGCCTCTTCCATCTGCTGCAGGAAACGGTTGTATTGATCCCATTTGCCGCTGGCGTAGCTGGCGATGTCGTAGAAGGGGCCACCCATGGCGCTGAGTCGGGAGACCTCGGCCGCCAGCCAGGCTTCGTCTTCGGCCTGAAACCGATTCAGAAGCGTGGAAGCTTCACCGAGATACATCGCCTTGTTCTTGTTCTGTTCGCCCAAGGCGCTCAACTCGTCCATCATGCCGTCATAATGTCCTTTGATTCTCGTTTGGATATCAGTGCGGGCCTGGGCGATGGCCTCGCTGGCCAGTTCGAAGCGGCCGGTATTGTAATGCTTGAGTACCTCGGCTTCGACCCCGGTCATGAGTCCTTTCTCGGTGTCAATATTGTAGCGCTGGGCCATTTTCATGACGAGGTCGCGATTCTGGACGGCATCGATGGGCTGTTGCTGCAGATAGTCGGGCAGCGGATCGGGAAGCTTGCCCGCCTTGCGCAGTCGCTCTACGATTTGGCGGTCGAATTCGTTGCTCTCTCTGGTCGCTTTATCGTGTTCCAGCGCCCATTTGTCCTTGATCTCATCGAGGATTTTCTCGGCTGCGTCCAATCTGTCGCGGACCTTTTCCAGCAACTGGTACCAGCGGTTGCTTTCGGCTTCCAGCTCCGTGGACAGCCCGACATCGATGTGCATGGCGCTCTCCGAGGCCCGCTTGAGACTGGTCACGATGCCCCACAGTTCCTGGGTGCTATTGGAGAGGATCGTGAACATGGAGGCCTTTTCCTCTTCTTTTTTCGCCTCCATGGCCTTTTCAATGCGTGCTTCGTAGGGGGGGAATTGGGCTCTGCTTTCTGCAAGCTGCTTCTTGAGCTCGGGCAGTTTCTTTTTGGCTTGTTCCCGCATCATGTACAGGCCCTGCAGGCGAGGCAGGTCGTTGCTCACGAAACGGCCCATGCGCTGCGCAAAGTCCTGGAACTTGGCCAGCTCCTGATCCATGCGCATCTGGCGGTAGCGGACCATGGCCTGCTTGTTGACGTCGGTCAGCAGGGAGCGGATCCAGCCCCGGGCCACGTTCTCCAGCTCCCCGGTGAGCGCTGTCACCTCGTCGGCCTGTTTGGTGTCCACGCCCGAACCCACGGCCATGGCGCCCGAGAGGTACTGGCTCCAGGTCTGTTCCGGCCATTCCTGGCCAAGGGCGGTGGTCACATAACTTTTGACCAGGGCCCGGGTCCCGGCATTGGTGACTACGTAGTCGCGGAAAAAATAATCCACTGTGGCGGCATTGACGTTGATCTGGGCCGGGGCATCGGCGCTGGTCTCGCCGATGACCATGCGGTCGTGCTCCACAATGCCGTACAGGGCCTCGATGTCGCGTGCCGCGCCCGTGGATTGGACCAGCAGGTGTGATTCGTACGCGGCCTTGGACGCAGCCCAGATAGCCGAAACAGCCGGGTTGTTCAGCTTGCCCACGATGGCGTCGGTGCTGGCGATGACGGCCTGATCGTAGTTGCCGGCCCCCAATTGCGAGGCCACGTTTTGCACCGTGGCGATCATGTCCGTGATTTCGGTGACCTTGTCGTTCAGCTCGTTGTAATTGTCCACGGCCTTGATGGCGGACCAGCCACCCAACTGGCTCATCACCCAGTTCGAAATTTCGTCCTTGGCCACATCCTCGGCGGCCTTGGCCACGTTCTTGCTCTCGGCCGTGGCCTGCGCCAGCGACAGACCAAGGCCAGCGACGGTGTCGGCTTTGGGGCCGGCGAAGGCGGGCGCTGGGGTAAGGAGGAAGGACAGGCACAGGAACAGCACAAGGGCCTGAGTCGCGGAGAGACGGCAAGAATATCTCATGGGGTCATATCCTCAAGGGATTAGAAGGGGTTGTCGCCCCGAGTTTGTGTCAATTTCCACAAGCCGTTCTCGGCGCCGAAGACGAAGACCGTGAGGCCGTCGGTCTTGGTCTGGCCTGCGGCGGTCTGGGCTTTCTTGTTCCAGCGCACGGTCACGGTCATGGTCTGGTCCTTTATCAGTACCTGCTCCACGAAGAACTCGAACTGCACGGCCTGCTCGGACCTGGCGGCCTGGTCCATGCGGTTCAGGTAGTCCTGACGCTGTGGGCTGAAGTCCTGGGAGACGAGATGGGCGAACCCGGCGCGGCTGCCGCCTGCGTAGGCGTTCAGCAGTTCCTGGACCGCGGCCCGCGCCTGGTCCTCATGGTCGGTGTGCAGGGCCGGGCCCGTAGCGCAGGCCGGGGCGACCCACAGCAGGGCCAGCAGCAGCGTGGCCACGAGGGGCAGAGTCGGGTGTTTCATCAGAAGTTGCTCACGAGTTTGAGGGAATAGCGGGCCTCGGAATAATCGTTGCCTGCGCTGTCGTATTCGTAATCGTTGTGCTCGCTGCGCAGGCTGAGCACCGTGTTGCGCTGCTCGGCCAGGCGGTAGGCGAATTCCAGAAAGCGGGTGTTGATCTGATAGTCCTGGGCCGTGCCCGTGTTGGCTGCGTCCTGCAGGTTGTAGCCGAAGTTCATGCTCAGCGGCTCGGCAAGGGCGTAGCGGCCATTGAAGGTCAATCCGTGCTGCATGTCCTGGCCTTCGGTGCCGTAGTTGTCACGCAGGTTGCCGGTGTATCCGGCGGACAGATACAGGCGGCGGGCGAAGACGTCGAAGTCGCGGCTCAGGTTGAAGCCGTAGCGCCAGAAGTCCTCGTTGTCCACGGTCTGGGGCCGGGCCGTGAAGTGCCGGAACTCGCCAAAGGCGCTGACGTTGGCTTCCCAGAGCTTGTCGTTGACGCTGGCTCCCAGGGTCACGGTCTTGGAGTCGGCGGTGTTGGCCTCGTCGTTGGAATCCTTGGCCTGGTTGTTGAGGTAGGTGCGCAACGAGAAGTTGCGGCGGGCCTCCAGGGGGCGACTCATGAGCGACAGGTACTGCTCGTTGTAGCGGGTGCGGTAGGCCTTGTCGCTGTTCGGCAGGTCGTCCCAATACCAGTTCTGCGTCAGGGACAGGGTGTGGGCCGCATTGATGCGCCAGTCCGCTGTGATCTGGTGCTGCTGCTTGTCGCTGGAGGCCGAGCCCACCAGGGTCCGGAATTCCGGGTCCACGCGGTAGGCGAGGTAACGAACGCCCAGAAGATTCTTGTAGCGGTAGCCGGGCATGATCCGCAGCGCGGTGCCGTAGATGCGGCGGTCCACGACGTCCTCGTCCTCGATGTAGCCGCTGCGGGCCAGTTCGAACACCAGGGACGCGCCGTTGCGCAGTCTGAGTTCGCCGTCGATGCCCGCCACGTTGTTGTCCTGGTCCGTGGCTCCGGGGTCGTTCTCCAGGGAGGCGGTGTCGTCGTCCACGGACACGGCCTGGACGCCGATGCGGCACAGGGACACGGAGGGATGGTCGGCAAAGGGCGTCAGGTCGACCTTGGCCCCGTAGATGTCGCGTTGGTAGAGGCCTTTGCCGGATTCGTACGTCCGGGCCACAACGGTCTTGGTCTGCAGCCAGTCGGAGAGGGTCAGCTCCGCGTTGGCGCCCTCAAGGCTGGCGCTCATCACGAACTGGCTGAAGTCGGTGTAGAAGTCGCCGAACTCAAACAGGTTTTCGTTGTTGGAGACCGCGAGGTTCAGCTGCTTCAGGACCACGGCGTTGCGCGACTCCATGCGTTGGTTGTCGGTCTTGCGCAGGTTGGCCTCGCCCTGGAACTGGTAGTCCGAGACGAGTTTCTCGTAGACCTTCAGGTCCAGCTCCATCAGGTGGTCCTTGTTGTCGTCGCGATAGAAGGACTTGGCCTGGTTGCCGCGGACGCTGGTGTAGTCGCCCTGCAAAGCGACGCGACCGGTGATCATGCCCGAGCGGTCCTCGCCGTATTGGCCGTAGGCCCCGAAGTCCATTAGATCGTTCAGGCGTTGCTGCATGGGGAAGGAAGGGGTGACCTTGGGAGCCGCTCCTCCGTCTGTACCGTTGCCCAGAAAGATGATCTCTGCGGCCAAGGCCGGGAAGACGGAGCTTGAAAAGAGCATGACCAGGACAAGAATAAACAGTCTTTGGACGACGTGTGCTGTTGGCATGGCGGCCTATTCTCGAAGGAGGTGCAGGTTGATACGGAGTACGCGAGTTGTCGGGTCAATAGTAATGAAGGGTTCTTAACACTGCTTTACTCATCTGGTCCATACCCTGCCAATAATACGTTGATATGTTTCAAATGTCGGCTTGTAGCAGGCTTTTTTTTGGAAAAGAACAGATAATGCATCGTTTGTTTGGCTGTGTTTTGCACCGCAAAACTCTTTCTGGAGTGCACTGCCTGAGGGCATGACGGCAGCGGGAGGGTCAAGTCCTGAACACTGTGAGGGCCTAGGCACAAAACACTTGAACCCCGGATAGATCCGGAGTTCGTTTATGGAAAAGCAAGTGGTGGAACGGTGTTGCCAGACGTTGGGAAAAGGCCCGGGGGTTGGTTCAGGCCCTGGCCGGGCCGTGGGCGAGGAGATTCCGGCATGCGGCCTGGATGGTCGCCAGTTCCGGGGAGTGCAGATCGCGGGGTCGGGGCAGCGGGATGTCGAACCCCGCGAGGAGGCCCTGGCCGTGTTTCAGCAACAGGATGCGGTCCGCCAGTTTGGCGGCCTCGGCCACGTCGTGGGTGACCATCAGGATGGCCGGGGTGAACTCGGCGTGCAGCTCCAGAAGCAGGTCGTGCATCTCCTCGCGGGTCAGGGCGTCCAGGGCCGCAAAAGGCTCGTCCATGAGCAGCAGGCGCGGGCGCATCACCAGCACGCGCGCCAGGGCCACGCGTTGGCGCATGCCGCCCGAGAGTTCGCGCGGCAGCCGGTCCAGGCTGCCTGCCAGGCCCACGCGTTGGAGCATGGCGGTGGCCTGGGCGCGGCGTTCGCGGCGTGGGACCCCGGCGGCCTTCAGGCCGAAGGCCACGTTCTGCTGGGCCGTCAGCCAGGGAAACAGGGCGTCTTCCTGAAAGACCACGGCCTTGTCCGGTTCCGGGGTCACGGTGGGTTGCCCAGCCAGGCGGACCTCTCCTTCGTCGGCGCGACGGAAGCCGGCCAGGATGTCCAGCAGCGTGGTCTTGCCGCAACCGCTGACCCCGATGAGCGCCACGATCTCTCCCGGGGCCAGGGCAAAAGAGACCCCGGCCAGCACCGGGGCTTCGGGCTGTGCGTAGTGGGCCGTGATGCCTTGGACCTCCAGCAGGACGCTCATTCTCGGCATCTCCTGGCGCTGACAAAGGTCAGGCGCAACAGCCCCATCAGCAGCCGGTCGCAGGCCAGGCCGATGAGCGCGATGACCACGATGCCGCCCATGACCATATCCACCCGGCCCAGCATGCGTGCGTCCATGATGGTCGCGCCCAAGCCGTCGGGTACGCCGGTCAGCTCGCCCAGGACCAGATAGGCGAAGGACAGGCCGAGCCCCAGCCTCAGTCCGGCCAGGATGTGGCTCATGCCCGCGGGGAGCACCACCTGACGTAGCAGCCCCGGGCCGGACAGACCCAGCATGGCCCCTGCCCGGACCAGGGTGCCCGGGACCGAAGCCACGCCCGCGGCGGTGTTCAGGTAGATGGGGAAGAACGCGGCCAGGGTGATGAGGAAGACCGTGGTCCGAAAGCCGATGCCGAACCAGACCAGGGCCAGGGGCAGCCAGCAGATGCCGGGCACGGCCCGCATGGAGTCCACGAATCCGGCTAGCAACTGTTGCACGGGGCGCAGACGGCCCGAAAGCACCCCCAGGGGCAGGCCCAGGGCCGTGGCCAGGCCGAAGCCGCAGCAGATGCGCCACAGGCTGGCCAGGGTGTCGCCCGCAAAGCGCCCGGCATAAGCCGCGCTGCCCGGCTCGCCCAGGACGTAGATCCACAGGGTCCGGCCCACGGTGTGCGGGGGCGGCAGCATATACGCGGGCGTGAACCCGCCATAGCTCAGCAGCGCCCAGACCCCGAGCAGGAAGAGCGGGGCCGCCACGGGCAACAGGATTCGCAGGGGTTGGGCGGTGGGACTGGTCATGGGGTGCGCTTGTGGGCCTTGACGAATTGCAGGTCGATCAGGGCCCCGTAGTCGGGCTCGGCCTCGATGACGCCCAGGGCCAGCATGCGCTTGCCCAGGGCGCGGACCCGGCCCAGGAAGGCCTGGTCCATGTCCCAGGCCAGTTCCATGTTCGGGGCGGCCAGGCGCAGGATCTCGATGTCCGTGCCGAATCCGGCGGCGCGCCTGAGCCACTGGTCGGGGTGGGCGCGCAGATGCTCGGTGGCCTTGGCGTGGGCGTCCACCAGGGCCTGGACGCGCTCGGGGTGCTCGGCGATGGTCCGGGCCTGCACCAGCATGCCCGCGTTGATGCTGCCCACGGTGTCGTCGTAGTAGGGCTGGGCCAGGATGTGCCCGAAGCCCTGGCTTGCGGCCAGGGACGGAAAGGGCTCGCCCGACAGGAAGGCGTCGATGTCGCCCCGGGCCAGGGCCATGCCCATATCGAAGAAGTCCACCCGGGTCAGGCGCACGTCCTTGGCGGGATCGAGTCCGCTGCGGGTCAGGGTCTCGCGCAAGAGGATTTCATGCATGGTCCCGGGCACGTAACCGATGCGCCGTCCTTTGAGGTCGGCCACGGACCGGACCGGGCCGTCCTTTTTGACCACCAGGGCCGAGCATTTGTTGCACAGCGCCGCCACCACCACCACGGGTTCGCCGCGCGAGGCCGAGGCGATGGCGTGGGCCAGGGTGGTGCCGCACATGTCCAGGCTGCCCGCCAACAGCGCGGACTTCTGGTCCGCGGGGTTGGTGAAGGGGAAGACCTGGACCGGATGGCCGGTGGCCTGCTCATAGAAGAAGGGCTGGATGGTCTGGGCCGTCTTCCAGGTGCCCACTTTCCAGGGCTCGTCCGCCCTGATCGGGGCGGCGGTGGTGAACAGGATCAGCCCGCACAGGGCCAGCAGGGCGATGACGGTGCGCATGGCTCAGCTCCTCAAGGGGGCGTAGAGGTCGGAGGGGCAGGGGCCGGGCGCGTGGAGCCTGGCCTCGGGGCCGAAACAGTTGGACGGCAACAGCGGGTCCAGGCCCATCTCGTCCAGGATGCGCGCGCAGCGGTCCAGGTCCGAGCCGCGGCCCTTGGCCGAGTCGGCTTGAAGGTCGCGCGGGCTGGAGCCGCATTCCGGGAAGAACAGGTTGGCCCCGGCCAGGAGCGCTGCGGTGTTGGGCTCGTGGGTGCAATGGGCACGCGGCACATCGCCCATGACCAGGCGGCTGACCGCGACCATGCGCGCCATCTCCCGCTCATTGATCATGCCGTGGGGCTCCATGGGCGAGCCCGGGAAATTGATGCGGCGCATGACCCCGGAATAGGTGGCCCCCTGCTCGCGGGCGAAGACCATGAGTTCGGCGATCTCGCGCTTCTGATGCTCGGGTCCCACGGGCTCCACGCAGTTCATCCATTTCAGGCCCAGGTCCCTGAAGACCTGCACCGTGTGGCGCCGGGCCTCGGGCTTGAAGGGGGTGTCGCGGCCCTCGCCCAGGCGCACCGCGTGGTAGCAGCCCACGAACCCGGCCTCCAGCAGGGCCTCTCCTTCCTTGTGGCTGATGTCGCGGGTGTTGGCCACCAGGGGCACGGAGACGGCGGCCTTGAGGTATCGGCCGCACTCCAGGAGTTTCTGGAAGCCGTAGGTGCCGGTGGTCATGATGTTCAGGGCGTCGGCGCCCTTGGCCTCGGCGTCGCGGGCCCAGGTCAGCACCTGTTCGCGGCTGAACTCCACGGGCTCGGTGAAGATCCCGGCGCTGGGGGTGAGCGAACAGAAACGGCAGTCGAAGCGGCATTGCTCCACGTTCAGCCCGATGTGGTAATGGCGTTCGCCCTTGTTGCCGAAGGTCAGACGCGTCATTTTGGCTGCGGCCTCCATGAGCGCGTAGACCTCGCGCGAGCACAGGTCCAGGGTCAGCAGGTGTTCGGCCTCCTCCACGGTGAGTCCGTCCATGGCCAGGGCTTTCTTGATGAGTTCGTCGACGGCGGGCGAGATGGTCCAGGACATGGGGCTCCTAGTGTGTTGAAGGTTGTCCGCATGGGGGGCGGCCCAGGAATCGGCCAATGGTGGGGGGCCTGGGCGACAGAACCAAATCAGACTTACTCAGTTATGTCCAGATGGGTTGGGAAAATCAATGCTTACGTGAAGTCTCGATCAAGGAAACCGATGCAAGGGGGCTCGCTCGCGCAGGGCGGCGGTATCGGGGGTGGTCGTGGGGGTGTTCAGGGGGCTCTTGGGGGAAAAGCTGCTGGGGGGATGTCGGTGCGGGCAAAAAGAAAAGGCTCCGGCGGTGGACCGGAGCCTTTGAATTCGATGGTGCCGAAGGGGAGAGTCGAACTCCCACAAGGTTGCCCTCACTAGGTCCTGAACCTAGCGTGTCTACCAATTCCACCACTTCGGCAACAGGAGAAGTGTGTTTATCCTTCCAGGTTTTGTTTGGCAAGATGTTTTTTGATAATAAAATTTCACATGGTATTCCAGTTGGTTGGGGAGGCGGAAAAAGGGCCTGTTTTCGTTGCTTGAAGGGCGCGCGCATTTGGGTTAGCTAAAGCCCCTGCCAGGGTGACTCTTGTATTAAGGAAAAAGAGATGATCGTCGTTCGAAATCTGGATGAGCTGCAGGGCACGTTGCGGGGGGCGTGTGTGACCATCGGCAACTTCGATGGGGTGCACAAGGGCCACCAGAAGCTGCTCGCCCGCACGCGCGAAAGGGCCTTGGCCTCCTCGGCCGAGTCCGTGGCCGTGACCTTTGATCCGCACCCGATGAGCGTCCTGGCCTGCGGTCATGCCCCGCCGTTCATCACGCTCATCGACCAGAAGCTGGAATTGATCAGCGCCCATGGCCTGGAGATCTGCGTGGTCCTGGAGTTTACCCGGGCCATGGCCGCGCTGGTGCCCGAGGAGTTCGTGAGGCAGTATCTGGTTGAGGCCCTGAGCATGAAGCACATGGTCATCGGCTACGACTACGCCTTTGGCAAGGGCCGCAAGGGCAATTACGAACTGCTCACGGCCCTGGGTCAGAAATACGGCTACGGTGTGGAGCGTGTGGGGCCATACATGCTGGACGACGCCGTGGTCAGCTCCACCCGCATCCGCGATCTGATCAAGGCCGGCAAGGTCTGGGAGGCGCGTCCGCTGCTGGACCGTTTCTATACGGTCAAGGGCGAGGTGCAGCACGGCGCCAACCGTGGCGGCAAGCTGCTGGGCTTCCCCACGGCCAATCTGAAGCTGATTGACGAACTGTTCCCGGCCACGGGGGTCTATGCCGTCTGGGCCACCCATGAGGGTCGGACCATGCCCGCGGTGGCCAATATCGGCTACAACCCCACCTTCGGCAACGCGGCCCTGTCCGTGGAGGTCCACATCCTGGACTTCGACAAGGACATCTATGGCCGCGAGCTGCGGGTCCAATTCGTGCAACGCCTGCGCTCCGAGAAGAAATTTGAAGGTATCGACGAACTGAAGACCCAGATCGGCCACGACATCGAACTGGGCCGGACGATCTTGTCCTCTTCCCAGGCGCAACCCTAGGCCAGCACCATGAGCATCATCACCTACATCCAGAACCTGTATCGGAACGCCTCCATGCGTTGGCTCGCCATTTCCGTGGTGGTGGGCCTGGCCTCGGGTCTGGCTGCGGTGCTGTTTTTTTTGGGCGTCGAATATTTCAAGCACCTGTTCCTGTTCCAGTTCGCCGGTCTGTCCCTGCCCGCGCCCGCGGGCGAGGAACTCTTTCACGGCGCCGAGCCCGGGGTCTTTCGGCCCTGGCTGATCCCGCTGATGACCACCTCCGTGGGGCTGCTCACGGGCTGGCTGGTGGTGCGCTTCATCCCCGAGACCATCGGCGGCGGCACCGACGGCACCGACGCCATGATCAACTCCTTCCACAACAAGGAAGGCCGGATCAGGCCCCTGGCCGCCCTGATCAAGGGCCTGACCGCGGTGCTGACCATCGCCACGGGCGGCAGCGCGGGCCGCGAGGGTCCCATCTCCCAGATGGGCGCGGCCATTGGCGCGTGGGTCTCGGATCGTTTCAAGTTTTCGGCCAAGGAGCGGCGCATCCTGCTGTTGGCCGGTGCCGCCGGCGGCCTGGGGGCCATCTTCCGCGCCCCTCTGGGCGGCGCGCTGACGGCCATCGAGGTCATCTACAAGGAGGATTTCGAGTCTGAGGCCGTGCTGCCTTCGGTCGTGTCCTCGGTCATTGCCTACTCGGTGTTCACCTTCTTCTTCGGCAACGAGCCCATCTTCGGCATCCCCAAGTTTCAGTTCTCGAACCTGATGGAGCTGCCCTTCTACGTGCTTCTGGCGGCGTTCTGTTCGTTCACGGGCTGGATGCACGTGCGGACCTTCGAGTTCTTCAAGTTTCGGGTCTTCGAGCGCATCGCCGCCAGGACCAACGTCATCCTGACCATGGGCCTGGGCGGCGCGGCCATGGGCACCATGGGCATGCTCTTCCCCGAGGTGCTCAGCGGCGGGTATGGCTGGCTGGAACTGGCCATCAACGGCCAACTGGCCCTGTCCCTGATGCTGGCCATCCTCTTCGGCAAGATCCTGGCCACGGCCCTGACCATCGGCTCGGGCATGAGCGGCGGCATGTTCGCCCCGGCCCTGTTCGTGGGTGGTATGAGCGGCGGCGTGGTGGGCAACCTTGCGCACCGCTACTTCCCGGACATTGTGACCCAGCCGGGCGGCTACGTGCTGGTGGGCATGGCGGCCTTCTTCGCCGGGGTGGCCAATGCCCCCATCGGACCGCTGATCATGGTCTGCGAGTTGACCGAGGGCTACGGCCTGCTGGCCCCGCTGATGCTGGCCAGTGTGCTGTGCATCAGCCTGGGCAAGCGCACCGCGCTCTACGAGCACCAGGTGGAGAACAAGTTCGAGAGCCCGGCCCACGTCCAGGACATGACCATCAATATTCTGGAGTCCCTGAAGGTCCAGGACTACTTCCGCCCGGGCCGCGTCACGACCCTGGAGGAGGGCACCACCCTGAAGGCCATGACCGACATCATCGCCAACTCCAACGAGCTGTACTTCCCGGTGCGCAACCACGAAGACCGCATCACCGGCATCCTGGGCGTGAAGGATGTGCGCAAGGTGCTGTTCGAGTCCTGCCTGTTCGATCTGGTGGTGGTGCGCGACCTGGCGGGCAAGCCCGCGACCTTGAAGCCCATGGACAATCTGTACACCGCGCTGATGAAGTTCGTGGACACGGCCTATGGTCAGATTCCCGTGGTGCATCCCGACGACCCCGACGTGATCCTGGGGCTCATCAATCGCGAGGATGTGTTCAAGGCCTATCGGACCTCCATCGACGACATCGCCGTGGGCGAGAACATCTGCTATCTCAAGGATTAGCCCCTCGTTCCCCTGTCTTCCTGCCCTTTGCGGGTCGGCCTTTGCAGAGCTGGCCCCCGTGGCCCGGGTGGTTTTCATGCGCGCCATCCTTCTCCCTTCGCCTCACCTCATCTCTCCCCCCGTTAGTTGTTTTTTCGTTGCCCTCTTGTCTTTGAATCCTTGCCCGCCTTGGCGCTTAGGGCGGGTGTGTGGGGGCATGCAATGCAGCCCGCGATGTCGGTTCCCGGCGCGAAAAGTTGTAAAAAAGGGTAAATCGTCGCCCGCTGCGGTTGCCTGCCCTGTATGGGGACGGCTATAGCATTGACATGGAACGCACAGTACTTGTCATCGACGACGACTCAAAGCTTCGGGCCCTGCTGCGTGAATATCTCGAGGGTTTCGGCATGACCGTGGCTCAGGCACCGGACGGCAACAATGCCTGCGAGGTCGTCAGGTCGGTGGCCCCGGACATCGTGATCCTGGACGTGATGATGCCCGGCAAGGACGGCATCGAGGTCCTGCGCGACATCCGCAGCGAGTCGCGCGTGCCGGTGATCATGCTCACGGCCCGGTGTGAGGACTCGGACCGCATCGTGGGCCTGGAACTGGGTGCGGACGACTATCTGCCCAAGCCCTTCAACCCGCGCGAGCTGCTGGCCCGGATGAAGGCCGTGCTGCGGCGGGTGGAGGAGGCCCCTGAACAGACCGAGATCTGCATTGGCGCAATCGAAGTCGGTGGTCTGAAGCTTGACCTCTCGCGTTCCGTGCTGCTGGTGGGTGACTGTGAAGTGACTTTAGCTTCCACGGAATGCCGTCTGCTGGAGGTCTTCATGCGCCACCCGGATCAACCCCTGTCCCGCGATCAGCTCATGGACAAGGTCTGGGGCAAGGCCTTCGAGGCCTATGACCGCAGCATCGACGTGCACGTCTCCAAGCTGCGGGCCGAGCTGAAACCTTACGCCGAGCATGCGGACCGCATCATGACCGTCTGGGGCACGGGCTATCGCTTTCGGAGCGACGGATGAGGCTGCATTCCGTCTATACCAAGCTCTTGATCTCGTTCGTGACGGTGCTGGTCCTGGCCATCGTGCTGGTGGCCGGATGGTTCACCTGGATGTTTTACGGGGTGGTGGAGGACGACGATGCCTTCGACATTCGGGCCCAGGCCGAACTGGGCAAGCTGCTGATTACTGAGACCCTGCATGCCGCTCCGGATGTGGCCCCTGCCGACAATCCCCGCCTGCTGGAGGCCCTGCGGTCCATGGCCGCGCTTTACGAGGCCAGCATCTGGCTGGTGGACGGTCAGGGAGAGGTCCTGGTCAAGACCTTCGACGGCCCGCTGCCGATCATCGACCCGGAGCGCCATTTCGATCTGCAGGGCGTGACCATCAGCAAGGACGTGGACAGCGAGAAGCATCGGGTGGACGTTGCTCTCGACCTTGGGCGCTGGGGCCCGGCCACTTTTCACGGCCTCTTCCAGGACCGCGAGGAGCCGCGCGAGGTCGGCCTGAAGTTCTTGAAGGGTCTGCTGGTCATCGGCCTGGTGGTGGCCCTGATGATCCTGCCCATCTCGCGGCTGATCACGGCCCCTGTCCGGCGCCTGCAGACGGCGGTGCTGGAATACGCGCGCGGCGACTTGGCGCGCCGGTTTCCCCTGTGCTGCAAGCACAGGGACGAGATCGGCGAACTGGGGCAGGCCTTCAATGTCATGGCCGACAGTCTGGAGAACATGATCCGGGGCGCGCGCGAACTGGTGGCCAACGTCTCCCACGAGCTGAGAAGCCCCCTGGCGCGGTTGCGCGTCTCCGAGGAGCTGCTGCGCGAGCACGCCGAAATGATCGCTGCCAAGGGTTGCGAGCGGCATCTGGACAGCATCCGCGAGGAGGTGGAGCACCTGGACGGGCTCATCGGGCGTATCCTGGAGCTGTCGCGTCTGGATCTGCGCGAGGCCGAGCGGCGGCCCGAGCCCGTGGACCTGTCGGGGTTGGCGTTGCGCGTCAGTGAGCGTTTCGAGATGACCGTCCGGCGCGCCGGGGTCGAGCTGAAGGCCGACTTCGGGGCCGGGGCTGTGGTCCTGGGCCAGCGTGTGGACCTGGATTCCGTGCTCTCCAACCTCATGGACAACGCCGTGAAATTCTGCCCCGAGGGCGGGGTGATCGAACTTTGTGTGCGCACCAGCGCGGGCCGGGCTGTGGTGGCTGTGACCAATACCCACGACCCGTTGCCAGCCGACGAATTGGACGCCATCTTCCGGCCGTTCCACCGGGCCGGAGGGACGCGCGCCGAGGGCTTCGGTCTGGGGCTGGCCCTGGCCCGCAGGATCGTGGAGCTGCATCACGGGAGCATCGAGGCCAGCAATACCGAAACGGGGCTGCGGGTGCGGTTTGAGCTCCCCCTTGCTTCATAAACTGCTGAAAAACAACCCTCTGCTTTGTTGCTGCAACCTCTTTGGAATCTCACGTATGGTTGAATACGCTGCGATTTAAAAGAGGTTTTGCGTCTCGCATCTGGCCGCTTTTGAGCAGTTTCTGAGCGGGGTGCCCCTAAGCAGTCGTCTGCTTTGTCGCTTCGAAAATACAAACTCTTACATATGTTCAATATGCTGCGAGCTTGAATTTTTCTTGCTTCGCGCATCCGACCGCTTTTGAACTCCCTGCGAAGAAAGGGTGCTTTGGCATGATGCTGTGTTTGCCATGCGTGCCAGTATAGATCACCATTCCTCACAGGTTAAGTACTGCATCTGCCTGCTTTTGAGCCGTTTCAGGGAAAGGAACTGAAAAGCAGCCATCTGCTTTGTTGCGATAGGAAGATCAATCCCTGCGCATGTGTTTGCCCTGCGCAGGGATTTTCGTTTTTGGTCTTACAGCCGGGAAGATATGAACACTCCACGATGAGGGTGTTCAGGGATGGGCAGCGAATCCTATTCCGCTCCCCACAACTCCTTCAGGCGCTTGTCGCGGCCGCAGCCGAAGCGGTAGTACTTGTAGCGGATGGGATTGCGCTGGTAATAATCGAGGTGATAGTCCTCCGCGGGCCAGAAGGGGCCTGCGGGGGTGATCTCCGTGACAACGGGGCCGGGCAGCTTGCCTGACTCCATGAGCTTGTTCCTGGATGCCGTGGCCAGCAGCATCTGGTCCTCGGTCAGGGGGAAGATGCCCGAGCGGTATTGGCTGCCTCGGTCGCAGAACTGGCCGCCCGCGTCCGTGGGGTCGATATTTATCCAGAACACGTCCAGCAAGGTCTGGTAGCTGACCTTGGCGGGGTCGTATTCCACGAGCATGGCCTCGGTGTGGCCGGTGCCGCCCGCAGAGACCTCCTGGTAGGTGGGGTTGTCCTTGTGCCCGCCGGTATAGCCGGAGGTGGTGGAGATCACGCCGTCCAGTTCGTCAAAGGGATGCTCCATGCACCAGAAGCAGCCGCCTGCGAAGATGGCCTTGGCCGGGGCTGCGTTCGGGGTCCCTGTTTGGGCGTAGGATGCTGTGGTCATGGCCAGTAGTCCTCCGATGAGCAAGAGTAGTATCTTCATGGTCTTTCTCCTTTCAACCTTCAGGATAAGGCCTGCACAGGAAAAAGGAAACTGCCGGGGTGGGATTTGCCTGGTCGCGTCCGGGGGGCGGAGATCGGGGCACAGGCGGAAACGACCGGGGGAACGGTGGGTGCCGATTTGTCCGGCCGCAGAGGGGGTTCCAGGTTCGCTGACCCGGCGGGCCGGGGGGGATCAGGGGCAGGTAGTACAGGACTGGGGGCAGTATCCCTGGGCAGTTTGGCCCGCAAAATGTACGGGCAGAGGAAAAAAGGGCTTGCCAATCGCGCCTGGGTTGGCTAATTAATCGCTTCCGCAGTGCCGGGGTAGCTCAGTTGGTAGAGCAGGGGACTGAAAATCCCCGTGTCGGCAGTTCAATTCTGTCCCTCGGCACCATTAGAAATCAAGGCTCTCGAGATTAACGTCTCGGGGGCCTTTTTCGTTGTGGGCGATTTGTACAACCCCTGTGTAACTTTTATGATCAAAGAGACGTTAGTTTTTTCTGGGAAGTCTGCCTACATTTTGATGTGACTTATCGTTGGCAGAGCCTATACCGAATATAATATAATAATATAATAGCGAAGACGTGTAATTAGTCTGGAGGTGAACTCAGGTGGGGTTGGTATACTGTTTCCCATTTGAAACGGCTAATCGACGAGAAATACTTGCGTCAGCCGGACTATGGCTCTCCACGCATGACCGATTGGCTGCGGGGGAAGGGGAATGTGGTGAATCCCAAGCGGGTGGCGCGACTCATGTGCACGATGAGGATCCAGGACATCACGCCGGGGCCGCACACGAGCAAGCCCTTCAGGGGACATCACATCTATCCGTACCTCCTCAGGGGCAAGGAAATCGACCATGTGAGTCAGGTTTGGAGCGCGGACATCACGTATATCCCGATGTCCCGAGGGTTCATGTATCTGACGGCGGTGATTGACTGGCACAGCCGGTATGTGTTGGCCTGGGAGTTGTCCAATTCAATGGGATGCCGGTCCTGCGTCTCGGCCCTGGACCGGGCATTGACGCACAGAATCCCGGAGATATTTAACACGGACCAAGGCGCTCAGTTCACTAGCAAGGAATTCACCACTGCCTTGCTCGACAAGGGTGTCGCCATCAGCATGGATGGCCGTGGGCGGGCGCTGGACAACGTGTTCATTGAACGGCTTTGGTGGACGGTCAAATAT
>Ga0180007_10001336_pt1 | contig 34348 bp, 30 predicted proteins | sample MM_PC_MetaG_FD_121122 | JGI IMG/M metagenome (GOLD analysis project Ga0180007, IMG submission 121122) | Groundwater microbial communities from the Aspo Hard Rock Laboratory (HRL) deep subsurface site, Sweden - MM_PC_MetaG | ecosystem: Environmental > Aquatic > Deep subsurface > Groundwater... | reverse complement strand
TTTAGCGGCTCCTGAATAACTTTGGGTCAGTTTAATTCTTCCTCCGGTTCAAGAAGCATACTAAGCCTTCTAATCGCATCAGGATCATAATTAAAAAGCTCATACAGACTGCGGCGTGAAAGGTTTGCATACCCATCTTCGTTCAGAAGTGGCTGATTGCCTTCAGATGTAGACTCAGGCAGTCTTACGCTAATTGGGTCTTCTCTATCGGGCCCTTTTGGATCAAACATAAAATGGAGAGCTAAAAAATATCAGAAGTTATTTTAGCTCCCAAACTACATTTTGTAAAGCCTTCCCATTCGTATTATCCCACACATAATCCGCGTATTTCAGATACAGATCACGACGTTCTTCCCAAACCGTATAAATTTCATTTTTCAATATATCGCCCGTAAGCGAAGGACGCCCCTGATCACGTACAATTCTACCCGCTAAAACAGCGGGGTCGGCAAAAATAAAAACGTTCACGGAATTGTTTTTGAGAGCCCTCATATTTTTCGGACTCAAAACCACTCCCCCGCCTGCCGCGATAACCAGATTTTTCGCCCCCGCAAATTGTGAACAAATTTTTTGTTCGACTTTACGGAAATAGGGCCAACCCTTAAGCTCCACCAATCTTTCGATTTTCATATTTTCCGTTCTTTCAATCTCATTATCCAAGTCAACAAATTTCCGGCCGAGCTTCTTTGCGATCCTCTTTCCATGAAAAGTCTTTCCGCTGCACCGCATTCCGGTCAAAAGCAGATTTTTCTGTCCAAGCTTTATTGGGCTTAAATAAGCCATTTCTACATCATTCCAAAAGCCGGGGTAAGTCTTCTTTATACAGCCAGGATTCTCAATCACAATGCCCGGAACTTTTGTTCCCAACACTGCAAAGCACATAGCCATACGATGATCGTTGTAGGTGGTAATGCTTGCAGATCTGAACTTCCCACCACTGATTGTAATAGAATCTTTTGTCGTTTTTACTTTCACCCCCACTTTTGTCAGCTCATTTTTTAGTGCTGCCAGTCGATCGGTTTCCTTAATTCGTAAAGTCGAAAGCCCCGTGATCCTGGTTGTTCCTTTGGCAAATGCCGCGCAAACCGCCAGCGTCATGGCCGCGTCCGGCATGGCTCCCATGTCAATAGTTCTGGAAGCTACCCTTTTAAGCTGCCGCAATGCATCCGGAAAATTCACATCCCCCTGAATGGCTTTTTTGTAGTCCAGATTGCAAAATTTAAGCCTTCCGCCATGCAAAAAGTGCAGTGCGCTGAAATAAGTCGCGGCCGTCGCGTCCCCTTCCACCGGATAATTCGTCCCTTTGTACTTCTGCGGACTGATTTCAAATGATCGATACTGATTATTTTTCACCTTCACCCCGAAAGGCTTCATCACAGCAATGGTTGTATCGACATAAGATTTGGAGACAAGATCCCCAATAACCTCTATTCTAAGCGGCTTTCCGAGCATAGGCCCCAGCATCAGAAGGGCCGAAAAATACTGACTGCTCTTATCTCCTTTCATCCGAACAACATATTGTTTGTAATTTGGTACTTGGATTTCAGAGATTTGAAGAGGCGGACATCCATCAGCCCCCATATACCGAATATCAGCCCCCATCTGTCTGAGCCCATCCGCCAGATCGGCAATGGGCCTTTCCTGCATGCGCTGACTGCCTGTAATAACGGTTTCCCCGGCCCTAAGAACAGAAACGGCCGTTAAAAAACGTGTGGCCGTGCCAGCATTATTAAGGTTCACTGTAACCTTTCTACCTTTGAATTTTCCACCTGTACCGACAATTTCGATGTATTTTTCGGTTTCACGTATTTTGACTCCGAATTTTTCAAGAGCCCTCAGCACCACCTCGGTGTCATCCGATTTTAAAGCGCCATAAATGCGCGAATTTCCAACTGCTAAAGAAGCGCACAGAAGAGCCCTGTTGGTCACGGACTTAGAACCGGGAAGAGATAACGTTAAATCCAGCTTCTGCCTAAGCGGAATGACCTCCCTTGTATTCATGAAGTTCAGCTAATAGACGCCAAAAACGGTGCAAGCGAAGTGAACACAAGCGCCGCAATAGCAATATACACGATTATTTTGATGATCTTCTTATTGTTTTTCATAGTTTAAGTTTACTGAACATCGCCTTCGGCCACAATAATTTCCTGATAGGTGCTCACATTATTTTTGCTGTCAGCCACTTCAAGAACCACCGTGTAAGAACCGGGGAACTCAAAAGTATGCGTGGGATTCTTACTGCTGCTTTCAACACCATCACCGAATTGCCAGCTGTAACCGGACACGGTCCCTGTTGAACACTTGGAATCAAAAGCAACGGTCAGCGGAGCCAGCCCGCTCATCCTGCTTGGTGTAAAGCAGGCCTTTAAAGGAATTTCCCGGACATAAATAATTTTCGATGTGGAAGCGGATTCATTGTTATTGGTAAGAACTTTAAGCTTGGCTGTGTATGACCCCACCGAAGTGTATTTATGGGAAACAATGGCACCGGTGATCGTCTTCGGACTGGCATCACCAAAATCCCATTCGTAACTGACAATATTCCCCTGATAAACACTGGATGAAGAGCCGTCAAATTTTACTGTCAGCGGTGCCGTGCCTTCTTCGGGGGTCGCGGTAATAACGGCAAGAACACCTGGCTCCTGCACAAGCACCTGCATAGAGGCGGTACTTTTTTGGTCCTCTGAATCCTCGACAGTCAGACCAACCGTATAAGTGCCGGCTGTTTCAAAGGTATGACTTACTTTTTTCCCTTCCTGATCGACTATTCCGTCTCCGTCAAAATCCCATTCATACTGGACAATATCATTGTCGGCATCCTGGGAACCCGACGCGTCAAATTCAACTTTAAACGGAAGCGTACCGGTTAGTGGCTGTCCCGCGGAGAACGCCGGCGTGGAGCTGATGGCAGCCTCTGGGACGGAAGAAATGGCCTGAGCCTCAATTTCGACCGAACTCGTAGCTTTGTTGCCGAGCTCATCTTCAACACTAAGCGTCACGGAATAAAAATCCGGCTTATTAAATACATGGGTTGTGCTCTTTCCGGACTGCAGATCTGAACCGTCTCCAAAATCCCACTGATATTTGATAATCTTCCCCTTAAGTCCTACAGAGCGACTGGCATCAAAGCGAAGCTGCAAAGGAATAGGCCCCCTAAGCCCGGGGGTTACATCGATTACAGCAGAAACAATAGGCTTGTCGGTAACCGTCACCTCAATGTTTCGATAGTAGTTTTCAACATTGTCATTCTTGTCGATTGCTCTTAAATGGACCTTATAAACTCCAATCTGACTGAAAGTATATCGCGGTCTAAGATTATCGGGACCCTCCAGTTCGTAAACGCCATCGCCATCAAAATCCCAGTCCAGACTGGCCACATTGGATTTGGAAATAATAACGCTGGCATCAAACTCCACTGCAAGCGGAGCCGTACCCGTAGAAGGTTCAGCCCCAAAGGCCGCGTTAGGAATGGAAATAATCTGCGTGTAAGGCTCACGATAAGTATCTTCACCAGCCACCTTTACCTGTAAGCCAACAGTATAAGTTCCCTTTCTGGCATACAGGTGAGTGACTTCAGGGCTGGTAACCGGCGTTTCGTACTCGCCGTCACCATCCAGATCCCAGTTCATACTTGATATGCGGATACCGCCCATTTCAAGCGCCTTGGCAACATTGATGGCACTGAACTTTATTTCCACCGGAGCCGTCAGGTTATTCAGATCTTTAGGTTCCTCAACCACAATTTCAGCGATAATTTTTTCCGCGGCAATTTCAATGCGGCTGATGTAGTTGGCAAGCACAACCCAAATCCCCACCATCAAAACCAGCATCACCGAACTGACCGTCATCATTCTCAGGTTCCTGCTCCGCTTTTCTTTGTCAGATTTCTGAGCCCCGAGAAATCTGAATAGCCCGATAATAAGAAGGATGAGGAATAATAGCGAAAGTATGCCAAAAGCAAAACCAACAACCCCCTGGAGAAAATTCCTGACACCCCCCGGATCAAGCCCGAAGGCCTGCATCACAGGGTTTGACGCCCCGCTCCGGGAAATCATCAGAACCATAAGAATAATAAAAACAACAAAAAGGAAGATGAATCCCCCCATACAGCCCATAATAAAACGGCTTTTTGACTTTTCTATCTTCTCTTTGCCTATTTTTTTCGGAGGCACCGCACCAGGCCTTGCCGCTGTTTTTACAGCGGGAGCCGGTGTGGCCGCGGGCGCAGGCTGATTCGCCTGAACAGCCGCCATCTCGGGATTAACCGGAGTCACAGGCTGAGGACTTACATTCTTATTTTGATCGACATCTCCTAGCATTTTGTTTTTTGTTATTTTTTCAAGGCTCATTGTATATAATTATAGCAACGCCGTCAATTAATCAAAGCCAAAAATGCTCATCGATTACCACCTTCACAACCACTTTTCCCCCGACTCCCGGGAAGACACCCGAAAGATTGTCGAAAAGGCCATTGAAATGGGTATAAAAGAGATCTGCATTACGAATCATCCTGAACTGCACGACAAAAACACAGGAAAAGGCATCTTCAGAAGCAAAGAAGCTAGGGACAGATTCAGAAAAATTAAGGCCGAACTCGATGATGTTCAAAAAGAACACCCCGGCATCAGTATTGGTTTTGGAGTGGAACTGGAATACGTCGAGAATTGGATGGATGAGCTGACTGAGTTCGTTAAAGAGACTGACTTTGATTTCATCCTCGGATCCGTTCACATCGTCAGAAGCGTCATCATTTCCTCTCATCTGTTTGCCGACGAACTCTATTCAAAAACGGATGAACAGACAGCCTACAACGCTTATTTCGATAATATGATGAGCCTAGTCGAATGGGGACATCTTGACGTCGTAGCTCATTTCGATATCAACAAGAAATTTGGCCACAAATTTTACGGCCCATTCCAGCCGGAAAAATACAAGGACCGCATCATCCCGATTCTGGAAAGAATGAAAGAAAAAGGAATAGGCCTGGAGCTCAACACCAAGTGCATGGATACAAAATGTAAAGAGCTGTTCCCACACCCCGTCATACTGAACTGGGCTGTGGAAGTGGGCATAAATAACTTCACTTTCGGTTCAGACGCCCATAAGGCAAAAGATGTCGGCCAATTCATTCAGGAAGCTATGGAAATCGCCAAAAAAGCGGGAATCAAATCCATTTCCACTTACTCAAAACGAATACCGACTCTGCACGCCATATAAAATATTCCTGCCTTAAGCGTTTTTCAGCCAGTCCGGCACAGGCCCTTCTTCTTTGTTGGCCCCTTTACCACCCTCACCTTCCTGTTCAGCGGCGGGTTTCTCAGGAACTGGCTCATCTTCAGCAACAGGCTCTTCCTCAACTTCACCCTCAATCACTTCCGGTTCAGCTTTGGTAACTGCGGCAGGTGTGGTGCTTTTTAACCAGTCAGGAACAGGGCCTTCCACCTTGGCTAGCGGAGGTTCTTCAGCGGGAGCTTCCGGCTCAGGTTCTTCACCTACTTCTTCAGCTGGTTCCTCAGCAGGCTCTTCAACAGGAGCAGGTTTGGCCTGAACTGGTCTTTCAGGAATTGTCTTCTGTTGTGGTCCAACCTCAGGCTGGGTGCCGGGTTCAACCATTTCATGAACTCCGATCATGCCTAAAATCTTAATCCTGAGCTCATCAATAAGTTCTTCAAACACCAGATCGGGATGCTGGATTTTAAGGAAGGCCAGTAAGCCGACAACAATAAGCAGTACCAAAAGAATAACTGCCAGAATAATGTAAAAGATGACTTTCACAATCGCCCAGATGATTGATCCGCCCTCACCGGATACCTCAGCCTCTTCACCTACTTCAGCCGGTACACCTTCTTCTCCCGCGACCCCCTCAATGACCACTTCCTGCGTTTTAGTGCTACTCACCTGATCAGAATCAACCACTGTAAGGGTAACAATATAAGTGCCGGACTTGCCGTATGTATAGGCAGGATTCTGCACGCCTATCTGATCTTTCTGCGCCTCATAGCTTGCCGGATCAGTATCGCCAAAACTCCAGGTGTAAGAAAGGATCTTACTGGTCAGGTTAGGACTGACAACTGAAAGGTTGGCAAATGTCACCACGCCTCCATCAACGGTATATTCAAAGTCCGCTGTCGTTACGGCGGTATCTTTCACCAAAACGTCCAGACTGAAATTAGCTTCATTACCGGCATCATCCTGCACGCGCACTTTGGCCAGCTGAATGCCGGGAGTGTCATAAATGTAAGAAACCGTATTGTCGCCTTCCACAGTCTGATCGACTTCGCCGTCACCGTTAAAATCCCAGTCAAAAATGTAACTGCTGAGATCCTGGACAAGGCCTTCCACGGTAAAATTGATGGGGTCACCCTTCTGAACGAATTCCTTGTCAGCTTTAAGCTGAATGGGCGATTCCGCTTCCGTTACCTCGGAAACCGTAAAAACCGGCCTTTCGGTGAATTTGATTTCCCGTTGAATACGGCTGCCGCCTCCGCCCTTTCCTACCACAATCAGCTGAGCAATGATCTGATCATCCGTTTTTTCGTAGGCGGTAGTCCAGACGTCGCCGGTTTTAAAGGAGTTGTCAGTACGGTTATCGATATCATTGGCCGGATTGCCATCACCGTCCGAATCAACAAAAATGTTTTTGTCGATTCGATACTCAATAATATCCCCCTGACTGCGGCGGGAGTAAAAAGCAACAGTATCCAGTTCGTCGTAAACATAGATTTTTTTATCCTCCGAATCCAGAATAGGTAAAGTATCAAGAACAGCTACCACATTTCCTTCCTTGCCAGGAACCGGCTCAAAAATTATTTCTATCTGTGTCTTGGCCTTCTGCCCCTGTTTATTTACCACAGTCACTTCGGCGGCAATTTTATTGGACTCGGAAGCCAGATATTTGGTTTGCCACACTCCGCCCAAAAGGTAGGAACTGTGATCAGAATTGTCGATATCGTCATTTGCAATGCCGTTTCCATCGGAATCAACAAAAATATTCCGATCGATACGATATTCCAGAATATCATCCCGAACACCGATATCGAAAACTACCCGCCCTTCATCGCCAAGAATATGCACACTGCGCTGAGAAGTTTTGGTCGGAAGCGTTTCAAGACCAACCGAAAGGGACACGCCAATCTGTTCGCCTTCAGCAAGTCCGGTATCCGCCAAAACGGAATACCGATCACCAACCAGCACTTTGATGGTGGTTTTTTTAGAATCGCCGGCGGCATCAGTAATGGTCAGGGTGACATCATATTCCCCCTGTTCATTAAAGGTGTAATTAAAAATAGAGGTTCCCTGAGTGGTGATGATTTCTTTGCCCTTTTTGGCCACCCATTTAAAGGTTCCTCCGGTAATCTCATCCGCCTGAAGGGTTACTTTATCACCCATTTTAACTTCCATTTTTCCGCTGGCCAACGCATTGGATGCGCTCACAAAAATCAAAAGAATCAGAATGGCCGATAATTTTAAAAGTTTTTTGAGCATTGAATCGTTTATTCCACTTTAAGAATTATTTCTTCAGTAAGATCACCGTAATAAGTACCAGTAGCTTTTACCCGAATGCGTACTGATCCTGAATCAACAGCGGTAAATACGGCTGTCGCTGTGCCATCAAGTGCCGAAACAGGATTTGGCGTGAATTCTCCGGTCCCCTCAAGCACTTCAAAGAAAACATCTCCGTAGTAACCCGAGTTATCAGCATTTGTAACTCTTGCCATAATATCCGCTGTTTCACCGCGCGAAATGTTAAATGGCGAGATAGTAAGATCAAGGGTCGTAAGGGACTGATTGGGCGCTGAAAGTTTTAATGAACGATACGTGTTCTGGGCTCTTTGTGATTCGCTGAGGTTTAAATTGACGTCCCGCACCACCACACCCGCATTACCAAGGCTGTCCAGCACTGTAAGCTTTACACGGTACAGGTCAGCGGTATCGAAGGTGAAAGTCGGGGCAATCTCCGTTGACTGAGCGTCATCATCATTGACGCCATTGCCGTCCGAATCTTTTTGTACATCGAAATCCCATTTAAAGCGAAGTGAAGTGTCAGTCAGATCAGGATCATAACGGGATGCATTGCCGCTGAATTTGACAGTTTTGCCGTTTACTTCGTAAACAAAGGCCGCCTGCGGATAGCTGTTTGTTGGTTCAACAAAAACAGTGCGGCGGACTGTGGAAGAAAGTCCGCGATGAATAACTTTGAGTCTGACCTCGTATTCACCGGGAGTATTAAACTGACGATTCACTTGCGGACCGCTGGTCGAATCATCAAAAGCTCCGTCCCCGTCAAAATCCCACTGAAAAGAGTTGCCGGGGAAAGTATCCCCCTGCGGATCGTAAGACTGAGAAACAAAAGAAATGGAATCACCCACCGCAATAGTCGTTTTGTCGACCGAAAATTCCGCCACAGGTGAAAGATTCGGGCCATTGGTCACATCAAGGTAACTTGTTTCACCAAAACGCTCCGTGCTGTCAAAAATACCGTGGTCGTTGTCAGTAATCTCGACTCCAAAGAAATAGCGGTTTTTTACGCCCGCCTGCCCCTGTGCCGTAATCACCATTTCTGTTTCCGGAGAAGTTGTGGAATGAAGCCCCAAACGCTCGGCTTCAAATCCTTCACGGTAATACCACCATTTATATTTCTTGATCTGGCCATCCTCATCCTTGGCACCTGTCACTTTAAGCCTCACTTTGCTGGGCGTTATAAGTTCCTTGTCCGGTTCGCTTTCGACAACAAAGTCGGTGATACCGGGAAGGTTATTGACGACCTTAAAATAAAAAGTATCTTCATCACTCGCCTGCCCGCTGATTTCATCACGAACCACCAATGAAACCGTCGAGCACTGATCAGATGGATTGATTTCAGCAAAACGATGAGTAAGATCACGCTTATCACTGCGGGTCCCGCCGGAAAACTTCCAATCGTAAACAAGTAAACGGCTGGAGCCGTCACGATTGATAGAATTTCTGGCGCTAAGCGAAAGGTTATCGGATCGGGTTACAATGTAGCCGCCAACCCCATCACCGCAAAGATCTTCCACAATCAGCTGACTACGTCCGTCCACAAGAACATCCGCCACGGCAATGGGACTTTCCCCTTCTCCGATCAAAACAAAGGATGTGTCAAAATTATCGTTGTCATCCCGGTCAAAGAAATTCAGTTTAACGTTATATTTTCCTTTCTTGTCATACTTATGGGTAACGGTATTTTTTTCGGTACTGGCCGTTAAACCATCGCCGAATTCCCACAGGTATGCTATAGCGTTCTTACAATCAGCCTTAAAAGTAATATCTTCACCTACCTGAGCGGCTTTCTTATCAATAATGGCATCTCCGGCCAGAACCGAATCAATCGAAACCGTCTTCTCCGTCTGATTCCTTTGTCCGAAAGAATCCATTACTTGTAAAACTACCTTATACTCACCAACTCTGCTATAAGTCTGGGTAACGCTTACATCCTGGCTGTCTACCACTTCGAACTGTCCGTCACCGTTAAAATCCCACGAATAATTAATACGGTCCCCCTGGTCAGGGTCGTAACTTCCGGCCGCGCTGAATTCGACTGTGTTCGGATGATTGGGGGCGGGCTTGCTGTAGTCAAAACTGGCAACCGGTTTACGGGAAAACACGTTGAGCACGCGCATTCCTTTATCCTGAGCTCCGGCCGTATCGGAAACCGTCAATTCCACATTGTATTTGCCGGGCATGCTGAAAGTATGATAAAAATTTTCCTGCGTACTGGTTGCCACCGCTAAACCCTGCGCGTCCGTAATCTGCCACTTGTATTCATCAATACTGCCGGCATCGGAACGGCTGTTGATTCCGCGGAACCGGAATTCAGTATTAACGTTACCTTCTTCCGGCATAAATTCCATACTTGCCGCCAGAGACTTAACAATAAGCTTAATCACACGTTTATCTGACTGCCCTGCGCTGTCAGTTACCTTAAGCGTCACATAATATTCGCCCCCTTTCTTGTAACTATGAACCACGGTAGTCGGAACACTGCGCTCCTCATCACCGGTATCTCCGTAAAACCATTCATACTTTTCGATGGTTCGCCCGAGGGCCGGAACCGTGATAGAAGGATCAAAACTGATACCTGCTTTGGCCTCCTCCAGGGTTACATGATGAACATCACGAACCTCCGTTCCGTTTATTCTGAAGGCCACCCGTGAAGCAGGCGGACTGGCCTTGATTCTGACAGTGGAAATACCGTCCATAGCCGTCTTATATCCGGAAGCGTCCTTATTAGATGTGGATACCTGAAGCCGGATGCTATAGGTATTTGGCTCAGTGAATTCATGAATGACTACCGGCGAATTGCCAAGCGATACAAGGTTCCCTGAATTATCCAGAAAAGACCATTTGTAATCGCTAACCGTACCGCCTGTGGGATCAATGGAATCCAGGCCGTCAAATGTGACCGTGAACGGTACATTGCCTTCACCCGGCGCCGCCTTGATTCTGGACTGAACTACAGGAAATTGCCGGATAAGATCTTTCAGATTACGGTACATGTTTTCAAAACGCCTGAGCTTGATACTGCTCACAGGATCGTCAATAAGTTCGTCAAGCGCCTCGGAAGCCTTGTCCCAGGCCGAAATGGATTCTTCCGATTCCGGCATGACTGCCCGTAAATCGTCCATCTCCTCCCGAAGAAGCTGAAGCCTCTGAAGACCGCTGAGCAGTTTTTCCAGAACAGCAATAACATCCGGATTTCCGCTACCCGCGATAAGAGAATTAACGCCTGCCATCTTATCGGCCAGGGTTCCGGCTTTTAAGGAATTATTGAGCGCATCCTGATCTTCCTGTGAAAGCTTGTTAATTTCCGTTTGAATATCTGCAAGATCACTGCCAAGTCCGTTCACAGTTTCATCAATCGATTTTATGGCTTCTTCGCTGAGAGCCTGCGTTTCACCGCCGCTCACACTGCCGGTACCGGTTTGACCGCCGGTCCCCTGAATTTCACAGACATTTGAATCACCGTTACACACGTAACCGGTAGGGCAGTCCGGGTTGCCGGTACAGGAGGAACCGGAGCCGGAAGCCGGATTATGGCAAAACCCGAATGGATCACATTGCTTTGGCGAAGGGCAATCAGAATTATCTTTACAGACAAGGCTGGCGCCACTGATGCAGGCCCCCCCAAAAGAACAATATTGCCCCGGTCCGCAATCCAGGCTGGAAAGACAGCCGGTACCCTGAGGAATGTTACAGATACCGCTGGTACATACAAACCCCGTCGCGCAATCGGCATTACTGCTGCAAATGGCCCCACCGCCCTCGCCACCTGCAGATTCACAGAGATTTTGACTATTACAAATGAAACCGGTGGCACAATCCGCCGTTGTCGAACAACTCTGCCCGCCTCCGGCGGAACTGGTAATAAAGCGTACAATTGAAAATGAAAGAATAACCACCACCAGGCCCAAAGACGAATAAGTCATGATCTTTCTGGCTTTTGTGATCTGCTCATCGTTACCACCTGAAACCACCCAGAGCACACCCGCGTAAACAAAAGTCAGAACGGCAATAAAGCCAAGAAAGCCGATGAAATAATTGACCATTGCCTTCACCACATCCCCAAGAGGCCTTTTTTCAATATCGCCGCTGATTACGACATCTTCGGTACCCGCAATCTGAAGACCTGTGCCGCCCGACTCCAGCCCCTGAGCAATAGCATCGGCAAAGTGGAAACTGATCAGAAAGATCAGAATCACAAGCAGTGCTTTGAGCGATATTTTTAGGATCTTTTTCTTCATCTAAGCTTTTTTTTATTCTCCCTGAAGCCCCGTAACGAGCTCACCGGTAAGTAGATTCGTAATGGCATATGAAAGAATGACCAGAATAAGACCTACAGATACCCAGATCAGTATCTTCTTGGCCTTCTGAAGCTGTTCATCATTGCCGAAAGCTGTCACATACATAAAACCGGCCACCACATAGCCCACGAAAGCGGCTAAAACCAAATACGGCAAAGAAAAATTCACGAGCTTTTTTATAAAATCACCAAAATTTTCCGTATGAGTAATACCGGTTCCCGCCAAAGATGTCTTTGCAAGACCTGTGCCCGCCGCAGTTTCAGAAATACAGAGCGGATTATTCTTGTCTTCCTCACTCCTGCAGTCAATTCCCGCGCAGTCCTTGTTGCCCGGGTCATCCAGGCAAAGGCCAAAGGGCAGTTCCGTATCTGTCACAGAGCCCTCAAAAATAGCTGCCTGTGAATGTTTAACAGGTATAAAAACCGTGATAAAAAGAATGACACCGGCAGTGATAAAGAATTTGATGAAGGATTTGATAATGGGATTCATTTCTGTTTTTCGTAATTTTTCTAATAATTATAGCAAAAAAAGGCCATAAAATCAATAGTCTTTGGGGTATTTGAGCACAAATCACATGTCTATTTTATTGGTGATAAACTAATCCTGACCATAAGCGAGGAAAAAACAGCACTAAAAAACCCCGCTTTGAGGCGGGGTTTTCACTTAAATCTGAACATTATTTCCTTTCCAGCGAGTAAACGGCACGACCCACACGGATGAAATTAGGATTCTTCTGTAAATTAAGGGAAATAGTGCCTATTTTTACATCACGCTGGTCCAGAACTTCTTTGATGATCTGCTTTTTTGACATAGGTCCGTTCTTCTCAAGCAGTCTTTCAATGACATCGGAAACCGTACCCGGTTCATAACCCCACTTGGAAAGGGCATAAAGACCGCGACCGACCAGTACGAACTGATCATAGCGAATGAGTTCGTTATGTACCGCCTGAACGGTTACCACCTTCTTGTCAAAGCCAATCTCGCCAATACGGTTAGAGATCTCAACAAAATGAAGAGGTTTTTTGGCTTTGTCCAAAACAATTTCAGCCTTGTCACGAATGGAACGGGGGTTGACATGACGCCATTCCATAAGGCCCCATTTTTCTTCCAGCTTGCGGGCTCTTTTGTCAGTGGTCAGGCTTGAAATAATGAGCTTACTTGAAATAGTCTTGTTTTTGAATAAACTTAGGTTCTGAACGGCTGAAATAAGCTGATCTTCGGTCATTACGTTGCCGTGCTTTTTAAGTGCCGCAAGACCAGCTTCAGTAATTTTTCGGACTTCTCCGGTGCTCAATTCCTTAAGCATCCAGAAAGCTTCGGAGGTATTGGTGCGGGGCACTTTTTTAAGATCCACATCGCAATTGAGCGAAAGGACGATTATCTTTCCATCAACTTTGTCGCCGGTATAAATGTTTTGGAGGATCCGGTTGATAATTTCAGTCTCAAGAATTACTCCTCCCTCCTGGCTCATGATCTCCTTCGCTAAACGGTTAATTAATCTGAGTTTGGTATTACTAACCGTTCGGCGGAGTTTACCAAGGGCAATATTTTCAATCTGTCTGATTCGTTCCCGTGTGACCGCATAGTGTTTACCTATTTTATCCAAAGTCTGTCTGGGTTTATTATCCAGACTAAAACGCTTGATAATAACATCCTTCTCCTTATCAGTCAGCACCAGAAACATATCCTCAATCACCTCTTTTAAATTGAAGTGCTCCTGTTGCAGGACAGCAAGCGCGCCGCTCGCATTTCCTGTGGATGCTTGTCCGGATGTGGTCATTGAATGGGGGGTTAAATCGTAACATGTAGAGGCAACTTTGGCACAAGGGGGTTTGTTTCCCGGGAGCCAATTAACATAATACTACCGCTTCCAAAAACGTCAAGATGACAAATTTGTGAACAAGGGTATTATTTTATATGAAATTTGAAATATGTCAATAGAAAACACTGCCTCTAAAATTTAATTACCTTCCTCCGCTCTTCCTTTCTGACAGCAGCTTTGGCTTTATTCCTTCGGCAACGAAGTTTACTTTTGGGCTGCATCGTCTTCACGCCACTGAGTCCATGCTGTTTACTGGCATGTCTATTGGTCATATTTAGGTTAAATAAGGCAAAAATTGAAAAACTGTTCCAGATTCTAATCTACGGGTAATTGACTGTCAAGAAATTTCTTTTAAAACCCCCTACTCCTTAAAAATCGAGTTCGATCGCTACAGGACAATGATCCGAACCCATAACCTCAGGCATGACATAAGCGTCTTTCAGATGTTTTTTTAGTTCCGTCTGCAGAAAAATATAATCAATCCTCCATCCTACGTTCCTTTCCCGGGCTCCCGAGCGCATGGACCACCACGTATATAGGTGGGGTTCCTTATGAAATTCACGAAGACTGTCAACAAAACCTTTTTCGATCACCCGGTCGATCCATTTCCGCTCGATAGACAAAAACCCTGAAACATCTTCATTTTCCCTGGGCCTGGCCAAGTCGGCTTCTTTGTGAGCCGTATTAAGATCACCACAAAAAATGATCTTCTTCCCCTGCTTTCGCAAAGCTTCAATATGCTTCAAAAAAGCCTCATAGAACTCCAATTTGTAATTCAGTCGGTCAGAACTCTGTTTTCCGTTGGGAAAATAAACGTTAAAAAGTGTAAATTCTTTAAATTCCGTTACAATAACGCGTCCTTCACGATCAAATTCCTCAACGCCGAAGCCATCAGTAATCTTGATTGGCTCTTTTTTTGTATATGTAGCCACCCCACTATAGCCCTTCTTGACTTGCGATGAGCTGAAATAAGCGTGATAGCCCTTCGGATGAGTGAGTTCAAAACCCAACTGATCAGAATGAGCTTTAGTCTCCTGTAAACAGAGAATATCGGGCGATTCCTTTTCAAACCACTCCAAAAAGCCTTTATTCACTGCCGCCCGAATGCCGTTAACGTTCCAGCTGATAAGTTTCATGAATCTATGATAGTGGACTTCTGATATTTTTTAAAGCAACGTATTATAAAAATGAATTACAATTACATTTAACGTCTATGGACAGAAGAGCATTATACATATTAACCGTAATCACTCTCATCATCATTAACGGATGTCAAAAAGAGCAACCTGTAATAAACAGATATAGCAAAATACCACCCGGTACTGCTAAAGAGACCCCTGAGAGTGATTATCATCCACCTCGCCTGCATTCTAATGAATATAATAAGCCGGTACCGCTTGGCGCTGTAAGCACGACAGGCGCGGAAGATTCCCCTTTTATACCCGCAGACAGAAAGGAGTTGTACTTTTTCTTCACTCCTGACGTGAGTGTACCACCGGAAAAACAGCTACTTGATGAAGTAACAGGGATATATGTTTCAAAATATTCTGATGGAGTCTGGCAGGAAGCCGAAAGGGTTATCCTGCAAAATCCCGGCAAACTGGCTTTAGACGGATGTGAATTTGTTCAGAATGACACAATGCTGTTCTGCACAGCCAGAGAAGGCTATACAGGACTTCATTGATTTTCGGCTAAACGCAAAAATGATCAATGGAATAGCTGGAAGAATGCTGATTTTGACCCGGAATTCGAAGTGGGTGAATTACACATTTATGATGATGAACTCTATTATCACTCCTCAAAGGAAGGGGGAAAAGGCGGAACGGACATCTGGATGCTGACCAATATCGACGGCAAGTGGCAAAATCCCGTCAACGTTGAGGCTGTCAACTCGGAAGTGGATGACGGTTATCCGTTTATTACAGCCGATGGGCAGGAAATGTGGATCAACCGCTGGTACATGGGCACCCCGGCCGTTTTCAGATCAAAATGGGCAGATGCTAGAGGCAGACATATATGTCGCAGAGAAAAAATAGCCTATTCAAAATTCTCATGTGGTGGCAATTCCTCTTCAGGTGGTCGCATTTTTTCCTCGTGAGGTCGTAGCTCTTCTTTTGCAATAAATTCGCATTCCCCTCCATGCAAAAAGTGTGCGCCGCTCTTCACAAGCTCACATTCATTAGGAAAGGTTTCCTGCCTTGGTCCTGACTTGTCAGGTGATGGAAACTCTCCGCAAACAGGATGAAATTCCTCGGGGCAGCCACCCGACAGAGACTCTTCAGGATGTGGTTCTTCGGGATGTTGTTCTTCGGGATGTGGCACGATTTCTTCACGAGGTGGCTCAGGTTGAATAATCTCTTCTTCATGCGCAAATTCATCAGACCAGTCCTTTTTCAGGTTTTCAGCTTCCTGGAAGAACTCATCTTCAAATCTCCTCATTTCAGCCTCACGACGCCTCATTTCCTCTTCTTCTTTAAGACGCCTCTCCTCTTCCTCAAAGTGTCTGATCTCCTCCTCATTCCAATCCCAATCATTTTCTTCAAAATGCTTTATTTCCTGATCAAATCTATCATGATGCTCATTCACCTCCCTCCACTTATCACCATAAAACCTAAAATCCACCATCTCCGGCTCAACAAAGGACATTTCCTCCTGCCCTTCGCCCTGCCTGCCGGCAGGCAGGGCTTCAGCTTCGACAGGTTGATCCGCCAGGGTGGGCTCCGATGGCGTCACCTCATTCGGCAGTGGCTCTTGTGGAACCGGCTCTTGTGGAACCGGCTCTTGTGGAACCGGCTCCTTGGGGAAAGCTTCCATTTTCCAATCTCTGGCAATCTCAAGATACTGATTTTTGATAGGGGTGATAATCTTTTTACTATTTTCTTCAGTAATCTGCCCAGCCATTTCATCTAGTAAAAAGGCATTGCTAGCTAGCGTCTTTTTAATATTTCTAAGTACAACCGATTGCTTATTCTTTGGTATCTTTTTTGTTTCGTAAATAGACTTCTGAAAGAACAGCACACCCTCAGCTATCAACCCTTCCGATATACTACCAACAGATAGTCTGATTATCACATCATCAGCCTTGGCAGACGGAATCAAAAAACTATACTCACCGCGCATTTCTCTTCCAAAGGCAACATCCGCCTCCCTCATTCTCCACTCCGAAAGCTGCAGGAAGTAATTAGCCCTGTTAACCGGACTCCTCATGGCGTGAAGCTTATCGAGCTCAATATCACGTTTCCACCCGTATAAAAAATCACCACGCACAATGCTTTCATTAGCGTAAACATAACCATCTATGCCAATCTTTGCGAATGGCAAAATAATCAAAACCGCTAAAACAGGAGCAAACATACGAGTCAATAATGTGCGGGAAAGTCCAAATTGTATACTTCTGCGTACTCTGGCCTGAAAAAGCCTGGCACGTATCTTTAAATCCCCTGCAATTGACAGTCTCTTTATAGGGAGTCTAAATTTTGCTGATGACTTATTCATTATAGTAATGCGCTAATACATAACAATAATACATAATATAGTTCTTTTCTTGCCCGTAACTTACTTAGAGCGCGTGATATCGATTGCCTGATATTGTCCTCTGATTTTTCGGTAACGAGTGCAATCTCTTTGGTTGTCAGATCTCCTAAAAACTTTAACAAGATGCACTCTTTTTGGAAGGCGGGAATCTCACTGAGTACCTTATGAACCTTCTCAATCTTCATATTATTGTCTACATTTCTGACGAAGGCTTCCGAATTTTGATCAGACACTTCTAATCCCTCTTCCAGATCAGCATAATTTTTTTGTGTCCTAAAATAATCAATTAAAGTATTGCGAACGATGGCAAAGATCCATGAATAGAATTTTTTAGAGTGGTCAAACGAATCAAAGTGCTCATATGCCTTAACAAAAACATCACCTGTTAAATCTTCTGCAGTCGCTCTGTCACCATTTAATCTATAGAAGAAAAAACTAAAAACCTTGTGTTTATATTGATTATAATAAGCGCTAAATGAAGTTCTTTCTTCCATTATCTACTTTTTTCACTCGGGGGGAGGTCCGCCCTGCCTACCGGCAGACAGGCGCGGCGGACGCCCCCCTAGATTAGTTGAAATAATACTTCCAGTACAACTTATTCTTTGTTATCTGTTGGACAGAAATTGATAGATGGCAACAGCTACCTCCGCACGCGTTAACTCCTGAGCCGGCATAAGCTTTGAAGTTCTTTCAGGGAAAAGCTTGTATTTAGCTGCGGCTCCGGCATATTTTGCGAACCACTGATCACTGGAAACGTCTGCGAATGAATGAGGAAGATTTTCTTCCAGATCAAAGGTGATACTTAGCATCTTCAGAAATTCGGCAGTATTAACTGTATCTGCCGGTTTGAACAATCCATCAGCATACCCTTTTATAATGCCCTTATTGGCAGAGGTTACAACATATTTTGTGTACCACTGCCCATCTAATACATCACCGAACTGACCGTTGTTGGCAACATCTTCCACTTCGCCAAAACGAGAAAGAAGTAGGAATTTGGCGGCTTCCGCACGATTGACAGGCTTAAACCCCTTAAATTCACCGTCCGGATAACCGCCAATTACAGCTCTTCTGTATAATTCTGCAGCAGCCTTACCGGAAAGACTATTGATATCAGTGTCAGAAAATGGATTGTTTTTGAAGACGGTAATTACTTCATCTTCGTATCCTGCTGGCGGTTCATTATTATAATGTTCCACTGGCGATTCCTCATGATTTTCAATTGGCGGTTCATCATGGCGAATTGACGGAAAATGATCAACCTGAATTTTTTCAAGTAGTCCATCTAGAATAAAAATCAGATCATCAAGTGTATCAACCTCATGCAGGGCTTCAATTGCAAGCTGAATGAGATCGCGATCTGCAGTGTCTTCAATATAATTGATAATTTCCTCTAACTCAGCAATAAAATAATGTCTCTTGTCTTCCAATATCCACTGATCGTTATTGCCTTCGCATCTACTATCGTATGTTTCTGATACCTGGTCGCAAGGCACTTGGCCATTTGAATCATCGCTCGCCAAGACTATCGATGTAGGAGTAATCGATGTAGCAATAAAAGAGAATAACGCCAGAAATGAAAATAATTTCTTGTTCATAGTATTTTTAATTTAGAAATAATAAAAAGAACATGTTCACTAACGAATACGAACAAGCTTAAAAAGTGTGACAAAAAACTTCCCAATCAATAAAAAAATCCTCCAACCGGAAGGCTCAGAAGGAGGAGGGTGGTTCGTAGCACCAGAGGTTTGTTATCTACGTCCGATACAAGAGTAGGCTCGTAACAAACTTTCATGCTATCTACGACCAATAGACATATTAGCATGTGCAAATTTTTTGTGCAAGCTTTTTTTGTGAATTATTGAACTGTTTAAATAATCCTGATAAAGTAACCACTGATATTAACAAAAACATTATGGTTACTGTTCACGTAAACGGAAAAGATTACAAAGTAGATGAAAATTCCGAAAAAGACCTGATGCACCAGCTGAAAGAACAAGGTGCCGAAATTGTGGCCGCCTGCAATGGGGCGGGAATTTGCCAGACTTGTGCCATAAAAGTAAATTCCGGAAAACTAACAGAAAAGACTGAAACCGAAAAGATGATGGACCTGCCCGAAGGACAGCGTCTAAGCTGCCAGTGCCGGGCCCAATCCGATCTGGACATTGAACTGATTTATTAGTTAATGTTACCCAGGGCAATACTGGTGGACATTATAGGGCCGGATGTCACGCCTGAAGAAAGTCTGGCTCGTTTAAATGAGCTCGAAAGCCTTCTGGTGACCTACGGCGGCTTTGTTATCGTTCGAAAAATACAAAAGAAACAAGTACCCGACTACAAAACATATATAGGTAAGGGAAAAGTGGAAGAAATCCTTCAGGATTCTTTAGATCTCGGAGCTGAATTTGTCATAATCAACAACCTCCTAAAACCACAACAGCTTTATAACCTGGAAGGAGTTTTTCGGAAACATGAAATAAGGGTATGGGACAAGATTGATCTGATTTTAAAGATATTTTCGAAGCACGCCACCACCAAAGAAGCCAAATTACAGATTGAACTGGCCAGCCTGAAGCACCTTGGCCCCCGTATTTTCAGAATGGGACAGGATTTAATGAGACAGGGCGGCGGAATCGGAACCCGGGGTCAGGGTGAAACCAATATCGAGATCATGAAACGCCACATCGCCGCCCGTGAGCATAAAATAAAGGAAGACCTGAAAAAAATCGTCAAAAACCAGGAGGGCCAGCGAAACAAAAGACAGGATCAGGGCTTTAAAACAGCCGCCATCGTGGGTTACACCAATGCCGGAAAATCCCGCCTGCTTCAGAGTCTGACCAACAAAAAAGTAAAGGTGAAAGATGAGCTTTTTGCCACACTGGACAGCCGTATCGGCAAGGTTTATCTGCCGGATATCAATCAGAGTGTGCTGATTTCGGATACAATCGGCTTTATCCGCGACCTGCCGCCCGAACTGATCGAAGCCTTTGACTCAACTCTGGCAGAGACTGTCCATTCCGATATGCTTCTGCATGTAATCGACTGCAGTGACTTTGAAATAGAGTGGAAAATAAGGGTGGTTGATGAAGTTCTCAAAAAATTGCGATGCTCCGATAAATCCATCATTCATGTTTTCAATAAAATAGATCTTCTCGGGGAAACAAGAAAAAAGAATATTCTGAAAGAATTCAGCCACTTAAAACCCATATTTATATCCGCTGAAAAAAAGATCAATCTCGATGCACTGAAAAACAGCATCGCGGACAAACTTGGCTAAGCGGCCATTTCTTCAGCTACTTTCCTGTAATCATCAAGCTTCCCCTTAAAAGGTTCCCATGCACTATCGAAAATTTGACGGGACTTTTCCTGAAGCTCAACAATTTCACTTTTTAATCTTTCAATCCTGACTTCATTTTCAGGATCCTCCTGATAACATACTACAAGATTATGTTCCAACTTACGTCTTTTTTTATAAAGCTGATGCTCATCTTCCTTGGCATCATGCATGCTTTCCAGCTGAAACTGAATTTCGGTTATATGATCCCCTCTTGTTTCAGGATCTTCCAGTCTTATTTTAAAGAGAAGGTCCCTGTACCCTGAAGGACGCATATTTACGAAACGGTCTTTTACCGCGACAATTTCGACACGCTCATAAAGTTCTATAACAGCTTCATAAAGTGATTCAAGATCTTCAAATAAAATAGTCGTGCGAACTACGTCGCCAATCGTTCTGTAAGAGCCGTGCTCCAGCCTTTTTTCCAGCATACGATCCATGCTTTTCAGCTCGCCTGCCTCAGTTGGTGTTCCGCCGCTTGCTTCCGCCACTTCTCTGGTAACCCGGTTATGAGTTTCCATAACCCGTGAAGCCATGGCACGAATGGCATCAATATCGTCAGTCCCCTGATCGACCCCGACATCGGCAAGTTTTCTGGATAGTTCCGTCGTCAAATGAGGCCCATGAACAAGGGGATTGTTAATGTGATCGATAAGTCTGTCGACACTTTTTCTGGTTTCCCCTACCCTCTCAAAAAATCCTGATTCACGTCCTCTTTCGGTTTTTAGCGCGTTAAATGGCATTGATTTTTTGTTTTCTAATCCAGTAATTATAACACATTTTTTAAGCTAAAACAAGCCATCAAAAAATGTGGACAAAAAACATCAATGGTAATTTGACTTCAGTCGCTCAAAAATAAAAAACATGTCAGCCCAAGGCTGGTTGAAAACAAAAAGTTATCTCAGTGAATTTGTTACCTGCATACGCCTTCTCTGCAGTGTCTGTTCGCACAAATGCAAATGACTTTCTTAAGAGCCGCGAGACCGACCAGCAAATAAACAATTGCTTCAAGCGTTGGCCAGCCACCCAAAAGAGCATTAATCACGTTTAAGTCGGATCCTGTCAGCATTCCAAGGCCCACTAATCCCCAATTCAGACCTCCTATAATAAGAATGGTAAAGGCTGTCACGCATATTATTCTTTTATTTTTCATGTTAATGACAAAATTAATAATAAACTCCAAAAAAAGTATAACCGCCAGCCGGGCAAAAGGCAAACCTGCTCAGATGTGTTTCCGAACCACATAACCCGCCTTCACCTCTTCGGACACTGAAAAACGAATGGTAAATTCCTGCCCTGGATGCGCCACATCAATCACCCGGTCATCAGACGCATTTCTAAACTCATCAAGTTCTGCCGGAATATTTGTTGTGGGTGTGATTATATCGAGCCGGTCGCCTTTACGCAGGGTATTTCTTACCTCCATATCAGCCATGTTGCCATCAACTTTTCTGATCACCCCGGCAAAACAATATTTGCTATTGTAATCACCCAGGTCACCCGTATATTTTTGGCCCTCCGCACCAGGCTTTTCATACCAGAAACCGGTGAAGTAACCGCGTGTGTTGATGGTTTCGGCCAGATCCAGAAGTTCGGGAGTCGGCTTCTTGCCATCAGCCGCCAAATCCATCGCCTGCCGATATATGCGTGAAGTAATAGCCGTGTAGAAAACGGTTTTGTGCCGACCCTCAATCTTCGCTGAATCGATACCGGAATCGATCACGTCATCCATGTGCTCGACCATACACATATCTTTGGCGCTCATAATACTCGTCCCCTCATCATCTTCATAAACAGGAATATACTCATTGGGTCGCTTACTTTCTTCCAGATAGAACATTTTATAATTCCATCGGCAACTGTGAGCGCACATTCCCTCATTGGCATCACGACTGCTCATGAAGTTGGAGAGAAGACACCTGCCGGAATAAGCCATGCACATAGCTCCATGCACAAAGGCCTCAAGTTCTATATCAATCCCCTTCTCTTTGAGCTTTTCACGAATCTGTTTAACTTCACGAAGGGAAACTTCCCTTCCCAGAACGACGCGGGTGACTCCAAGCTTCGCCCAGAATTCGCAGGCCGATGAATTAAGGGTATTGGCCTGAGTGGATACATGAATATCAATCCAGGGGCACTCCTGCCTGACATGCATCATGATGCCCGGATCAGAAATAAGCAGGCCGTCGGGAATAAGATTTTTCTTTTTCAGCTCTTTGAGTCTTGCGATCTCTTTCTCCAAAAAATTCATCTTGTTCTCATGGGCATAAATGTTCATTGTAAGATAAAGCTTCTTACCCAGAGCACGGGTAATCCGAAGGGCCTCTTCAATATCATCGATGTCCATGGTACTGCCTTTTACGCGCATACTGACTGACTTCATGCCCATATAACAGGCATCCGCTCCATACATATAAGCCACTCTGAGTTTTTCCAAATCACCGGCCGGTGCAAGTACTTCGGGTTTCTTCATAAAAAGTGAAAACATTATATCAGAGAGCTATTGAAAATAAAGCCAAAAAGTGATATAATAAACAGACTATATTGAAATGCCTATGCCCAAGAAAACACCCTTCTACAAAAGAAAGCTCTACATTATTCCTACGATTCTCATTTTGATTGCCGCCGGCTGGGTGACTTTTTCGATGACCAGAGAAAAAGTCGTCGATATCCAAACAATGAAAGCCGTTAAGAAGGATCTGATTCAGGAAGTCAGTGTTACCGGAAGCGTGGAGCCATCCGAAAGCGTAAATCTGAGCTTCGAAATAAGCGGAAAGGTAAACGAAATCTTTGCTGATGTAGGTGATCGCGTAATTGCAGGACAAAAACTGATAAGTCTGAGTAGTGCGGATTTGCAGGCCCAGCTCAATCAAGCTTATGCCGGAGTGACAGGTGCCAATGCCCTGGTTCAGCAATACCAGGCAGCCCTGGACGTACAAAAGGCAAAACTGGAAGAAATCAAAAAAGGAACAAGGCCCGAAGAAATCCAGTTAAGTCAAACGGCCTTAGAAAATGCCAGAAAATCCTTAACCGATGCCCAGAGCAATCTGAATAACGTAGACGCAAAAAACGAAGCTGACCTGACCGGCGTTTACGAAGCTGCCCGCACAGCTTTGCCGACTGCCGCAGACGCGGGCAAAAGCGCTTTGCTCACCCTTTCCGATATTCAGTCAGTTTATTTTACAGAATCATATCAGGACAAATACTCCATCGAAACGGCAAAAGCAACGGCTGTTTATGAATTGCTGGGAACCGCCAACGCCGGCGGATGGATCAGGCAGTACATCAGTACTTTAAACGGCGGCGTTTACGGAAAGGTGCAAAACCTAAGTCTTAGTGCTTCAGGTCAGGAGATTGAAAATGCTCTTAAAGAATCTATAAGCGCGCTGCAAAAGGTCAAGAACGCCCTAAACACTATACCTATTACCAGCAACATAAGCTCAACGGATCTGACGAAATTGGACACTGAAAAAACCAGCGTCGGTACTCAAATCGACACGCTCACAGGGCACGAGCAATCGATCAGCCTTCAGAAGGCGGCCAATCAGAACCTGATTACAACAGCCGAAAACGCCGTCAACACGGCTAAAAACAATTTAGCCAGCGCGGCAGACGAACTCAGGCTGAAACAGGCAGGTTCCACGAATGAACAAATCAAAGCCCAGGAAGCAATGGTCCGACAGGCGGAAGCTTACCTTGCCTCACAAAGGGCACAGGTCTCAAGCCAGCAGGCTGTAGTTCAAAACTATAAAGCTCAGCTGGATAAAACAGTTCTTTACGCGCCTATTACCGGCCTGGTTACCAAAATGGAAGCAAAGGTGGGCGAAGTGGTTTTTCCAAGTTCGCCTTATTCAACCAGCCGCGTAACATTTGTTTCCATCATCAGCGATAAAAACTATAAAATCGAAACATACGTGGCCGAAATCGACATTGCAAAAATCGAAATCGGAGACCCAAGCAAAGTGACCCTGGACGCTTACGGCGATGAAAAAGAATTCGAAGCCAGAGTTACCGGAGTTGATCCGGCGGAAACGATTATTGAAGGAATTCCGACTTACAAAGTTACTCTGGAGTTCACCAGGGAAGATGAAAGAATTAAATCCGGTATGACAGCGAATCTTGACATTATGACCAACAAACGGGAAATGGTGATTACTGTACCTCAAAGAGCCGTTATATCCAAAAACGGAAAAAAATACCTCAAAATCCTTAAAAATGAATACTTAATCGAAGAAGTGGAAGTACAAACCGGCCTTCGAGGATCTGATGGTACAATCGAAATACTTGAAGGAATAAATGAAGGTGATGAAGTAGTCCTTTCCATCGAAGAATAAATTATGGCCATAATTGAAGCAAAAAATATCAAAAAAATCTATAACCACGAGACCGTTCCTCTGGAAGTGCTTAAAGGAATGACTTTTGATATTGAGGAAGGTGAATTTGTCGCCATTATGGGTCCCTCAGGATCAGGTAAATCAACCCTGCTTCACATCATCGGCTTTCTTGACCCACAAACCAGCGGAACCTGTCTTTTTAACGGAAAGGGAATGGACGACTACACGGAAGACGAAATTGCTCATATTCGAAACAAGGAAATGGGCTTTGTATTTCAGGCTTTTAATCTGCTTCCGCGAACGAACGTTTACGAAAACGTAAAACTCCCCCTGATCTATTCGGATCGCCCCGAAAAAGAATGGCACGAGCTGATTATGAAAGCCATCAAAGCCGTCGGTCTGGAACACAGGCTGAAGCACGAAACTTCTCAGCTTTCGGGTGGTGAAAAACAAAGAGTGGCTATAGCAAGGGCACTTGTTAACGATGCACGCGTTATTTTTGCCGATGAACCGACAGGCAATCTGGATTCAAAATCCGGCGCTTTGATCATGAAAACACTACAAGAGTTAAATCAAAAATTCGGCTACACAATTATCCTGATAACTCACGAAACTTACACTGCTGAACACGCAAAAAGGATCATCAAGATCATTGACGGACAAATTAAGTCTGATCACAAAGTGCACAAAAGACACGATGCTAATCACGGATTCAAAAAATAAGAAATGAGACTATTCCCGCAATTCAAAATCGCCGCCGGAGGACTCAGAACACATAAATCACGTTCCGCTTTAACGATATTAGGTATTGTAATCGGTATCATGGCCATAATCATGGTTATGGCCATAGGTAAAGGGGCGGAAGATCTGATACTGGATCAGATTCGTGGAATGGGATCACGCACTTTGTCTGTGGAGCCTGGGCGTATGCCGCAGGGACTTTCGGATTTTGCCGAAGTGTATACGGAATCGCTGAAAGACAGGGAGGTCACGGCGATAAAAAACAAAAATAACGTACGCGGCAATAATGAAGTCGCGCCTTTCGTATATATGAATGGAACCATATCGTATCAAAACGAAAAGATGCGAACCCTGATTGAAGGCGCAGATCAGCTATGGATGGATATTATGGATGTAGAGCCCGAAGAAGGAGCAATGTTTAGTGATTCCGATGTTAAACAAATGGCACGAGTTGCAGTTATTGGATCAAATGTAAAAGAGGAACTATTTGGCGATTCAGATGCTATTGGCCAAAGGATAAAAATCAAGAATATAAATGTAAAAGTTATAGGCGTCCTCCCTCCAACAGGTGTCAAAATGATGATGGACGTCGACGATATTGTTGTGATGCCTTATACCACGGTCCAAAAGATTTTGATGGGTATAAGTCATTATCACGCGATACTTGTAGAGGCCGAAACTGAAGAGCTGGTCCCTCTTATCGCTGAAGATATCAAAATCACACTAAGAGAAATGCACGGTATTACAGACCCTGACAAAGATGACTTTCACGTGGGGACTATGGAGGACGCCATGGAAATTATTGGTAGTGTGACTTCAGTTTTGACCCTTTTACTAATTGCGGTAGCCGCCATTTCCTTACTCGTTGGAGGCATAGGAATTATGAATATCATGCTCGTTTCCGTTACGGAAAGAACAAGGGAAATCGGCTTGCGTAAAGCAATTGGAGCAACAAAAACTGATATTATCACTCAATTCTTAATCGAAGCGGTAATTCTTACGATTCTCGGAGGAATAATCGGAATCGCAATCGGCGCCGCGCTCACATGGGTTGTAGGATTCGGAATCAGGGAAATCGGAGGCTTTGTTAGCTGGAGGTTCTTCTTCCCGATGTCCGCCGTTGCCCTTGGTGTTGGAGTGGCAGCCGCAATCGGTCTGATCTTCGGCTTGTACCCCGCCCGACAGGCGGCCAGCAAGAGCCCGATTGAAGCTTTACGATACGAATAGGATTATTGATCGTTACAAATAATGATATCTTCAAAAGGGTCATATGGATCATCCCTTTTTTTCTTTACAATATGAAAAGGTTTATCTTTTTTATAGATTGCCACCCAGATATCAACCTTGCTCAAAGATAAACCAATTTTCCGAGCCGCCTCTTTAAGCATCTCATCATATCCTGCCCGCACGTCAGTCTTACCGTATTTTTTGCAACCATGCGAAGCCTCCCAGGCGCCAAGAATATAGATTCCACGATCGCATTTTTCAAGCAGAGCCTGGGTAGTTGCCAACTGCTCCTCGGCGCAAACAAAATTGCCGTTATCTGTGCATATACCAATCGGCACACCTTCTTCAAGAAATCCTCTGGCAATCTCACCCGTCAAAAAAGTTTTTCCGACCTCAGGACCGGATCCATTGATCGCCATGACAACATAATCTTTTTCTTTCAAAAGCTCAGCGATCTGCACGCGAGCTTTCTTCAGACCTCCCTCAAAACTGCATATTTCGGGAACTGCCGGCAGGCTTTCAGTTGAAGGAGGTTTTTTCATGCCAGTTTCTTCAGAATATCATTCACAAAATCCACCACCTTTTGATTGCCCGCCCTCAACCCCAATTCCTTCATTCGCCGTAAAGTCGATTTATGATTTTTATAGTCACCAACTGTTTTACATGATTTAGTTTTATCAATAAGGTCAACAAGTTCATTCTGATAGCAAACCTTTTCACCCTGCGCATCACCTATCTTTTGGAATTTCTCCAGAGCCTTCCGATATCGCTTCGACTTCAGATGATCAGTCGCCTCCATCTGAGCGACCTGTTTCTGCAGTTTTGTATTGCCTGACTTATTTGCAAAAAGCGCGGCTTTGGAAAAATTTTTCTGCTTCGCGTAATAAACCGCCATATTGTGATACGCGATAAAAAGATTTTTTTCGACCGTCGCCCTGTGACTGGAAAAATGAAAGGCAAGCTCAGCGCTCTTGAGCATATTGGCAGAACTGATTTCAAACTGCCTCTCGGAAGGATCAGGAATATCCAGAAGATTCGCCGCCACGATTTCTTCCACATCACTCAAAAAAACATAATCGTCATAACTGGCCAAAGTGGCATTGGTCGTTTCAATATCGATTCCCTTGTAATGCAGGCAAATATGTCCCGGCAGGATCTTCACATTTAAATCGCCCACCGGAAAACGAAGTGAATAAAGATAAATGTATAAGGTAGTGATCTGGTTGCAGTCCCCCACCAGCATTTCGGAAGTCGGATCGCGCAGGAGTTTTTCAAAAGTCGCCGATTCCTGATACTGAAGTTTTTTACCGGGACTCAGATAGCTCATGATTCCGAGCAGGTAAGTCATTTTTTCATCCTTCTTAAATTCCGATGGAATATCGAGTGACTTCTGCCGCTCAGCTATCGACTTCTTCCGCGTGTCAAAAAAGAAAACAAAATCTTTCGCGATTAAATATTCGTGCTCATAAAGTTTTCTCCGATGGCGCCTTTTGAGTATTTTGTATCCTTTGAATTTGTATTCAAGAAAAATAGTCAGCTTCACCAGATCCTCCTGTATAAGTTTTTCAAGATCTTCTTTGGAACGCGCGCGTACATTTTTCAGAAAACGATCAACCTTTCTTTCAAAAGGGTCGGCACAGACCGAGAAGAAACCGATAATTCTGAAAATAATTGAGAAAGGATTCATTTGCTAAATAATCAAAACCAATCATAGCATACGCGCGCCAATGAAAAACCCCGCCAGAGGCGGGGCTTAACAATATAATGAAAAAAGAAATTATCTTTTCTTGGAAACCTTCTTTGCAGGTTTCTTCTTAGCTACTTTCTTCTTAGCTACTTTCTTTTTTACCACTTTCTTTTTTGTGGGCATAAGAATTTTGTTTTAAAGAAATAAACTTAACTTAAGTATAAATAAATTTTCTATAAAAAGGCAACAAAAAATCATTCAGAAAAAATTTGGAACTAAATTATAAAACCAAAGTACCCGAAAACAAGGCCAAGAACAATGGCTACAAAAGCGTAACTGGTTATGATTTTACCGTTAACCCATGATTTGGTTATATTAAAAAAGGTGGTCGGAAAAGCTAAGAGCATCACACCTTTAATCAGAGCAAGCCAACCGATAATAGTAACCAAAACTTCCCAGCTTTTTACCCAGTTATTATGAAAAGTAACCAAAGCGAAACCTGCAACCAGAGCTATAAAACCTCCAACATACATAGCGGTTGTATCTTTTGAGAATCCGTCCAGGAACTTCGCATAGTATTTTTTATCTAAAAGCATACCTATACCGACTGACAGGTAAATGATGGCAGCCACCTGGGCCACAAAAATAGAAAGATCCATATTTTATTTTGTTAAAAAATATTTGATTAAAACATAACACACTTATTTTTTTGGATAAAGATCCGAATCAATCGTCTTTCAGAACTTACCTGCATAAATTCAGAAAAGATTAACTTTTTATACTTGCGACAAAAAGAAGCTGATCAGGTTTTTCAGACTGAGCAGGGTAACCAGGAGTCCCACAAGAATCATCAGAGGTTTATAAGGAAGTTTTTTGGTTAAGTATGGGCCAAGCGGAACCGCCAAAAGACCGCCAATAATTAAACCGACAATTGTCTGCCAGTATTCAAGATGAATAGCGGCCAGTAAAGCGGCGGAAGCTGCAACTGCCACAAAAAATTCACTCAGGATCACGGAACCGATAGCCTTTCTTAGATTCTCGCCCTTAAAAAACAAAGTCAGGGTAATCAGCGGCCCCCAACCTCCGCCGCCAATGGAATCCAGTATGCCACCCACAAATCCAAAGGGGGTAAGTTTGCGCCCCCATCGTTCGCTTCTTGCCCGCATGAGCTTATCCCGGAAGAAAATAAATGTTTTAATAATCAGAGGTTTACGTTCAAAAGCTTTTTCAATAAGAAGGAAGCCCATAATAAACAGGTAAACTGAAATGAAAGGCAAAATAAGATCCCCGGGTATACTGGTTAACAGATAAGCGCCTGCAATCGCACCGAGCACTCCCGGAATAATAAGATATTTCAGAATTCCTTTATCCACATTACCGGCCCGCAGGTGCGCCACCCCCTCGGCCCCGGCTGTGAAGATCTCGGCCGTGTGGATACTCGCACTGCTGACAACCGGAGGAATACCGAAGCTCAGAAGAAAAGTATTGGAAGTGATACCGTAAGCCATCCCCAAAGATCCGTCGATCAGCTGAGCCACAAAACCTATTCCTGTCGCCAGAAAAAGCTGATGGTCAAACTCAGCAAACTCACCCCGTAAATACAGGGGAATCAGTGCTACAAAAACAATGGAATATATGAGTATGCCCTCCAGCCAGAGCCTGCGTTCAAAGCTTTCCCTGGTGTTGATGTTGAAAAGTATATACGTAGCGCTTATTCCGACAAGCGCGTTGAGAACAAGGATAACGGCCAGTCCATAAAACAGCATTTCGAAACGAGGACCCGCTGTGAAATAACCACACAAAGCCAGCCCCATCGCAAGCAGGACCCTAAGCAGCCGGTCAACATTGTGGATATTTCTTTTGGCCATTTTTTTATTTCATTCAGGATTATATCATGCGCCATTCATAACTGAATAGTAATGGGGCATTATTCAAATTTCTCCCGCTTTCTGAAATGGGTGTGAATAATCGATGATGATTTTTCCTTCGGTAATTTGGCAAGGTAGTCTTCAAAAAATTCCTTCACCACCGGATTCTGATGCGCCTTCCGGATTTTGGTTTTGTCATCGATATGATAGAGCGCTTTTTTCCGTTCGGCGATTATTTTCGCGTTGGTGGGCTTTGGCTGTCCCCCGCCCCCGACACACCCACCAGGGCAAGCCATCACTTCAATGTAATCGTATGCTTTCGGGTTCTTCAGAACTTCCTCAATAATCGGAACCGCATTTTTGGTTAAATAAATGACGGCAACGTTCAGTTTTTTTCCGCCGATATCGACAGTCGCCTTTTTGACACCCTCCGAATCACGGACATCTTTGTATTCTATCTGATCGATTTCTTCGCCCGTCAAAAAATAATGAGCGCTTCTGAGGGCGGATTCCATCACGCCGCCCGCCGCACCGTAAACGATTCCCGCGCCGGAAAAAGCGCCACAGGAATCCACTTCACTTTCTTCAAGGCTCATCAGATCAATGTTGTGTTTTTTGAGCAAGTCAGCCGTTTCTCTGGCAGTTAGCACGATATCGACCGGATAAACGCCATCAATTTTTAGCTTCTCCAGTTTTGCCTCATATTTTTTTGAAGTACAGGGCATTAAAGAAACTACGACAATATTTTTGGGATCAATCCCCTCTTTTTCCGCCCACCAGGTTTTGTAAGCTCCGCCGGAATGGATGTGCGGCGAACGCGCGGTCGTGAGATTGGGAATGATTTCGGGATGATAAAACTCAGCGTACTTCACCCAGCTTGGACAGCAGGAAGTGAACATGGGCATGACCCCTCCGTTTTTGATACGGTCCGCCAGCTCCATGGCTTCCGTGTATGTGGTAATATCGGCACCCATGGTAACATCAAAAATCTTATCAAAACCAATTTTGCGGAGGGCGGTGTACATTTTTTTCTGGACATTGGTTCCGGGAGGCTGACCGAATTCCTCGCCGATACTCGCCCGCACAGACGGGGCCATCTGGACTATGGTGATCTTGCTTTTATCCCTGAGCGCCCTTTCAGCTTCGTCGATATTTTTCTGCTCATAAATCGCGTCCACCGGGCAAAGGAATGTGCACTGACCGCAATAAATACAGTCCACACCGGAATCGCAATTGTATTCGACATGCTTCTTACCGCCTTCCTCCTTAATCTTCAGAAAATTGATACCGACTTTATTGCAGCTCATCACGCAGGCCGTGCAGGCGATGCACTTTTCACGATCAAACTGAATGGCCTCTCGCATTCGGTGAAATTGGCCTTCCCTTTTCTGATCTTCTTCACAACTCATTTTTTTGCCTTAATAAGTGGATAAACGATCAGCCCGCCAATAAGAGCGGTCACAAATTGCGGCCAGCTCATCATAACGGAAATACGACTGACTAAGTCCGCCCCAAGAAGCCGATCCATCAGAAAAATCAAAATGAGATTTAAAAAGGCGTACTTTAAAAAGGCCGCCACCAAAATTCTGACCGCATAATTTTTTACAGCCAGATACCGGAAAGAAAGAATCAGCACCGCGTTACTTACCATAATAAAAGGAACCATAGGCGCGAGCGGGAGCGGTAGTAAGCCGCTGCTCAGAGCCATTGTACTGGGCATCAGCCCAAGGACTACAGCCTCCATCGGCCCAACGCAGACTGCCGCGAGAATAAGAGAGGCGTTCACAATCGGCCCCGTGATCCACTGATTATGGATAAAACCGGGTAGCACAATCGCCAGAGCCAGCAACAAGACGAAAAGAATCAGTCTGGACCTGGTTATCGTTAAAGCACGGCACGCTAAACTCGTTATTTTCATTTTTGGGTTTATTTTAATAGATTCCTTTAGGCGACAAATCCAAAATATCCGAACAGAAGACTGATGGCAATGGCCAAAACACCGAATGCCTGAGAATTTTTAAACCAACCCCTGAACCAGCTGAGGCTGTCGGGGTATGCGATAAACATGAACCCCTTGATAAGCGCGGCCCAGCCGATAATGGTAATAAGCACAGTCCAGTCTTTTACCCAAATGTTATGGTAAGTCACCAAAAGCACTCCTACAATAAGCGCCACAAAACCCATGGCAAAACTGAGAGCGCGGGAAGCCATCAGATCCTCCAGGATTCCTTTAAAAGTCATCTGACCGGAAAGCGCGCTGATACCGGCCGCGAGATATAAGAGCGAAATAATCTTCGCCGCTAAAATTGATAGTTCCATTTTGTTTGTGTTACTTGATACCTGTTTAATTGTACCACATTTCAAAAATCCGGATTTTACTGAGAACCGTAGTTTAAGAAAAATTATGACAGTTCGGCATTTTACCGTGAACCGATATTTGTGTAAGATAACAACCGGTTTATTTTTTTAATGCGGATCAATCATGAAAATCACGGTTGTCGGCACCGGCTACGTGGGCCTTGTGACAGGAACATGTTTTGCCGAAATGGGTTTTGACGTAATGGGAGTGGATATCGACAGGCAAAAGATCGATAATCTGAAAAATGGCATCATGCCTATTTACGAGCCCGGACTGGAAGAAATGGTAAGGCACAATCAGCGTGAAGGCCGTCTGCATTTTTCGTCCGATATCAGGAAAGGCGTGGAATTCGCCGATGTGCTCTTCAGCGCCGTGGGCACACCACCCGATAAAGACCACAAAGCCGATTTGCAGTACGTGCGTCAGGTGGCTAAAAGCTTTGGTGAAAATGTCAGCGGCCATAAAATCTTTGTCAATAAATCCACGGTGCCTGTCGGAACCGGTTCTGAATGTAAAAAAATCATTCAGGCCGAAATCGATAAGCGCGGATCCGATGCCACCTTCGACATCGTCAGCAATCCTGAATTTCTGCGTGAAGGAGCGGCCATAAAAGACACTATGAATCCCGAACGTATTGTGGTGGGGGTAGAAAATGACCGCGCCAGGACAGTAATGGAAAAGATTTACCGCCCCCTTACCCGCACCGGCCGCCCCCTGCTCTTCACCGACATAAAGAGCGCGGAAGTCATTAAATACGCCGCCAACAGCTTTCTGGCCGTTAAAATCAGTTTTATTAACGAAATGGCCAACTTTTGTGAACGGTCCGGCGCCGATATACGGACCGTGGCAAAAGGAATCGGCATGGATTCCAGAATCGGTTCCCGCTTTCTGCATGCCGGTATAGGTTATGGCGGAAGCTGCTTCCCCAAAGACGTGCAGGCCCTGATTCAGAAAGGAAAAGAATACAATTACGATTTCAGAATCCTGGAAGCGGCCGAGCAGGTGAATGAACGGCAAAAGGAATTGATTTTTGAAAAACTCCATAGGCACTTTCCGGACATGGAGGGAAAAACCATTGCCGTTTGGGGACTGGCCTTTAAACCCCGTACCGATGATATGCGCGACGCCCCCAGCATCAAAGTAATCAAACGCATTCAGGCGGAGGGAGGAATTGTAAGGACTTTTGACCCTGTGGCAATGGAAAACGCCAGACGGAATTTTGCCAGCGTGAATCTGAACTACTGTAAAAGCGCTTTCGACGCCGCGAGCGGTGCCGACGTGATTCTGGTTCTGACCGAATGGGATGAGTTCCGGACCGTGGATCTGAAAGAACTGAAATCCCTGATGAAAGGTAATCTGCTTCTGGACGGCCGCAATATTTACGACCCGAAAGATGCGCATGAAGCGGGCTTTATATACGAAGGCATTGGCATTGGCTTACCTGTATCGGCCGGCCCATCCGGCAACGCGATAAAAATATCCGGACCGAAAATTAAAGAAAAAAAACCGATACCTATTTGTAAGTAAGATTATGAAAATTCTGGTCACAGGCGGAGCCGGGTTTATCGGTTCTCACACAATCAGTCATCTTCTCAGCCAATCTGATCATTCAGTGGTTTG